>Ga0153916_10000468_pt1 | contig 27059 bp, 21 predicted proteins | sample Opewatmetagenome_FD_109642 | JGI IMG/M metagenome (GOLD analysis project Ga0153916, IMG submission 109642) | Freshwater wetland microbial communities from Ohio, USA - Open water 3 Core 3 Depth 4 metaG | ecosystem: Environmental > Aquatic > Freshwater > Wetlands | place: USA: Ohio, Lake Erie...
ATACGCGTAGTAAATATACGCACGCCGACTGTGCTGAGCAGTGATGTAATCCGCAGAAACACAGCTCCATTGGGAAGTGGGAAACAGTGGAGCCCATGGGTAAGCAGGGATGAGTTGGCGCATATTATTCAGTATGTGTTGGAGACAGACACACTGATTGGACCCATAAACCCGGTCAACCCGCACTTGGTTCAGAACGCAGAAATGGCTGCAACGGTCATCCGTATGCTGGGATGCGAACCAGGTCAAGCAGTTCCAGATTTTGTCCTTAGGAAAATGCTTGGTGAAATGGCAGATGCCCTTATACTCGCCAGCCGAAGGATCCTGCCAGCCAAGCTACTTGCCTCAGGATACAAGTTCCATTTCCCACAGCTCGAAGATGCAATTCGTCATGAGCTTGAAGTAAGCAGGTGAGATAGCTGCGTCATTGTATATTCGATTTTGAAAGGAAGATTTCCTTGATTACCCATAGGATCTACATTGTTTTTCATGCGTTGCTCGTGATCGTTTTTCTTAGCGGATGCACTGGCTCAGCATAATGACTCGTAATGCACAAGAACCAATCAACCTGACTCTGCTCTCCGTTTCCAGGATTTCGGTATAGAAGTACCAAGGAGGCGGAAATGCCAAAAGTGCAGGCAGAAAGATATCAAGTTGTCCCATTCCCGGTGATGCGCCGGTTCGCAGAATCCAGATGAGTTTGTGCACTAATTTCTTGCCGGTATTTAAATCATTTCTATGTAGATGACGATGCCAACATTTATATATATTTAAGCCAATATTTTGATTTTCAATTGAGTTAAGGGATTTTCCCTGGTTCCTCCAGGTTGTATTCTGGTATTATCGTGGGCAGGTACTGGGTTACCCAGGCTATCCAGGATACATCCTCGACAAGCGGCCACCAGGTTTCAGGCGCATCGGACCGATGAACGTTCTTAATAGACGGAAGTGCCTGGCAGAGAGTAGCATATCAATTCTAAAAGTAAAGCCAGCACTATTGCTATTTATCCACATGCTGGCTTTATTTATTTACCCACGGTGGGTTCGAATCCCATACAACCCACAGTGGTAAAGGGACAATCAATCACTCAACTACAATACCTCATCTCTATTGCACTTTTACTATCAAAAAAATTTAGGGTATTTTGCCTCTGCTTCAACAACCGCTTTAATCACTCTCTCGAACGTCAAGTGGTAGAATAAAGCAGATATATCGGCAATTCTTCACCGCTGACGATCAGTTTCCAGGTCAATGGGAAACAAGTCCTTTGGACGTTTCCGCGTTGACTGACCTTTAAAAAGCGTCCAATGTACTCGTTCGATATACCGTCCAGTGGACTGGGGCAAAAAGGGTAGGCCATTGGATGGGAGAAGCGTGTTGGGACCTCTGTCCTTTTAAGCCATTGGTTGAAGGTTCGAGTCCTTCCACGCTCATAACCCCCATAAATGGGGGTTTGTTATTCTAATGCCCCATATATGGCGGTTCTCTTGGGCTTTTCCTCGATTTCACCTCACAAAATTATATTTAATTCCAATGTACTCATATTTGAAATTGATGAGATTGTCAAGGTTGAACAACAAATGTCGCATTTGGTAAAGTGAACCCCACTCGAACATCAATTTGGTGGCAGAAGTTCGATGTAAAAACTGGTACTACTCTAGTTAAAGTAGCCCATTTTATAACAATCAAGAAATCACCATTTGGGTTATCATAATAGGTAATAATTTATGTAATTAAAAGGATACAAAAATAGCTCAGTCATCTTACGAAGTCGTCCGGCGCGCCATCCAATTCCAAAATCCTGATCGCCTCCCAGCGGTTATACCATCCCTTGGGATCAGTGATGTAGCCTCGGTCAATTGGAACCAGATCGGTGTAGGCGATAAAAACCTGCGTCAGACACTGGATGAATGGAACTGTACCTGGTCGCGGACTGATGTCAAAAATATGGGACAGGTTACCGGGCATCCACTAGCAGATTGGTCTTCGATCGATCATTTTCACTTCCCTGATCCGGATAATCCTGATTTCTACAAGGGGATGGGAGGACGTTTTTCCGGAACAGAAGGAAAATTTATCTGCACCAACCTCTTCATGATGCTCTTTGAGCGTTTACACAGCTTGAGAGGCTTTTCAAATACCCTGATGGATCTGGCTACAGGTGACCAGCGTTTTGAGGCGCTAGCAGATCGGATCGTCGATTACAACCTTGCTATTATCCGGAACATCTCAAGTCGTTTTCCAGGTCAGATCCACGCCATGAATTTCACCGACGATTGGGGAACTGAGCAGCGGACATTCATCAAGCCGGATATGTGGGACAGTTTTTTTAGACCGCGTTACAAGCGGATCTTCGATGCCATCCACCAGGCGGGTTGGTTCGTCTGGATGCATTCGTGCGGTGAGATCAGTGGAGTCGTGGATGGCTTGATTGAAATTGGGGTTGATGTCTTGAACCTGCAGCAGCCACGCGTATTTGGATTAGAAGCCTTTGGTCAGAGATTTGCCGGTAAGGTGGCTTTTGAAAGTTTATGTGATATCCAACGCACCTTACCCTTTAAAGGCAAAAAAGAAATCGAAGAAGAAGCGCGCTTGTTAATCGATTACTGGTCAACCCCGCAAGGAGGCTTTATCCTGGGTGATTATGGCGATGGTGAGGCCATCGGCGTTTCCCTTGAAGCAAAACGCTGGATGTATGACGCTTTCCAGTCCTGCGATCGATGGAAAGCACATGCGAGCGATGCTCGCTAAATCCTCCATGGATTATAAAATTTTTTATATCGGCAACTGACCCGTGACTTCGGTCACGAGTTTTCGAAGATAGACAAAAGCCTCTGCACTGTAACGCTTTAGATTCTCCGGATCTGCCACCTCAAGCTCCACTGCAAGCGCGCCTTCATAACCGATGGAATCTAATTCTTCAATATACCCGCGTAAATTAATTTCTCCAGCGCCCAAAGGCACGGACTGGCTCCCAACCTGGTCCTTGATATGAACGTTATAGATACGTTTGGGGAAGTGCTGGATGATGGATCTCCAATCAACTCCCGCAGAATGGAAATGCCCCGAGTCGAGTGTGATGCCTACCTGTGAAGAATCGATCTGATCGAAGATGGCTTCATAATCTTCAATGAATTGGATTTGAGAGCCAAAATGAGGTTCCAATGCTAACTTTACCGATCTGTCCTCGATTAAGGGCAGCAGAGCCTTAATTCCCGCAAGGGTTGGTACAAGCCCATTTTCCCTGCGAGGGCGACCTGTAATCACTACCAGAGGACTTCCCAACTTTTCTGCGGCATCAAATAACAAGGCTCTCTCGCTGGCAGCACCTGTAGATTCTGCTATTGAGTCGTTTGGAAAAGCTGACCCGTAAACCTCAGTGCAAAATTCAAGCCCCGCTTGGGCGGCACAGTTTTTTATCAAGTCAATATTTGCCCAGCGTATCAATCCTGGCGTCCAAAAGAGTGGACCGGCAGCTCCCCAGGCTTTATATCCAACCTCGGGTGCGTGTTTGAAAAACTCTGCTAGCTCATCTTTTCCGGGAATTCTAGTTACGCATGTCGTGCCTGAAATTACAAAGTGGCTCATATAATTACTCCCATGGATTAACGACCACTTTGGCGCTTTCACCACTGGCTAACAATTCAAAGGCATCTTGAATCTGGCTCATCGGCATAATATGACTGATAAGCATATCGATAAGCGGCGATTCCTGGATTACCTGCATAACTCTGTAATAATCTCTCATATTGTAGAGCCATGAGCCAATCAGTGTTAATCCTTTCCGGATCATGTCAGGGCTGACTCGAATTGCTAATACATCATTTGTTTCGCCTATAAAAGCAACCCTGCCTTTTCGCTGTGTAGAATCGATACATAATCGTTGTGATTGAACTTTACCAGAACAATCCAATGCACAGGATACCCCTTTCCCACGAGTCAAATCCAGGATTTTCCTCAGCAGATCTGGCTCTCCGGGATCGAAAACAAAATCAATGCCCATCTGCAAAGCCCGGTCTCTTCTCCAAGGTATCGGCTCCACGCCGATGATGTGGCAACCTCGGAACCGGGCATTTACCACTGCTCCCAAACCAACAGGACCTAGTCCAGTTATTAAGAGCGTGTCGGAAGCATTTATATTCAGCGATTGAAAAGCTCCAAAGGAGGCCCCAATGCCATCAATAGCCATTGTCGCATGTTCGTAGGAAACACCATCCGGGATAGGTGGCAATAACCAGTCTGGTTTAAGGGCATAATGGGCAAAAGTTCCTTTTCCGATTTTTGTGCCTACATATTCCTCAAAATCGAAGTTGTTTTCGCAATAAATGAAATCTCCAGCCCTACACAGTGCGCATTTCCCACACGGATACTGAGGTAGAATAACCACGCGATCACCAACTTTCACCTGGCCTGGCTGGGCTACTGCTACGACTTCCCCAACACCTTCATGTCCAGATAATTGCAGTTGGCGTCCAACCAGAAAGGATTTATATTCAGTACATAACGCCGACGCATGAACTTTCACCAAAGCCCAATTATCCTTGGGATGTGGATCAGGAACCTCAATCAGACCGGCTCGCCGCTCACCAAGTATGACAGCCATTTTCATAACGTTTACTCCTCGGAAAATTATCCACCTCTGCAATGATTTTAGCCTTTGATTAGACTCGCTGTCAATCGACTCAAGAACTGGTGTCGCAGCAAGATTAAAAAATTAATTAAAAAGGAAAAGATTATGGACTTTAAACTAAAAGGTAAAAATGCGTTTGTAACTGGTGGGGAAAGAGGCATCGGCAAAGACATCTGTCTTTCTCTTGCCCAGGAAGGAGTAAATATTGCTTACTGCGATATCAATATCGAAAAGGGTGATGGATCAACACAAGAATATATTAGATCTAAAGGAACAAAAGTTTTTTTGAGAGAAGTCGATGTGTCTGATGAAAATCAGGTTATCAGAATGGTTCAGGACACAATCCGTGAGCTGGGTTGTATCGATATCTTTGTGAGCAATGCCGGAATTATCGAATGGGAGCCGGTTACCAAGATTACGCTGGAATGCTGGAACAGGATATTAGCAATTAATTTAACCGGGGCAATGTTATGTACTCGCGAGGTGGCACGGCATATGGTAAAAAGGAAAAGCGGGGTAATTCTGTTCACCTCTTCTACCATACAATTCAATCCCGCATATAAGGAAGCTGCTTATCGGGTCAGCAAAACAGGTGTACAGGTATTTGCGGAAACGGTCGCAATTGAGCTTGCTTCGTATGGAATTAGAGTCAATACTGTCTCACCTGGACTTATTGACTCTCCCAATTGGGCTAAAGGTATTTTACCAAGAGTCGCGAATGACCCGGAAATAGGGGAAAGTTTTATGGGTAACATCCCATTGGGTCGTCTTGGGGTTCCAAATGATGTGGGCTCAGCATTTGCATTCCTGGCCTCTGAAAACGCATCCTTTGCCACTGGGACGAACATTGTCATTGATGGGGGATTTACATTGCGACCGTTGGTTTTGGTTACTCAAGAAGAGATCAGAAAAATGAATCTCTAGAGACTTTTCCCGAAGTATGTGTTGAGTTTGTCCCTTAAAAAAATCACTGATTGGTGAAGCTCTTCCATCCCATTCATGCCATCCTCGATAGAGACCCAACCATCGAATCCTGTCGTGTTAAGGATTCGGAAGATGGTATCGTAATCGTTTAAACCCTTCCCAACAACGCCATGATGGATTAATGCAGCATAACCATGAACCGGGTTGTGCTCCATTTTGCGTAAATCTTCGATCATGCCTCCTTCAAGATATCGATCACTTGCATGCATCGTGACAACCCGTTCTTTTATCCTTTCAAGCAGTGCAATAGGGTCTTCTCCAGCTACAATCGCGTTTGAAGGATCAAAGTTGATCCCAAAAAAAGGGGAGTCAATTTGGTCGATAATTTCAAGAAAGATTTCAGATCTCAGAGCGAACTCGGGGTATTCCCAATAACCATCCTTGTAATGGTTTTCAATATTTATGATAATTCCTCGGTCTGCGGCATAAGCGACTGCCTCGCGAATCATCTCTACACACCATTGAACAGCTTCCTTGTGGATCAGATTGGACCGAGCCTGCCCTGTCAAGGTCCTGCAATACCTGCCTCCCAATCTGACTGTCAAATCGATGGCTTTCTTCTGCCTATCAAGTTCATCCAGGCGTTTCTTCAATTCGGGATGTGTAAAATCAGGAGAAAAACACATCATAGGGATTTTTAATCCGAATTCATGGCAATTCTCTACTACTTTCTCTATATAAGAGTCATCGAAGTTTTCGAAAAATGGAAAGTACATCTCCAGCCCATCAATGTCAAGTTGGCTAGCCTTCTTGATCCAGTCGAAAAGAGTCATCGACCGATGGATAAGAATGTCATCTAAAAAGCATTTAGGAAAAGCAGCCAACTGAGGCATCGATTACTATTTCCTCTATCACGATTTCTGGCTACCTGAAAACTTGGCTTATGTCTCACAAAAGCTTATTCTGAGCCACTTACATAGGAATTTTAATTCATTACGAATATCCCCTGGAACAACGATGTAATGGTTGCCAAAGCACTGGTTAAGAAAATCCCAACGATCACCAAAAAGCTTTATTGTAACGATTAAATCCAGGCTATCCTCACTTTTGATTAGTTCCCCCATGGCGACATGCATCTTATCACAACTCTTGCCGTAAAATCTTAAGATTGTTACAGGACCAGGGCTTAGCTGAGGACGGCACGTCAGTGTAGCAAATCCTTTTTGAATTGCACGCTGACTATTTTTTAACAGCGCGTCTTCACTTTTGAGCGCAAGTGAAGCTGGAGCGCCACAATGGGCTAGCGTGAGGATGCCATCAATATCTAAATCAAAAAGATCGCCAACAAATGGGTTGGCACCAATGATATATTTTACAATGAGCTGCGATAGGCAAACCATCACATCACCCTCGCAAGCAAGCATATACACATCTTCTATGAATCCAAAGCAAGGGTTAATTCCAATTTCCCTTGGAAACCCGATCCAGCAATCAGTGGCAAATCCATCAATTTTATATTCTGATGCAAGCTGTTTCAGCGCCAGATGAAGTTTCACGCTTTCATCGATTAAATTTATATCTGGGGCACTGAGGGTGTGTTTGATGGTTATATTTTGACGAAATTGTTCGAGATCGTGGGGGTGATGAGATAAAGATTTCATGACATCACGTAACTCTTCAAAAGAAATCGATAGAAATTTTGTGCCCAACCTCGATTCGATAATGCCAGGATCATAGCGACATGAAACAAGATTTGGGAACAAGTTCCCGATAATCCCTATGCGGCTATGTGATAATCTTGAATATACCTTTGCTGCTCTTGTGATGGATTGGATTCTGGGAGGAGTAGTAATGTTATCCGGAGGAGCATAAAATAACTCGACAGGAACTTCGCTTTCATCAAGCGCTCCGACTGCCAGCGTACTGCTTGGCAGTGCGAATCTTCCCTGGACAGGCCAAATTAAACACAGTATAGAACTGGACAGAACAGTGGTCTCGATCATCTGAGCACTGAGCCCTCGCAACGGTACCAGGAGAAAGAAGTCTGGATTTCTTTTCGATAGCCGCTTAATTGATCGCCGGGCTTCTTCTTCGCTAGAGACAGGAGGAGCAGTAAAAAGATCAACCCCCAGGGCTTTAAATACCTGAATGATCGCTTCAAACTCGCTTTTTACTGATTTTGAATCAAACTCCCCGATAGGTAAAGCGGTTACTCTCGGAGGATTTTCCATTTTGGATCGTTTTATGTAATCAAATAATTTCGCTTTCCAATTATAAACCTAGTAGAATAAGTGTCCAAGGTGGTCATCATTTCCATAGGAGCCAAAAGTGAAAGAAAAATACTTACCAACCTGGAATTCGCTCAGGACTCACGCTACTCCTCAATGGTTAAGAGATGCCAAATTTGGCATTTACACCCACTGGGGGGTGTACTCCGTGCCGGCTCATGGCCCCAACGGAACCTGGTACCCTCACTTTATGTACCGCGAAGGATCACTGCAGTACGAGCATCACTTAAAAACCTATGGGCATCCTTCGAAATTTGGCTATAAAGATTTTATTCCCATGTTCACAGCCGAGAAGTTCGACCCGGACGAGTGGGCTGAATTGTTCAAGCAGGCTGGCGCACAGTTCGCTGGTCCGGTTGGCGAGCACCATGATGGCTTTGCCATGTGGGATACACATTACTCCGAGTGGAATGCCGCCAGGATGGGTCCCAGGCGAAATATCGTCGAAGAGTTAGAAAAGTCAATTCGCAAGCAAAATATGCGTTTCATGATCGCTCTGCACCACGCTGAGAACTGGTGGTTCTTTCCTCACTGGCGAAAGGAATTTGACACGTCAGATGCCAGGTATACCGGCCTATACGGACCAATCCACAACCAGGAGTGGGCGCAGCAAGAGCCGGCTATGAGGAAATTGGAAAAAGATTGGGAATACCAGGGGGATTTACAAGCCAAACCCAGCAAAGAATTCCTGGACCAGTGGCTGGGCAAAACGAAGGAAGTCATTGATAATTTCCACCCGGATTTGCTGTGGTTCGATTATGGTATCCGATGGATCCAGGAGCATTACAAGCGCGAGATGGTGGCGTATTTCTATAATCAAGCCCTTGAGAGAGATCAGGAAGTAGTATTAACTTACAAATGGAATCATCTCCCTCCCGGTGCCGGATTGGTAGATTTGGAGCTCGGGCGCTTCGATACCCAGACCTACCACGACTGGATCACCGATACCACCGTGGACGACGGGCACGGTTGGAGTTATATCCAAGATACGAAATATAAACCGCTGAGTACCCTGATCCACTACCTGATTGACAACATAAGTAAGAACGGTTACCTGCTATTGAATGTGGGTCCAAAACCGAACGGGGAAATTCCTGAACAGGCCAAAGCGCTGCTGGCAGGCATGGGAAAATGGCTGGATGTCAACGGCGAGGCCATCTATGGCACGACTCCCTGGATGATTTATGGCGAGGGTCCAACCCAAATGACCAAGGCGGGATACTTTATGGAGGATCAAGAAGTACGGTACACTGCCCAGGATATCCGCTTCACCGCTAACGCTGAGGCCCTCTATGCCATTTGCCTGGGCTGTCCCAAGGGACCGCTAACGATCCAATCGCTAAAAAACCTTTATCCTTCTGAGGTAAAATCCATCAAGTTATTAGGCGTCGAGGCGCCCCTGGAGTGGACATTGGGAACTGGAGGTTTGACGATTCAGCCAACGAATATAAAGCTGGGCGAGCCTGCGTACGTCTTCAAAATCGCAAGAGGTCACCCTTTTGAAAATTGATACAATTGGACCAATCCACTAAGCAATTTTTTGTATAGATTTCAAACACGCTGGAGGCTGAGAAAGATATGGCAGAACTTTTGCGTCCTCTGCCCGATCGCCGGGTAAGATTGCTTCCGGGTCTTTTCCAAAAACGTTTTGACGTTAACCGGCGCTACGTACAATCCCTTCAATCTCGCAATCTGCTGCAAAATCATTATATGGAAGCTGGTTTGTGGGCGCCCATGCAAAAACCGGAGGACATCCATTGGGGATGGGAATCGCCTACCTGCCAGATCCGAGGAGAATTCCTGGGGCATTGGCTTTCAGCGGCTGCACACATTATTGCAAGCACCGGGGATCTGGAGCTCAAGGGCAAAGCGGATTTTATCGTGTCTGAGGTAGCGCGCTGCCAGGCAGAGAATGGTGGAGAATGGGCAGGTCCCATCCCTGAGAAATACTTTGATTGGCTGGGGCGGGGGAAAACAGTTCAGGCTCCTCACTGCACCGTGCACCGGAATATGATGGGGCTATTTGATATGTATGCCTGGGCAGGCAACCAGCAAGCGCTGGAGATTTTGATGAAGTGGGCGCGTTGGTTCAGCCGTTGGAGCTCCCAGTTCACCCTTGACCAGTTTGATAATATCTTAGACGTTGAAACCGGCGGTATGCTGGAAGTGTGGGCGGACCTCTATGGAATCACCGGGGATAAAGACCATTATAAGCTGATCAATCGTTATAACCGCCGGCGGTTATTTGATCCCTTGCTGGCAGGAAAAGATCCCCTTTCGAATATGCATGCCAACACGACCATCCCCGAAATTCATGGGGCGGCACGCGCCTGGGAGGTAACCGGAGAAGACCGCTGGAGAGACATTGTCGAAGCTTATTGGCGTTGCGCCGTCACCGAGCGAGGGTATTTTTGCACCGGTGGACAGACGAATGGAGAGTTCTGGATACCTCCTAGACAGCTTTCGACCCGCCTGGGAGATAAAACGCAGGAGTACTGCACGGTCTACCATATGATGCGCCTGGCAGAATACTTGCTGCGCTGGACTGGGGAGGCTACTTATGATGATTATTGGGAGAGGAATCTGTATAACGGTACCCTTGCCCAGCAGCATCCGGATACCGGGATGGTTACATACCATTTACCCATGCGCTCTGGATCCATCAAGAGATGGGGAACGCCGACGGATGATTTTTGGTGCTGTCAAGGTACCCTAATCCAGGGGCACTCGGTGTATCCGAACCATATTTGTTATGAAGATGGGAAAGACCTTGTGCTTACACAATACATTCCATGCCAGCTCGATTGGAGTAAGAACGGGATTGGTGTAAGCCTAATCCTGTCCGAAGACTTGCTGCCGGAGTTTCACTACCGGCCTCACAACCGTACTTACAAGTTAATGATTGACTGTGCTCAACCCCTGGAGTTTTCACTCAAATTCCGATTGCCCTGGTGGATTAGTGCCAGCCCGGAAGTAGTCATCAACGGTGAGAACCAGCATGTCGCAGGAAGTCCATCCACCTACGCCCAGATCCATCGAGTATGGCATCAGGATAAAGTCCAGATCACTTTGCCCAAAAGCCTCACGACCAGTCCTCTGCCCGATTTACCAGATACGGTCGCTTTTATGGACGGCCCTGTCGTATTAGCAGGAGTGCTTGAAAATAAGCCAACCAGGACGGAAGGGAAAACCTTCGACGAGAGGAGGAGCGCAGGGGAAGCCATCGACGAGAGGACGCTCTACTCTAAAGAAAAAGACCCTACATCGATCCTCATCCCCGATAACGAGCGTGAGTTTACACGATGGAAGATCGGATATCGTACCCAGGACCAGGCACAGAACCTGCGCTTGATCCCATTGTATGAGATTCGCGATGAATCCTATGCGATCTATTTCCCGATCAGATCCCCCGGCGTTGTTGGATGATCCCCAATACTTTCTTCCAGCTGTTGATAAACGAGCTCCGAAATAGTCGCACGGGACCGAATTCCTCGAACTCATCCACTTCCAGCCCATCTTCCAGGTAGCCGCGTTTAAAATCGACCAGCTTTTCCATCAGCTCATCGATCACATATTTTTCTACAGGGTTGAACAAACGGTAAACGACAGGGGGATCTTGTTCAAGTAATTGATCGGCGGTGCCTTCCCAGTTGATGGTGCAGCAGACTTTTCCACCGACCATCTCTGTAAAGTGGTGAAGTTTTCGGGCACCCCCGGCGATGAAAATACCCGGATAATTGCGCTCTTCCATAATTGCATACAGCTTGCGGGCTACCGCCAATCCTGCCTGTGCGAGCACGTCTGGTGATATATCGATATTCTGCTCTCGGACGACATTCATGAAATGATCGTCGTAAATACCGGCAATGTGCGAAATATAAAGCATCGGTGATTTTCCGGTTTTCTTAACCGCCCGCTGATAGGTTTCGATCAAAGTAACTGCCTGAGCGATGCCGAAGATCTCTGTAGCATTCAGAGGTACATCCTTCCCTACCAGGAATTCCATGGCTGCCAGCCCGGAATGCGTTGTGGGAATTTTGCAGCAGATATTCGGAGCAATTTTGCGGTTTTTCAATGCTTCCCGGATCACAACGTCAGGGTCATCCTCTCGAATTGGATCCCCCTGGATAGAGACATATCCTTGTTTTCCGTGTGTGAGAGTATAAAGGGGAAGAAATTTTTCAGCGATAGGCTTCACCATGCGGCGCTGATATTCAGCAATGGCTTCGTCATCTTCTGTAACGTCGCGCAGCGTTTCATTTAAAATCTGCTGCGCATAAGCCGCCTCGGCAGGATGATCTAACATTTTTTGGGTATATGAGGGATTGTTCGTGCAGCCTGTGGCGTTATGGGCAATTGCCATATCTGCATGAAGCCGGGTAGGGTTGTTGATCCAAAATTCGGTAGGAGTCTGACTGGTGACCCGGATGAAGTATGGTTCTTTCATTCCTTTTCTCCTCAATTCGTCTTTTGTTAATTGAAAATCCTGGCCTACCTGGTTTATTTAGATTTAGCGCCGGGCAGGTTAGCGAGAACTTTGGCTGCATATTCGAAACCACATTGACCGCTGGTCAATACAGGCATATTGAATTCGGCTTGTGGATCAGGAAAAGAAAATAAAAGAGCGCTCATCGAGAGCTGCGCCAGGACGACACAGCTATATTCACCAATTGGCTGGGCTTTAATGGCTTCTGCAAGCACCTGGTTATGCCCGGCAACATCCCCAACCGCCAGCCTGTGCCAGGCTTCTTCGATGGTTAATCCGTCAAAGGCTACTTTTCTCCCTTGTCTTTGGGCAGTTTCAGATAGCAGCTCTTGAGTACTGGCAACCGTAGGTCCGTGGGTAGCGATGACGAGTATCTTCCCTCCAATGCTCACTGCTTTCTCCATCATAGGCATGTCGATCTGGATGACCGGTACCCCGTATGGCTCCAGCGCTCTTGAAACCTGTTGGTAACTGCGATTCATCGTAGAGCAGGTAATTAATACGGCATCTACCTGTGCCAGCTCCACCAGGTCCCTGGCATATCCCACAAAACGGTCAATATTGGCTTGGGGAGGGCAAGGCTCACCGTTCGCGTAGGCTTGCATGAAATTCATTTGGATCGCTTCGTTGCCCACGTTCACCAGGTGCGCGCCTGGCAAATAAACTCTCCCAAAATAATTGCTCCAGGCTGTGATCCACGATGAGCCGTTGAGCAATCCCAGGCGTTTGCCAAGCAAGGCTGGATGGCCTTGTTTTTCTGGCTCGATATGGGCTATCCCGCTGAGTAAAATATATTGGGAGAAGAACTGTTCGGGGTGTTCCAGGATACCCATTTCAACCGCTCCTTGAGATCTGAAAAGGCCGCTTCATTCCAACTACCTGGCGAGCAGCCGCTGCAATATCGACAGGCTGCATCTTGTGGTAGGTGAACAGCTCATCAATACCTCCGCTGTCAACCCAACAGTCCTGTACACCGATGCGCAGCAACGGAACCGGAACCGTCTCAGCCAGCACTTCCAGGACGGCACAGCCAAACCCACCTACGACCGAAGCATTTTCTGCAGTGACAGCGCAGCCGGTTCGGGCTACCGAGTCGCTGATTAATTCCCGGTCGATAGGCTTGATGGATGCCAGGTGAATGACTTCGGCATCAATCCCATCCTGCGCTAAGAGATCAGCGGCGCGTAAGCATAAAGATGTCATCATTCCCGTGCCAAACAGGGTTACATCATACCCTCGCTTCAATAGCCTTCCCTTTCCCCATTCAAATTGATGATCTGCGTCAAAAATATCATCCACAGTCAAGCGTGTGATCCTGAAGTAAACCGGACCATCGGTCAGAATGGCTGTGTGGATAATGGCGCGTAAATCCTGGTTATCGCCCGGGTCCGCTACGCGCATGTTTGGGAGCACCCGCATGATGGCGATATCTTCGATACAGTTATGGGAGGCACCAGCCCGGCTGGTAGGCAGACCCACATAGGAACCCGGGATCTTGACATTTAGTTTCGGATAACAGATCGATATCGCCACCTGGTCAAGCGCCCGGCGAGAAGCAAAGACAGCGAAGGTAGATGGAAAAGGAATGAATCCAGTCAGCGCCAAGCCGGCTGCAATCCCAAAAAGGTTCTGTTCAGCGATGCCCACCTGAAAAAAGCGATCGGGAAAGGCTTTCTTGAAATAAACAATTTTAGAGGAAGTGTTCAGATCTGCATCCAATACGACCACTTGCGGAAATTGCCGCCCTACCTCGACCATTGCATTTCCAAATGCCTCCCGCATCTCAATTTTTTCCGCCAGTTTATTCTCCGCCATAAAAGGTTTCCTTCCTGACAGGTTCACAGATGCGGCTGTATCCTTCTTCTGGTTTTTTGTAGCGCCTGGAAAGCTCGCGCAGCATTGCATCGGTTGTTTGGGGATCGGGAGCCTGGGTGTGCCACTTGTAATTAAACTCAGCTGTTTCGATGCCCTTGCCTTTCACTGTGTGAGCGATGATCACAATGGGAGCTCCATGCGGCTTAATCCAGCGCGCCTGGTACAGCGCATTTACCAATTCCTCGATATCATGTCCATCCACTTCGATGACTTCCCATCCAAACGCCGACCACTTGTCTGCCAAAGGCTCAATCCCCATCAGTTGATTGACCATGCCTTTTGCCATGACTTTGTTGTAATCCAGGATGGCGATCAGATTATCCAGGTGATAATGCGCGGCTGCCATCGCTGCTTCCCAGATATTGCCCTCGTTGACTTCTCCATCACCCATGATGCAGAAGACTCGAGCGCGAGGCTCTTCCTTCATCCTTAATCCCAGGCAAATCCCTGCTGCTACCGAAAGACCCATCCCCAAGGGTCCTCCTGAGCTTTCCAAACCTGGGGTCCTTTTCATATCTGTATGACCTTCGAGGATGCCATCCAGTTCGCAATAGGTGTACAGTTTTTCGATTGGGAAATAACCCCGCAGAGCGAGGGCAGCATATAGAGCGGGTGAGCCGTGGGCTTTAGAGAGAATTAATCGATCGCGACTCTCCCAGGCAATCTTATCTGGCTTTATATTCATTGTATGGAAGTATAAAACTGCCAGGATTTCAGCCATCGAAAATGAACCGCCTGGGTGCCCCCACTGCCCATAACAGATCATTTCCAACGACAGCCTGCGGATTTGGTAAGCCATATTTTCCAAATCTTTTAATTCTTCCGCCTCTAATTTTTTTGTCATTCGTCCATCCATCTCTATTGGATTGGTAATTTTAAAGCATTCAAAACAGGATGCAGTATTTATTTATGGCCTGGCTGCCAACCCGATCAGGTTGCGTACCAGGTGTAATGCCACAGGGTGAAGAGAACTGGGTTCAAAAATCCGATATTGGCAGAAGATGATCTTCCCTTTTCCAAATGACACCTGCTCGATATCGCTGCGCCAGGAAATAATTTTCGGCGAGAAGGGATCCTGTGAGCAACGGATGCTTCCAGCCAGCACCGTACCGACAACCTCGGTCAAGATATAGCAAGGCAGGATACCTGAATATGCCTCACCTGCCAAACCACCTGCGTTTGGCAGATTGGCGGTCAGCCCAGACTTGGGCAACCAATGGTGGCAGCCGAGCCAACTTCCATATCCAGTATGTAATTCGATCATTATGCCGGAACGCTTAAGCGCTTCTTGGGCAATTTTATCCTCCGGGCGCATTGCCCCAATGATCACTGCCTGACCACGGCTTGCTCCTTCAATTACCGCAGACCATTCTGCGCCAGAAAGCTTTCCTGGCTCCTTGACGATGATCACCCGGTCATCTGTTTTGAACTCCTCCAGGTCGATTTTCGGCAGGCAATAGATAGTTTCTTCTGCCTCAGCCAGGGTTGTCAGCCCTCTCTTCAGCCGGCAATGGATATGGTAAGAATCTGGGTGATCGCCAGCCGTAAACGAGATGCTTTCGTGGGGGTGGATCCCTGGTGAAGATGCCGGTCGCATGGTGAGGTGGTTGAGGACGGCTCCTGAGCTGTCCTGGATAACGACCTCGATCTGCTCATCCCCTTGCAAGGGGAACTGATTGATCTGGGTGAGATCCACCTGGGTTTTGCTGCCAGCAAAGACCGCGAATTCCCTGGGTGAGGTCACCAGGCAAAAAGGCTGGTTGAGCCGCTTCAACGCTGCATAGGCTGGCTTGGGATTGCGCCACATATCCACGATGCCCGCCTCTAATTCCCAGGCCATATCATTGAACTGCGTAACGATATAGCCAGAGATTTGCGGATTCTGCAATAACGAGCTGACCTGGCGCATGATCCCCTGGCTCTGCATTGCCTGTGACTGCTCAAACAAACTCGGGACCGAACCAAATACTTGTTCCAGGTGGTGGTGATCAAATCCATTGTAAAGCTGGTCGCGCAGGTTGATTACTTCCCGCGCGTCCACCAGGTTCTCTTTCCCTTGAAATCCCGCCACGGTTTGATCCATGTTATTGAAGGCACCGCACCCGATCTCAGAGACGAAAATTTTCCCCTGATAGGTCGCCATCTCCCGGTCAAACTCTTCAAAAACGGCTTTCGACCCATATCCGCCTGCATAAAGAACCTGGGAGGAGATGGCTTTCGATCCTACCGATTGCAACCACTGGTGAGTCGGTTTAGCGAGGTAACAACCCAGATAAAGGTGGATGTCCATCATCCGTTGGTGGGCAGACTCATTGGCAGGCAGGACCCAGGTGCGTTCGATCCACCCAAAATCCTGGTCGATCGCCATTGATCCGCCCGAATTATGAACGATCACCCGGGAAGGATCCAGGGAACGCGCGTAGCTGGCCAATTCTCTGCCGTTGAAAGTAGCTGCTGGCGGATTTTCATTATAAATCCCCCAAAATACAACGGATGGATGATTGTAGTCGCGGTCGACCAGGGCTTTGATTTCTCGTATGCCATGTCCCATCATGCGGGGGCTTTCCCTGATCCAACCCAGGCAGGACTCTGCATAGACCAGCACGCCCAATTCGTCGGTCAGATCTAAAAGCCCCGGCATGGCAGGGCGCAAGTGAATGCGCAGAAGGTTGAATCCGGCTTCTTTTACAAGCCGAACATCTCTCTCGATCATTTCTTTGCTTGGAGGGGGGATCAGGGTAACAGGATAATCAGGCTGCAGCAGGGTCCCTCGCAAGAAAAGAGGCTCGCCATTTAGAAAGAACTGCCCATCTTTAACGGTGAATTCACGCATCCCAAAGCGGGTCTCTTGGACATCATCGCTCCCTGAGGATGGATCACCGACCTCGCATCGGAGCCGGTAAAGCACCGGATCCTGGCAGGTCCAACGTTGTGGAGAGGGTATTGGGATTGAATAGTGTAACTGACTGATCCCTGGGGGTAAGTACGCCTGGTTGGGCTGCTCAGCAACTACCTGCTCAGCTTTGGTGGTAACAATCAGTTTCAACTCAGCCTGCTGGCTCACAGGACTTGTATTTTGAATTTGCAGGTCGAGGATTATTTTCTGCCCCGGGAGGTCCGGCGTCACTTTGATTGTCCGGATGGCAAGTTTGGGGAGGGCCTCCAGATGGACTTCTCCCCATATTCCGCCGCAGGTATAGGTCCAGGCTTGTTTGGCTGCAGGCGCGTGTTTCAGTATTATGCCATCTACCGCCCTGTCCTTTGAGAGTGAAGCCGCCCTCACCACCAGTTGATTGGACTCATTCCAGCGCACGTGAGAGGTGATGTCAAATCGGAACGGCGAGAATGCCCCCTCATGACTTCCTGCAAATTCCCCATTAACCCAAACCGCTGCCAGGTAAGAAATCCCCTCAAAAACCAGCTCGACGTTCTTGTCCTGCCAATTGGTTGGAAGGTTGAATTGGGTTTTATAAAAGACAATTCCGTCCACTCCCGGGTAAGTAAGATTCCATATTCCGGGCACGGTGATGCTCTCAGCCTGATTTTTTGGGTAGCGGGATCCATTCCAACCCAGGTTTACGCCTTCTCCAGCCTGGTCGAATACGAAAGACCATACACCATCGAGGCAAATTTTTTCTCGGTTGGAGGAGATCGCCATACTTGACATCCTTTCGGGGATTTATTATATATTCAGCAAACAAAGGTTGACTGCCCGGATGAACTCCTGCGATGTGGAAGAAGGTCCCAGGAAGCTTTCGATCCATTGAGTCGTCCTTTGGGTGTGCTTGAAGCCTTCCACCTCTTCCGGCAGCTCGGTCGCCAGGGTTCCATCTCGGATGAGGATTGTGTGATAGCCAAGGAAAACCGCGTTCGCCAGAGTGAATAAAACGCAAACATCCTCGGAAAATCCAGCAACGAGCAGGTTATGAACCCCAAGGTTACGCAGTAGACTGTCGAGGCGAGTCTGGAAAAAACCATTATAGGTGTGTTTACGGATGAAGTAATCACCCGCTTGGGGTTGGATTCGCTGTGGAATGAATAACTGGATCAGATCACCCTGGTCGAACTCCAGCGGGTTGACATCCGGCTCACGAAAATCAACGGTTGGATCGAAGCCAAGCGACTCACCCAGCCGCTTGCCAAAGGCAGAGCGTAAGATTTCCACGCGCGGGCTGGAATTGCACACGTAGATCACCGGCAGTTTGATCTTGCGCGCGCTGGCAATCAGTGGCACGAGGCACTGATCAACGATCTTTCTAAATTCCTGATCCCAGCGGGAGTTGACCAGATCGCTTCCCAGACTGGTTTCCGCCGCGTGATAGGTGTCAATCAGTAAAAGGGCAGTTTCCATGGTCGGCAGGTAAACGGTCGAGAAGGTTTCGCCCAAGGGAGCATCACCTGGGAAGAAGCGGAAATATCGGGTGGATAATTCGAGGTGTGGAAAATTGGCCATCGATGAATCCCCTTGAGCATCAGGTCAAGCTTTGATCGCCCCGGCCGTGATCCCCTTAATCACAAAGCGCTGCAGGAAAGCAAATGCAATGATCACCGGAATAATGGTGATCACCATTCCCGCCGCCACGCCAGGCTCATTGGACGTAAAATGTCCTTCCAGCAGGCTGATCCCCACCGGAAGCGTGCGCGAGGCTGTTGTACCGGTCAATACCAACGCAAGGATGTACTCACCCCAGGCAAAAAGGACATGAAAGATCGTCAGGGTGGCAATGGCAGGTTGCGACAGCGGGATCATTACATTTACAAAAACTCCCCACATATCTGCCCCGTCCAGGATCGCAGCCTCTTCAAGCTCTTTGGGAATGGTCTCCATGAAGGCGCGCAAGAAGAAGGTGTTCCAGGGAACAGCCACAGCGCTATAGATGATCGCCAGCCCAAATAGGCTGTTATAAATGCCTAGTTTCCGAGTGAAAATTGCCAGCGGAATGAGCAGGATGGAATGCGGAATGAGGAAACCAAAGAGAATATAAGCCCAGATAAAGTTTTTGAAGGGAAATTCAAAGCGAGCCAGGATGAATGCTGAAGTGGAAGCCATGAACAGCACCAAAACGGTGGAAATTAACGTGATCAAGATGGAATTCAAGAAATAGACCCCCATTTTTGCATAGACCCAGGCTTCGACATAATTGGACCATTTGAGCGCTTGAGGAAATGCGAATGGATCGCGATATAGCTCCGGCGTCGATTTGAGAGATGTGATGATTACCCAGATCAGAGGAAAGATACAGATCACACTCCACACGAGCAGTGGAATATGCATGGGAATTTGATCAATCTCACGCTTCCAGTTGATCAAGGGTTTCTTAACCGCCTGTGTTTCAGAGTTATTCATAAATTTAACCTGTGCATTTGTAACTTTAATAACTCATAGGTTCTTGACCGCGCCGGCCGAATTTCCATACCAGCGCAGTGGCAATGATTCCTAGCAGGAAGGAAAAAGTGGCAACAGCGCTGCCATATCCCCATATCTTTTTTTCCCAAAGCAAATATAAAGAGTATGAGATGAGCGTTTCGCTCAAATGCAGCGGACCCCCTTTTGTCATCAGCAATGGAAAAATAAACCCACCCAGAGCAGCCTGCAGCGCGAGGATCATCGCATAAATATATACACCTCGCATGTTGGGAATGGTGATATAGATAAATTGTTGCCAGCTGTTAGCCCCATCGATGGCAGAGGCTTCATACTGCTCTTCTGGAATTCCCACCAACCCGGCCAGGAAAATAATGATAAAGAAACCGATCGAATCATAAGCACCAGGGAAACTGGTGGTCCATTGAACGATACCATTGCCACTCAACCATGGGCGGATCAGATCTTCAAGGTTGAATCGGATCAGGATATTATTCAGCAAACCATACGTGTTGCCGGAGAAAATAAATCGCCACAGCAAGGCCATGGTTGCCACGGGTAGAATGACCGGAATATAAAAGACAAAACGATAGAAGGTCACTCCCCGCCTTAACCGGCTGAGCAGATATGCCAGCATTAAGGCAATGGGTAATTGGAAGGCCCAGTTCAGGGTCAACATTCTGAGGTTGTTACCAATTGCCATCCGGATATATGGGTCGCGAACCATCTGCAGAAAATTATCTAATCCCACAAATGGTGCTTTGTTGAGGGGGCCGCCCTGCCATTCGAGGACACTGTAGACGAGGGATAAAAGGCTTGGATAGAGCATGAAGAGCGTGTAAGCTCCCACCCCAGGTAACAGGAATAAAAAGATACCCAGGCGGCTTCCATATTGCGCGGAGAATGGTTTTTTAGAGGATGGCATAATACATTAATACCTGCTTTACTGGCAGCCGGACAATGATCCGGCTGCCAGTATCCTTGTGAATGTTATCAGTTTACACTTTATATTTGGACATTTCGTTTTGGTAGGTGGCCATGGCTTCATCCACGCTCCCGCCACTCAACAGTGTATCCAGGCCTGATTGGCAATCATCCCAGCCACGTTCGACCGTAGCCGGAGTGACCGGCAAAGTATACACGGTCTTAGCGCTATTCTGAGCACTCAGGTGTCCAAGCAAGCCAGGGTCGACACCCTCGAGTTTGGTCAAGTCAACAGCGATACCCATGGGTGACTTGCAGAGCAGGACCCATTGTTTGGCGCCTTCTTCACTGAACCAGAACTTAAAGAACTTAATGGCACCATCCAATTTATCGGGATCATCTTTCAGCTCGGCAGAGAGGGCAAGGGGGGTTCCCACCTTCAATTCTACCGTACTGCCATTATCGCTAACAGCAGGGTAGGGTGCATATTTGACAAAATTTCGTAGGTCAGGTGCAGCCCCCTCAGAGTAAATATTGTTTTGGATCGTCCACGCACCGTCGAGATAGAACGCCGTTTCCTCAGCCACGAAATATGCAATCGATTGCTGCCAGGTGATCTCAAGTTCGTTGGCAGGTACCCACTTATTATCGACAAACGTCTTCAAGCGAGAAAAGGCTTCTTTCATCTGCGGTGCATCAAACTGGTTGGCTGCAATTGCATCCAGCCCTCCGGGTTGGCTGGCGATGATGTTGTGCCATTGGTGTGAGCCGCCGACTTCCCAGGAGGTGGGTGTTTTACCTGAGGACTTCACTTTATCGCATACGGTCATAAACTCATCCCAGGTCTTGGGAACGTCGCCAACGCCTGCTTTTTCAAGGATGCGCGTATTCCAGATCGTTGGCATGGGTGAGAATTCAGCGCACAGTCCCCAGATTGAACCATCCGTGCTGAAGAAAGTGGTCGGGATGAACAGTTTCTTCCAGGCTGGGTCTGCATCGAGGTAAGGGGTTAAGTCGAGAAGGTATCCGGATTTCCACATATCAGGATTACCTTCGTGGATGATATCCGGGCAGTCTCCTGCGGCACAATCCGCTAAGATCTTTTTGAAGGATTCTGTGCTGTCAGGATTGAGGATGTTCTCGATATGAATATCGGGGTATGCCTTCGCGAATTCCCTGTAAAGCCAATTCATTCCCTCGTAATGTGCGTCAGTTTCCTTTGTCCAATGGTTCTGGTACCGTAAAGTCACCACCTTGGGCACTGCCGTTGCGGGGATTGCGGTGGGTTCCACCGGTGCAGCGGTCTCGGTGGCTTTCGGCGCGCAGCCTGCCAGGAATGCAGCGGCAGTTCCCAGTCCCATCAACTTGAGCATATCACGCCGGCTCGTCGTCCTGTTTACTACAAACTTACTCTTCATTTATTCCTCCGTTCAGGTTATTCATATTTCTTGATTAAATTGGTTTTTGTGGTTGGGGAAATTATCTCTGGTGATTCGGTCAACTGCCTCCTTCTGATTTGTTGATTGAACTTTATGACGATCTCGCGCTATTCATGAAATTTACTGTATACGGTTTGCGTTGCTTGTGATGCCGCGTTGGTAACCCTAATCATCCGCAAAGCGGTTACCGTCGAAAGAATGCTGTTCTGGCTCTTTGAGAGGAGGATCCATCAGGTTTGGAACATGATCCAGCTACTTTCAAACTAATTCCAAATCGATCGGAATTTGGTAAGGCACAATATCCGATTCTTGATGATTGAGGCTATGAAGAATTCTTGTACGAGGGGTTAAAGACAAGATTACAGCCTTACTTTCTCTAAATAAGAAACCGAAGCTTGTCGATATACCAACAGGGGGAGTTGTTCCAAAAAATAGTATACCTAAATATATACCTTAAGTCAATATAGAATATACACAAATTTAGTTATAGGTATTATTATATGACATGTTTTATTGACGATTATTGTAATTAATGTATAATATAAACGACGTTTAGTGTATATTTATATCGATTATGATCTTTTTTCCATGAACGATTAAGAAAACAGACTGTGCACTTTTTAATAGACCTTTTTCATTCTTGACTTGGGAGATCTAAAATGGGAAAAGTCGTGACGTTTTTTGGACCAAAGAATGTGGGGGTTACTGAATATGAAGATCGCATAATCCAGCCCAACGAAGTACGCCTTAAGACCCTGTTTTCAGGGATCAGCGCCGGAACTGAGCTGACTCATTATCGAGGCAGCAATGTATACCTGCATAAATTTTGGAATGAAACCGACCGTCTTTTTCTGACGGGTGAGGGCACCACCTCAAAAACATACCCGATCTACGGCTCAGGATATGAAGAATGTGGCGAAATTATTGAGCTGGGCAGCGCAGTCGACAAGGTCAAAGTCGGCGATATCATATATGGCACCTGGCAGCATCGTACCCATCATATTGTCAACGAAGATTACGCGGAAAACCGCCTGATCCCAGCCGGTCTCGATCCGATCCTGGGCATATTCTCTCAAATGACCGCCATCGCCTACAACGGTATCCTAGATGCCGGTATACGCTTGGGCGAGACGGTAGCCGTCTTTGGCCTGGGTGTGCCGGGACTAATGTGCGCACAGATGGCAAAGCGTTCTGGCGCGAGAGTCATCGGAATCGATATGATCCCTGCCCGATTGAATTTGGGAAAAGATCAGGGTTGGGTGGATATTGCGGTGGATGGCAGTCAGGGGCAGGTCGCCGAAAGAATCAAGGAGATAACCAATCACAAAGGTGTGGATGTCGCTTTTGAAGTGAGCGGATCCTATGCCGCGCTGCACGAAGCCATCCGAAGCGTGGTTTACTCAGGAAGGGTGATCTCTCAGGGCTTTTATCAAGGCGGGGGCCAATCTTTATTCTTAGGAGAGGAATTCCACCACAACCGCATTAACGTCATCTGCTCTCAAATTTCCGGTGTTTCACCAGAGCTTTCCAATCGCTGGAATGTTGAACGCATGGTGCACAGAGGCATCGAACTACAGGCAGAAGGTGTCCTGGATTTCAGACCATTAATCACACATAAGGTTTCGCTGGAACAGGTGGCGGAGGCATACCAGTTACTAGATGAGCATTCCGACCAGGCATTACAAGTTGTCATTGATTTTGCACAAGACGGGAGCAAGCATGGCTAAACTACGCACTGCCTTAATTGGTTGTGGAAAATTTGCCAATAAACACCTCGCTAACCTGGTGTCCTTGCCAGAAAATTTCGAGATCGCTGCCTTCTGTGATATCGCGATTGAGAGCGCTCGTCAATATGCTGAAAAATATTCGGGCGGAAAGGCGAAAATTTTTATCGACTATCATCAGATGTTCGATCAAATCCCATTGGACCTGGTGTTGATTTGCCTGCCTCCATTTGGACACTCAGATGAAGTGGAAGCCGCAGCGAATCATAAGGTAAATATTTTGATCGAAAAACCCATTGCCCTGACCAGCGAGCATGCCTGGAAAATGGTGGACGCAGTCGAAAAAGCTGGCGTTAAATCTCAGGTGGGGTTTATGTTCCGATTTGGGGCAGCCATCGAAAAACTGAAAGCCATGATAAAGGATGGGTCCGCAGGACAGGTGGGATTGATGAGCGCGCGTTATTTCTGCAACTCTCTGCATGCCCCCTGGTGGCGCGAACGCGAAAAAAGCGGGGGACAAATCACCGAGCAAGTCATTCATATGGTAGATTTAATGCGCTACTTGATGGGTGAACCTCAGACTGTCTTCAGTATCCAGAATAATCTCTTCCATAAAAACGTTGAAAACTATACCATAGAGGATACTTCTGGATCGGTGATGGAATTCAAGGATGGTGGTGTCGGTGTGATCTTCGCCAGCAATAATGCCATCCCTGGTAAATGGATCAATGATTACCATGTGGTTACCCAGAAACTGACCGCCGAATTTAGTGATGCGAACCATGCTGCTTTCACGTATACTGCTGGTCAAGAGATCAAAACGGAATTGATTACCTCGGAAGAAAATTATTATCTTCGGGAAATTCTGGACCTTCACCAGGCAATTGCAGTGAATGGAACCACGCGCACACCGATCCGGGAGGGCGCTCGCTCCTTAGATCTTGCCCTGGCAATTACTCAATCGGCGCAAACCAGGCAACCTGTAAACATGGAGAACAGCTAGGTCCATGGAAGAACCTGTATTGAATGACCGACAGCGTTTTATTGCCACGATGCATTACCAGAGGCGCGATCGGGTACCCTTGCTCGACTTTAATTTTTGGGCAGATACCTTGCCGGGCTGGCACAGCCAGGGTTTGCCGCGTTGGGTAAACCGGCGAAATGAAGATGCCTACTTTGGGTTCGATTATTCACTCGATAATGTGCATGTCACCTGGGTACGGGACGGGCTGTCCCCTAGTTTCAAAAAGAAAATACTCGAAGATGTGGACGATGCCTGGATATTACAGCAGCGCGATGGTGTCCGGGTAAAACGCCAGAAGCAGTATGCATCTATCCCCCATCCCATATCTTACCTGCTGCAAGATCGAGAAAGCTGGAAGAAGCATTACCTTCCTCGACTTGACCCGGATCGACTTCGACGCTACCCGGCAGATTGGGACGAACGAGAAAAAGAGTGGAAGGACCCCAAGCGTTCCTATCCGATCATTCTTCCAGGCGGCAGCCTGTACGGCTGGCTGCGCAATTGGATGGGCATGGAAAACCTCTCACTTGTCCTGTATGATGACCCTGCCTGGTTCGAGGAAATGGTCAGCACTGTAGCGGATTGTATTATTGGAATTTTGGCGAAAATATTCTCCACTGGCGGAAAATTTGAGGCAATTTCCATGTGGGAAGATATGGCATATAACCGCGGACCCCTCTTGAACCCGAAACAATTCAAGAAATACCTGGTGCCCCATTACCGGCGCATTTCCGACCTGGCCAGAAAGCACGGGGTGGATGTTATTTATTTGGATTGCGACGGCAAGATCGACGCCTTGCTGCCTTTATGGCTCGAAGCGGGAATCAATTGCATGTACCCGATTGAGGTGGGCACATGGGGTGGTGATCCTGTGGCTTTCAGAAGACAATATGGCAAAGATTTATTGATGATGGGCGGTTTTGATAAACATATTCTCTCACAAGGCAAAAAGCAGATTGAAGCCGAGGTACATCGCCTGGCGCCTATCGTTGAGGAGGGTGGTTATATACCCTTCCCGGACCATCGTGTGCCGCCGGATGTGCCCTATGAAAACTACTTGTTTTATACCGAGCTAGCGCGCAATATTTGGGGGCAAGGCAAAAACCTGCCTCCACAGTTTGCGCGGAATATCCAACCGATTAAGAAAATGCCTTTTTATTATTGGTAAGGCTTGTTATGATGACCCTTATATATTGTTTCCTCAAGTATAATAGCGACGTTTTTGGATCCTGGGTGTTTCGTCGCTAGTAGTTGAAAAGTAAAAAAAGCACAGGTGTGGAGCATATGAATACAAGTGATACATACAGACAGCAGGTATATGATTATGTTCGGAAAAGAATCATCTCAATGGAATACCGACCAGGTGATTTTATTACCGATTCTCAGGTAGCGAATGAGCTAAAAATCAGCCGTACCCCAGCCCGAGAAGCTTTTCAACGCCTTGAAAATGAAGGCCTCCTCATTCCCGAGGCGCGACGAGGTTGGCGAATTTATTCGCTGACCATTAAAGATATTGAAGATATTTTTGACTTGAAGTGCGAAATCGAAGGCTTGGTGGCAAGAAAAGCAGCCCTGGATAAGAGCGAAGAACATCACGAAATGTTGCGAAACTATATACTCCAAATGCGGCAGGCTTCTTTGAACGATGATGTCGCCGGCTGGATGGAAATGGATTCTTTGATCCACCACTTACTCTATTTGATGGCGCAAAATGAGCGGGCTGAGAGGATCATCAAGCAGCTAAATGATCAATGGCACCGGATGCGAAGGGGGTTTATTAACCTCAGGGGTCGTCTTGATTTCGCCACTGACGAGCATGAGAAGATTATTGGCGCAATCATTAACGGTGATGCCGAAGGGGCAGAGATAGCCATGCATAACCATCTTAACAGTGTACGGCAGGGGTTGATGAGAGTTTTGGTGACCATGATCCTGCCTTATGCCAGGGATGGCTTATAAGTTTAGCCGAATATTGCTGCTGGTAGCTTCCCGGGATCTGGGAGAGAATAGAATGCTCCCCCATTCGCTTGGTTAAAAAAACCTGAAACCCCTCCAGGTAAGCCATGACGGTAATCGAAATAGGGGTTTCAGGAAGTGGGGATTTTTCTGCCGCTGTTTCTACCACCAATTTAAACATAGTCCAAAACGTCAAGTGGTACAATAAAGCAAGCAAATCAGCAATTCTTCAGTGCTGATGATCAGTTTCCAGGTCAATGGGAAACAAGTCCTTTGGGCGTTTCCGCGTTGACTGACCTTTAAAAAGCGTCCAATGTACTCGTACGATATATCGTCCAATGGACCAGGGCAAAAGTGGTAGGCCATTGGATGGGAGGAGCGTGTTGGGACTTCTGTCCTTTTAAGCCAAACGGTCTTTGTTTG
>Ga0153916_10000470_pt1 | contig 26996 bp, 21 predicted proteins | sample Opewatmetagenome_FD_109642 | JGI IMG/M metagenome (GOLD analysis project Ga0153916, IMG submission 109642) | Freshwater wetland microbial communities from Ohio, USA - Open water 3 Core 3 Depth 4 metaG | ecosystem: Environmental > Aquatic > Freshwater > Wetlands | place: USA: Ohio, Lake Erie...
TCGTTATACTCGGGCCATTTCGGGAAGGTGTTGTTGGCCGAATGGTAGACGACGATTCCGCCTCCGTTCTTGACGTAGGATACAAAAGCTTCCTGCGTCGGGGCCGGCCAATCATCGCCGCTGTAGTCAAGGACGACGAGTCGATAGGCCCCAAAGTCCGGCTTGAATGCCTTCATGCCGGCCTTGGCCGGCGGACTGACGACGACATCCACCTGGAAGAGCCCGGTGTCCTCGAGCATCTGTTTGAGCGCCTCGCTCGTCATCTTCCAGGGATGATAGTTCTGCCCGGTGACGATGAGAGTCTTGATCGCTGCGGGAGCGTTCTGAGCCTCGAGGGCCGGGGAGATGAGCGTCGACAAGAGGAAAATGGCTGCAAGGATCCCACATCGAACCGTTCTTTTTTGTGTTTTCATCTTCGCCTCCCTTCGGCCTTTCACAGCGGCAGCACCCAGGGCTTTCTGTAGGAGCGGCTGAGAAGCCGCTCGGCCTCGGGGTCGTCGATGATCGTCTCGGTCGCCGGCTCCCAGCGGATCTTCCGGCCCAGCTCTATGGCGATGACGCTCAGGTGGCCGACGCTGGCCGAGCGGTGGGCTACTTCGGCCGGGGCGATGGTCGGGGTGCGCGTCTTGACGCAGTCGAGGAAGTTCTGATAATGGTCGGTGCTTTTATAGAGTTGGACCTCGTTCGGGCCGATGACCTCGTTGACCAGGTCGGCGGGGTGTGTCTCGAACCTGCCCCGGTCGACATAGATCCAGCCGTGCTCGCCGATCCAGCGGGTGCCGCTCCAGATATCTGGGTGGCCGCCGGCGATGACCATGGGCGTGCCGTCGGCGTACTTGGCGGTCACGCGGTAGCGAAGGGCGCTGTTGTAGATCCCGCTCGTCGGGAAATCGCCGCGGCCTTCGACTTCGACCGGTCCGGCGTACTCCCAGCCCATGCCCCAGTGGGCGATGTCGCCGTGGTGCCCGATCCAGTCCATAAGCTGGCCGCCGCCGAAGTCCATGTTCCAGCGCCAGTTCATATGGACGCGGGCCTTGCAGTAGGGAGTGTAGGGCGCGGGTCCGAGCCAGAAATCGTAGTCGAGCTCTGGCGGCGGGGGAGTGATGGCCTCCTGTCCAAATGTCTGGGCGAAGTCGTAGTGGCCTTCGGGCAGGCCGACCTCGACCCTCTCGATCCTCCCGATCCTACCGTTGCGGACGAGCTCGCAGGCGGGGCGGAATTTCTCCACCGAGCGCTGCCAGGAGCCGGTCTGCCAGATGCGGCCGTAGCGCTTGACGGAGTCGCACATGGCTCGGCCCTCGCGGAGGCTGTGGGAGAAGGGTTTCTCGCCGTAGATGTCCCAGCCGGCGCGGGCGCAGGAGATGGCGAGGAAAGCGTGCCAGTGGTCGGGAACGGCGAGGGAGACGGCGTCGATGTCGGGGCGGGTGAGGAGTTCGCGGAAGTCGGTGGTGGCGGCGCAGTCCGTATTCCCGTACTTGGTATCGACGATATTCTTGGCCTCGGCGAGGTGATTCTTGTCGAGGTCGCAGACCGCCACCCACTGGACCTCGTCCTTGCCCAGGAAGGCTTCCATGTTGGGGATGCCCATCATCCCGAACCCGACGCCGGCCATGACGATGCGGTTGGACGGGGCGATCTTCTCTTGCCGGCCAAGGGCCGAAGCGGAGACGATCTCCGGGAAGCCGGCGATACCGGCAGCCGCGACCGGGAGTGTTTTCAGAAATTGGCGTCGCTTCATCCTCTTCCTCCTCTCTCGATCAGGAAATGGACCTATTCGACCGATACCTGGATCCGTTCCTCCAGATTATCCGCAAAAAAACGTCGAAATAGCAACCTTTTCTTCCCCCCCCCGGGCGGATTTTGGAGCCGTATTTTTCCCCGGTGGAATGGGGAGCGCCCCGGTTGACAGGGCTCTGTATCGCGTTCTATGATGCGCCCAAGACGGCATGAAAGAAAAGCTTCTCCTGTTCTCGGGCATCCTGCTGGCTTATCTGCTGCTGATCGCCATCTTCTACCCCGGCCTGTTCAGTGAATTCTCCCGTCAAGTGCCATTTGGCTCGGCCGGCGACCTCAAGTACATTCTCAGCATCGTCGATATTTCCATCCACACCTCCTTGCGCGACCTCTACAACTTCCCGATGTTCTATCCCGAATCGGGATCACTGGTGCGAACCCACCCGCTGTTCGGCATCTCCATCTTTTACAAGATCTTCCAGGGGCTGGGACTGAACTTGGAGCAGAGCACCAATCTCTACATTATCATGGGGCTGATGCTCGGCGCCCTGGGGTGCTTTCTCCTGGCCCGCGAGGTATCGGGCAGCGCCGTGTTCTCCTTCGTCTTTTCTATTCTCTACATCGTCCATCGCAAGAACGTGGCCCATTTCATCTGGCTCAACTTCTTCTCGCGCTTCTGGGTGCCCTTCATTTTCTATTTCCTGCTCCGCTTTTTCCGCAGCGGCCGCCACCGCTATATCGCCGCCGCCGCCGCGCTGTCCTTCATGGAGTTTTTCGCCTGTATCTACCTGTGCACGTCGCTCGGGGCATTCCTGCTGCCGCCGTTCATCCTCTTCGCCTGGGTGCTGCATCTTGTCGACTGGCGCGGTCTTCTAAAAACCGTCGCCTGGTTCCTGCTGGCGCTGGGGTTGATCGCGGTGGTGTTTTACCCGTACCTGGGGCGGTCGCTGGCCCTCGACCTTCCGGGTCAGGACAAGGGCGTGAGCCCGGCCGATTTTTTCCAGTTTCACCGCTGGTTGGCCTCCTGGCTCGGTGAACCGCATATCAGGTCGGATGCTCTGTTCCCGGGACTGGCTATTATGGCCTGCTTCGTGCTCTTTTTCGTACCGCTCCGGCCGAAGAGGCGGCTCGCTTTCTTCCTGCTGCTGTTTGTCCCGGTTCCGGTGCTATCCGTGTTGGCGTTCTCGCCGGGCCCGCTGCTGGAGGCGCTTTTCCTGCTCTGGGTGATCATGCTGGCGGTCGCCCTGGTGTTGAAATGGCGAGAAATGAGCAGGGCGGAGCGGCTCGTGGCGCTCACATTCTCCTTCTTCGTGCTCGTAAACCTGAAATTCAGCTTTCTGCCCGGCCTCAGCTCCTTTTCTCCTTACGGGATATTTTACAGGCTCCTGCCGCCGATCCGCGGCCTGCGGCAGATCCACCGGGCTTTCGTGGTTATCTTGCCCCTGTTCGCGGCCATGGCGGCGACCGGCGCAGCGCGGCACTTCCGGTGGCCCGGGAAGAACCTCCGGCTGCGACTGGTCGCAGCGGCATTGTTTGTGCTTGTAGCAGCCGAGAATATCTACCTGCCCACCACCCTCGCGCCCGGCCGCATCATGAAGCCGATCCCCCATAAAGACACCGCGGTGTATTCCCGCCTGCCGTTCCGCTCCAACGTGGTCGTTCTGGAAGTTCCCTATTACTTCCGCGTGGCGATGCGCAACGCGCAGTATCTGCTGAACTGGCGCCTCCACCAGAATTACCTGCTCAACGGCAAGGCCCGGGTGCGGCCGCTGGATTATTGGCGAAAGCTGAGCCGCATCATCGGCAAGTTCCAGAGGGACTTCCCGACCGATTCTCAGCTGCAGAGGCTGCTCCAAGACTATTCAGTGGAACGGGTGATCATCCATTGGGATCTGCTGCGGACTTACCAGCGCAAAAATTTCAACCGCCAGCGGACCTGGGCGAATATCCAACGCCTCCAAGACTATGGTCGGGTCGTGGCCGCCGACTCCAAGACCGTACTGATCGAGGTCCGGGAATTCGTCCCCGTGACCTCCGTTGTCCGGACCTACAGCGATTTTCACCTGCGCCGTCATCCGCTATACGTCAGGCTGGAGAGCCCGCCTGGATTCCCGTTAAGTGTCCGGCTGAACGGAAGGGAGGCGCCGCCGCCTTCGGTTTCGGGCAACCAGCTGCTCATCGACCTGCAACACCAGGAGTTGAACGCGGCCGGAAACCGGGTGGAAATCCGCTTTGCCCGCCCGCAGCAGGTGCGCACGGTGAGACTCTGGCCGGAGAGAGCTCCCCTTCCGTTTGAACTGCGGCCAATGTCCGGGCCCTCGGTGGGAGGCCGTTAGTTGATATACCCCAGTGCCTTCAGCTCCTCGATCTGTTTGCGGGAGTATTCCATCTGCACCAGTTCCTGTTCATACTTGCGGCTGTTCTTCTGGAAATCCCAGTACTGACGGGCCATTTCCAGCTTGCGCCCCGTCTCCTGAACCTCATTGGCCAAGTTGTTTTTTTCGCCCGGATCTGTTTTCAGATCGAAGAGGAAGTATCTACGGCCTTCAGGGGTCATGATGAGCTTCCAATTATCGCGCAGGATACAGCGGAAACGAAAGCGCCCACGCTCCACGTAAGCGTAGATCGGCCGGCCCATGAGGTACTCCGGTTTTCCCCGCAAGGCCGGCAGCAGGCTGCGCCCCTCCAGCTGTGGGTCGATTTTCAGGCCGAGGTACTCGGAGAGGGTGGGCAGGATGTCGATCGTCGAAACATTTGGCTCGATCCGGCGGCCGCTGCGGTTGCCTTGGGGCAAATAGACAAGCAGCGGCACGCGCAGGGAACCGTTGAAGAGGTTGTGACCGTGCCCCCGATATCCTTTTTCCCAAAACTCCTCGCCGTGGTCGGCGGTAACGATGAGGATGGTGTCTCGACCCCAATCCAACCGTCTGTAAAGCGTGCGGATCTTGGCATCGGCATAGGGGATGTTGCTGTCGTAGGCGGAAATGAAGTCATCGACAATGTTTTTCCCTGGCTTATACCAAGGCGCCCGCCTGGTGTAGGGGATGTGGATGTCGGTATAATGCAGGTAAAGGTAGTAGGGGCCCTGGCGCATCTCCCCCTCCCATTCCGCCAGCTTGGCATCGATGACCTCGGCGCCGGTCTTCATGGGGAAGTTAAGGAAATAGTCGAAGCCCTGATCGTAACCGCGCTGCGGGGAGACGAAAAAGTTGGTGGAGATCCCGAATGTGCGGTAGCCGGCACTCTTGAGTACTTCGGCCATCGTGGTAACCGAATCGGCGATTGCGCTGACGAACCGCTTTTCAGCCTTGTCCCCCTCGACGCTGGTCGGGTCACCGCTCACCCCGCTATGCTGAAACGGGTAAAGGGAAGTGAACATGGATCCTGTGGCCGGGTCGGTCCAGTTCGAAGCGGCATAGGCGTTGATGAAAACGGAGCTGTATCTGGAGAGTTTGTTCAGGAAGGGAGCGGTGTCCTTTGGGTACCCGTAGAACGGCAGGTGATCGGCGCGCAGGGCATCCACGACGATCAACACAATGTTGGGACGTTCCGGCCGCTTTTGGCAGGCCGAGGGGAAAAGGGCTGAAAGGACGAGCGCGATCAGGAGGAGCCGGCGTTTTTTCACCGCTCCATTCTATCGTTCTCCGGGCAGGGTTTCAACGGTAGGGCAGGAGGCTGCGTCGCATTTATACTGGCGCATCCTGAGATGGCCCCAGAGGAGGCCCCATACGGCCTGACATTTCGGGCCGTCCTTGACATCTCCTCGTCCGCGCTCTATGCTCACTCACATAGCGGGATGGGAAAATCGATGGGGAAGTGTCTCCGCCGCGGCAATCCAGACCAAAACCAAAATCCTATGTTTTAAGGGGGAGGTCACATGAGCAAGAAGATGCTTTTATGGGTCCTTGCATTTTCTATTCCCATGATGTGCGCTTCCTGCCATTCCCACCGGATCAAGCAGGAAAAAGTGGGAAAAATCGAAAGATGGCGAAATTCGCGCGTCGAGATTTATGCCGTCCAAAAAACTACGGGCGAACATATCGAGTTTTCCAGAGAAGTACCGGCAGGTATTTCAAAGGATTGCGTGCTTGGCTTGGCCCTGCAAGAGACGGTGGCCGACCGGTCTCAGCTAAAAAAGTTCTCCGTGGACAGCAGCGGAAGAATGCTGGATATCACCGATCAGAACGGACAGACGACTCGAGTCCTTTATGGAAGGGTCGAAGGAGATAAACTCAGATACGTCACCAATTCCTCTCCGACTCAGAAGCTTTCAGTGCCTCTCTCCGAGATTGAGCTCGTTTGGGTTAAAAGGGCAACTTACCTGCCCACTTTGGTGGTTGCCACAGTCGTGGCTGCAGCCGCCATTATCATTGCCGTTGAAGCGTCGTCTGAGGCTTACACGCCGCCCCCGTCGACAGGAGAGGAATCGTGCCCGTTCATCTATTCCTTTGACGGCCACGAATACTTGTTTGACGCGGAACCCTATGGTGGATCCATCTGCAAGGGCCTGGAGAGGTCCGAATGGTTGGCGCTTGACTACCTTAGACCGGTTGACGGCCAGTATAAGATCGTTGTGGCCAACGAGCTTGAAGAAACCCAATTCACCGATGAACTCAAATTGTTGGTCGTTGACCATCGGGCAGAGGATCGAGTTGTGCCCGGTATCCAGGGAAAACTGCACACCATTTCCGATCCTATCACTCCTATCAGGGCTCGTGACCAGAGGGGCAAGGATATTCGGCCCCTTATTTCGCAGAAGGATAGCACATTCTGGGTGGGTCCATTAGAGGGGAAGGATCCTGAGCGGCCGGAAGACTTGAAAGACGAATTGATAATCGAGTTTCCCAAGCCGGCCGACGCCGGGCAGGTCAAACTTGTCGCCAACGCCTGGACGACTGTCCAGGGCTCGCAGGTAGCGAAGACATTCTTGGGCCTCCATGGGGACGCGGCTTCAGCCTGGCTGCAAGAAATTAACAATTTCGGGCCGGCCTATTATTGGATTTGGAACTGGTATTCCCGCGAAGACATGTATTTGATGAAGGTCTGGGTCCTGACGCAATCCGGGTGGAGGGTGAAGGCCATGATGTATGGGGGAGGCCCTTTCCTGGCCAAAGACAAAGCCTATCCGTTTGACATCAGCGATGTCCCCGGGGATTCGCTCAAGATAAAGCTGACACCGGCTTCTGGATTCTGGATGATCGATTACCTAGCGGCAGACTATAGCGCGGACGCACCCGTCGAAGTGACCGAACTCAATCCCCTCAAAGCGGTTGACCACCGGGGAAGGGATGTCCAGGACAGCCTCGCGGCCGATGATGAGCTTTATCTAAGAATGCCGAACATCGGTGATTATGCTGAGGTCATCTATCAGGCTCCGAATCCGAGAGAGGGGCTCGCCCGGTCCCTGATTTTGAAGGCCACGGGCTATTATGACATCCACCTGGAGGCCACGGGCACTCCGCAAGAAGAGGCTCTTCGCAAAATGGACGAGCCCGGTTATAGCATCCAACTGGCGATGAGAGAGTTTCTCAAGGCCAGGGTGACGGGCGGCCGGGTCAAAACCAAATAAACATGCGTCTCCAAGAGATCCGCCGGCCGGGCGGGATCAGGCCGCTCAAGTTCTCTCTCGGCGAAGTGCCGCACGGGACTGTTGAAACGAACCTGACCTGCAATATTCGCTGCAGAGCCTGTTATAACCTCTCCAGGGACGTTGTGAAAACTGTCAAGGAGCTCAAGGAGGAGGTCGACCTGCTGCTCCGAAAAAGAAACCTTCAGGTCATAACCGTATTGGGGGGAGAGCCGACTTTGCATCCAGGACTTCGTGAGATCGTTGCCCACATCAAGAGCAAAGGGGTCATTTGCCAGCTTCTGACCAACGGCCTCGTTTTCCTGGAGGATCGAAACGACGGATTGTTGGACGGGCTGAAAGCCGAGGGACTCGATAAGTTCCTCCTTCATATCGATGAAGGCCAGAAGCACGCCAACGCGGACCTTGAAAAAGCGCGTCGTACTCTTTTTTCCAAATGTGAGGAGAGGAAGATCAAGTTCTCCCTGTCGCTGACGATCTACAGCGATACGGGGCGGCAGATACCGGCTCTGATAAAGAAATACGCCGGCTACAGGTATTTCGACGGAGTTCTGGCGGTGCTGGCCCGGGATTCGCTTTCCCCAAAGGCGGAAGACCCCCAGCTTTTGACTGAGTACCAGAGCCTTCTCGCTGGATTAGGGATTGAGCCCCTGACTTATATCCCCTCCTTTGGAGATGACCAGTACTTAGCCTGGGTTTTTTATGGCTTCTTCATTAACGCCCGGACGGCGGAGGCAGTCGGATTTTCCCGGCTCTACGACAGAGTTTTTAGAAGGCTTTACAGATATGTCAAAGGGCGGAATTTCTTCGCCATGAGGTTTCATCCGTCAATCATTGGCCTTCTGTTTATGGCTTCCGGCGTTGCCGATATCGCGTCGAGTCCCAAGAAGATGGCCGGGTATTGGCGGGTGCTCAGAAAATCATCCTTTCTCAGAAACCTCCGCTTTCATTATGTCGCCATCCAGACTCCCCCAGAAATTTCTCAACCCTGGGACCGGATCCAGATCTGCTATCATTGTCCCGATGCCACCATCCGAAACGGAAAGCTGACCCCGGTGTGCGTCGCTGACCTCGTCAATCCTCTGAATGGGAATTTGCCGAAGGACACCTTCCGGGACGATTTATACCAGCTCGTCTACGGGCACTTGGGAGAGCTCTAGGAACTCCTTGTCGACTCCGGGACACTATCGGGCTTCGTCTAGCCTCGCTTAAATCAATTGGGTGGAGCCGGGGACCGCGACGGGATCGACCGGGTTCGGGCCGAACTCGAAGTTTTTCGGGGTCAAGTCAAGTTGCGAGCTGTTCATGGCCCAGTCCCAGTTGATCGCCCGGCCCGTATAGGCGCTCATCCGGCCGATGATGGCGCACATCGTGCTCTCGGCGACCCGACGGCCCTCGTTGAGGGGTTTCCCGCTCCGGATCGACGCGATGAGGTCGGCGTGCTCCTGGACATAGGGGTTTGTCTCCTCGCCCTCGAACTTCCAGGGGGCTGCGCCCTTGATCTCTCCGTAGCCAAAGGCCACCCCCTTGGTCCCGACCAGTCTTTCTTCCACTCTCTCGGCGGCACCCTTGGTTTGCCGGCACATGCTCATGACACGGACGCCGTCGGGGTACTCGTACTCGACGGCGAAATGGTCGTAGATGTTGCCGAACTCGGGGTCCGTCCGGGCCTGCCGCCCTCCCATCCCCATGACCTTTACCGGGAGCGACTGGAAGGCCCAGTTCATGACGTCGATGTTGTGGACGTGCTGCTCGACGATGTGATCGCCCGAGAGCCAGGTGAAATAAAGCCAGTTCCGGCACTGCCACTCCATCTCCGACATGCCCGGCTCCCTCTGCTTCACCCAGAGGTCACCCTGATTCCAATAGCACTGGCCCCCGACGAGCTCGCCGATGGCGCCCTCATGGACCCACTTCATGAGTTCAAGGTAGCGCGCCTGGTGCCGGCGCTGAGTTCCGGCGACGATGGCCAATCCTTTCTGCGCCGCCAGTTCCGCTGAGGCTATGACTGAGCGGATCCCGACGGGGTCCACCGCCACCGGCTTTTCCATGAAGACATTTTTGCCCCCCTCGATAGCTGCTTTAAGTTGCATCGGCCGGAACCCGGGCGGGGAAGCCATGATGATGAGGTTCACCTCGGGCAAGGCCGACAGCTTCTTGTAGCCATCGAACCCAGTGAACATCCGTGCGGGAGTGACCTTGACCTTGTCCGGGTGTTTTTCAGTGATCGTCTTGATGGACGACTCGATCCGGTCCTGGAAGAGGTCGAACATGGCCACGACCTCGACCCCGGGCGCGGCGTTCAAACAGTCAATGGCCGCCCCGGTCCCGCGGCCGCCGCAGCCGACGACCCCGACCCGGATGGTGTCCGAACCCTGCGCATAGGCCCCGTGAAGCCGGGGCATCGCCGCAGCCAGCGAAGCCGCTGCCGTCGTCTTGATAAATTCTCTTCGTTTCATCTGTCTCTCCTTGCTAAAAAGAATCGCAGGCGCGGTAGGCCTCGATCACCGCCCGCTCGCCTTGTTTGCCCTCCAGGCTGTGTCCGTGCTCCATGCCCAGAACACCCTGGAATCCTTTTTGATGGATGGTTTTAAAGACATTTTTGTAGTTGATCTCTCCCGTGGTCGGCTCCTTCCGGCCCGGGTTGTCACCGACGTGGAATGCAGCAAGCTCGTCCCAGGCCATCTCGATGTTGGGGATGAGGTTGCCCTCCGTGATCTGCTGGTGGTACATGTCGTTGAGGATCTTGCAGGAAGGGCTGGCCACCGCCCGGCAGATCTCGAAGGCCTGTGGAATCCGGGTCAGGAAAAGGCCCGGGTGATCCTTGGGGTTGAGGGGCTCCAGGACCAGGATGAGGCCGGCCGGCTCGCAGACCTCCATGCAGGCCTTCAAGTTCTCGATGACGTTGGCCGTTTGGTACTCCCAGGCCAGGCTCTCGTCGTAGCGCCCCGGCACGACGAGCGCCCAGGGGCAGTTGACCCGTTTTGAAGCTTCCACGCCCTGCTTCATCAGCCCTATGAGCATTGCCCGGACCCCTTTGTCCCGGGTGACGTAGCTCTTCGCCTTGAAATCGGCGTAGAGCACGAACGGCCCCAGGATCATGTCCCTTTTGGCGAGCTCTCTGGCGATGAGCTCCTGGTCGGCCGCGGGTCTGCCCATGATCCCGTTGTCGAACATCGCTCGGAACCCTTCGTCGGCTGCGAACCGGATTTGGGCGGTGAGGTCTTCGCCTACATGATTTTTGAACTGGCCGAAGGAAGGAGCATATTTCAGCTTGAACGGCTCTTTTTTGGGGGCGGCTATCTCCTGGAGGGGCGCAGTCCTCGCTCCTCTTCCGGTGGCGGAAAAAACCGCGGCCCCAAGCGCACCGGCCAATAGTTCCCTCCGTTTCATAGAAGGCCTCCTTTCCGAGTTTCTCTAATATAGCAACAAGGCTGGAAAATCAACTATGACGAAACAAGGCCCCGTGGGCTCATTTTTCGGCCGGCCGGGCCTCCCTGGCTTTTCTTAGTTCGCCGTCAAACTCCCCCTCCGGCAGCAAATCCATCTCCAGGTAGCCTATGGCCAGCAACTCACTGCGCTGGGGTTTGTCCTGGCCCGGCCCCTGGAGATCCAGGATGAAGACGACGGGGCCGACGAGCTCACCCCGGACGATGCGGCCGTCCTCGAGAGACAGATATGTCTGCGCCCAAAAATGCTCGAACCCCCGGTTCTGAAGCTCGAGGGGTTTGAGGTGCATATTCATCATCACCCGGTTTTCCATCTGACCGGCCTGGAGAAGGGCGCAGGGAATGCCTTTGAGGAGACTGACCCCGACAAGCTTCACCCAGGACTTGCCGCTGAAGGTATACTTGGATTCAGTCACAATCGGCGGAAACGAGAAGACAAAATCACGGGGGTTGGTCCTTTCCTGAAATTGCGCGCCCAGCGGCGCCTCATCGGGAATGCGGAGTCCCGGCGTCGGCCTGACTAGGCCGTCAAATGTCACGGCGTCCCATGTCAGGATCATAAACATGAAGCCGTCCATTGTCCTGGGGAGGGACGAAAAATCAAACTTCTCAATGGCCAGCTCTTCATTGACCGATAAGACGAGAGTGAAATTCTCGGCCTCTTTAAACTCCAGCAGCCTGGCCGGGGCTGCGGTCAGGCTCTGGCCGAACTCGAACCGCTTCCAGACGAACTTCTCCTGGACGCGACCCTCGGCATCGTCCGGCAGGCGGGTCCGGGTGAAATAAGTGACGACCTTCATTTCGCCGGATTTCGTCCCGTCCATCCGGAAGTTGTTGTTCAAACGTGTCAGACGATAATAGAGTGTCTCGCCGATCCTATAGCGCAGCTTTAGCGGCACGACCTCCGGCAGCGCAACTTTCTCTTGCGCCCCGCCCCGAGGAAAGATCCGGGGGACGTAGAAGAGCAAGGCGCCGACAAAGAGGGCGGAAACAAGGGCCACCTTTTTGCTCATGTTGGGTCTCCTGAGCGGCTGGATGCAGCTAAGGTATGACGGCGTTGGAATTAAGTCAACTCGGAGGGGAAGACCCCTTCCGACGTCCGAAGTCAAGCCTTGCCTGCTTGACAATCGTTTCAGACTGTGATAATAAAAAAATCAGCAGGGGAATTAAGCGGTTAAGGGGAAAATTCTTGATCCTCGATGATTAACTGTCGTTTCATTCTCTCTAGAGGGAGGATGATATGGCTGGCCATACTTCGTTTTATAAAGGAGTTAACTACCGGAAAAATAGAAATCTGCCGAAGACTCAGCGATATATCGCCATCCAGTCAGAGGAGGATATCGTCTCCACGATCCAGGGCGCGCGCGAAGAAGGTTGCTGTGTCCGCGCCCTCGGCTCCCGGGGGTCGAAAAACGAATGTTACTGCACCTGCGGCCTGACACTTGAGTCCGATCTGTATTCCAACATCCTTTCTTTCGATGGGGATACGGTAACCGTCCAGTCGGGAACAACCATTGGCAAGTTGAATGAGTTCCTCCGCCACCGGGGCCGGGTCATTCCGACCTGCGGCGAATGGGCGGGCGGAACCGTCGCCGGTTCTGTGGCCACGGGTTCGCATGGGGGGTCGGGCGTTCATGGGATCCATTCGTGCTCTGTTCGTTCCATCCGCATGATAACGGCCGATGGAGTTCCCCTGGAAATCGACCGCCAAAGTCCGATGTTCGACCATATCGCGGTCTCGCTCGGCCTCCTCGGGATTATTTCGACGATCACGTTTAAGTGTGTCCCAGCGTTCCATCTTGAGCTCGAAACGCTAGTCTTGCCGTTTGAACGTTATCTCGAGACGCACGATGATCTGAACCGTCAGCACGAATTCTTTAGCGCCCTCTGGTTTCCCACGGCGCGGCGGGTTATGACCTTTGGAGCCAACCGCGTCCCCGCTCCTCGGGAGACCGCGTCTCGAAAAGAACGGTATTGCGCCAAAACCGTTATCCTGAACCGTATTTCCCGCAACTTCAAGGTGAACCTCCTCTCCGATAGACTCCTGGCCTGGACAGCCGTAGACCATGCGGACCGCATACTCTGTCCCATCTCCCGGACATCGACGCGAATTAAGATCCTCCGTTTCTTGAGCCGTACTTGGAGGGAACTCGAGGTGGCCGTCCCGCTAACGCAAGCCACCGAGTCCCTCGTTCAATTGGATCGTATCCTGGCTGTGAATTGGCGAGCACTGATGAGTCCTGTGGGGCTCCGGGCATCAGCAGCGGATGCATTCTCCCTGAGTCCGTGTTACGGGAGGGACGTTTTCTGGATCGCTATCTTCTATAAAGCCAATCAAGAATTCGGTGAAATCCTGCGCCAGTTTCTGGAAGAAAGGGAAAGCCGCTGTCACTGGGGGAAGCATATTCCCGTTTCGGCACGCTATTTGCGGCGACAATATCCCCGCTGGGAAGAGTTCCGGCAGGCCAGGCTCAGCTTAGATCCGGACGGAATCTTCGGCAATAAATTCACGCGGAACTTCGATCTATGAGCGGCGAAGTAAGAAAAAGCGCAGTGACGGGGGCAAGCGGATTCCTGGGCGAGAGGCTCTTAGAAATATTGATGCCCGAAGGGGAAGTCCGGGCGCTTTTCCGCCGAGAAGACGGGAGGGCGGCTTCCTGGGCAGAGCGGGGTTGCCGGATCGTCATAGGGGACCTTCAGAACGTACCGAGTCTCAGGGAGTTGGTCCAGGGGGTCGAGACCGTTTACCACTGCGCCGCGACCATGGTGAAAAGCGATGCGCAGCTAAGCCATCAGGTGAATGTCCTCGGCACGGAGAATGTCGCCAGGGCGGCCCGGGCCGCGGGGGTGCGGAGATTCGTGTATGTCAGCTCTATCTCCGTCTATTCGGCGACACGGCGGCGGGATAACGTCCTTACCGAGGAAATCGAGCCAAAAAACACAGGCCGTCTCAATAACTACGCGCGCACCAAGTATGAGGGCGAGCTGGCAGTGAGGCGCCTGGGCACCGCGCAGGGACTCCCGTACACGATCATCCGGCCGACCAACATTTACGGGATCCGGTCCGGACCGTGGTTCCGTCAATGGGCGCATTGGCTGCGGCGGATTCCGCTTGCCATCGGCGATATCCCCATCGATGCCGTCTACGTCGACGATGTCGTTGACGCCTTAATAGCCGCGGGCCGGTCCCCTGCGGCCGAAAACGGGGTGTTCAACATCGGTCACGAGATGGTCAAGATGAACCGGATCATTCTCGAAATCGGCCGGGTAACCGGACGGCGAGTCCGGCTCCTCCCGGGCGGAACGGACCGGGCCGTGCGCCTGGCCGTCGACCGGCTCTATCGCACTGCCACGGGAGCCTCTCTCTCACCGTCCTTAACCCGGGCTGTGTATTACCCTCATGCCAAGGCCGGCCAGGCTTTTGGCTACGCGCCGCGGGTCAAGCTCGCAGAGGGATTTGCCCGGATTTCCAAACTGTATCGAGCGAACTCCAAAGAGGAATAAGGGCGGGATGGCGAGGTCGATGCGGACTCGCGATCGTCAGAGAGACGCGATGAAGGCGATCGCAGGAAGGATTTGTTTCCTGTTTCTGGGGGTGTGGCTCTTTATCTCGTTTATGTATTGCCGGTCAAACTGGCTCACGGAAAGGTACGGCCCCAAGCTGTATTCAAAACATGACGAAGAGCTCATCATCCGGGACTTTTTTCAAGATAAGAGAGGTGGTTATTTTGTGGATGTCGGGGCGGGCCATTATCGAGTCAACAGCAATACCTATTACCTGGAAAAAGAGCGGGGCTGGCAGGGACTGGCGGTGGACGCCAATTGTGCCTATGGGAAAGATTATCCCGCTTTTAGAGCGGATACGCAATTCTTCTGCTTTTTTGTCGGGGCAAAGTCCGACCAGTGGGTGGATTTTTACGTTCAGCCCTGGAACAAGAGGCTTTCGACCGGCGATCCTGGCCTGGCCAAAAGCCAGGGCTACTATAGAAAAACCAAAGTCCAGAGCATCACTCTCAATGATCTGTTGAGCCGGGTCGGCGTTGTCCGCTTTGACTTCCTCTCCATAGATATCGAGCTCAGCGAGCCGGCCGCCTTGTCGGGTTTGGACATCGAAAAGTATCAGCCGGCCCTGGTCTGTATTGAAGCTCATAGCGAAGTCCGGGAGGAGATATTGAGATACTTTTCCCGATTCGACTATTTGAGAGTCAGGATTTACGATCATCTCGACCCCCTGAACCTCTACTTCACGCCCAAACGGTGATCGGGCGATTGACAGGGACCTCCGGATGGCGCAATATACACCCTTGATTCGCCTCGATTTCTTAATCTTTCATGGATGATACTCTAAGCGTTCCGGTCCGGTCGGCTCAGCCGGTCATCGTCACGAAGCCCGGCCATCCGATTTCCAGGCAGGACGTCGACCCTGACGCCCTCAAAATCATCTATCGGCTCCATCGGCTCGGTTTCACGGCTTACCTCACGGGAGGAGCGGTCCGCGACCTGCTGCTGGGGCGTCCGGCAAAGGACTTCGATATCGTCACTGACGCCCGTCCGGGGCAGATCAAAAAACGCTTCGCCAGAGCGTTCATCATCGGCCGGCGCTTCCGGCTGACCCATGTTCATTTCCCTGGCGGCAAGTACATCGAAGTGGCCACTTTCCGGAAGATATCCGACCAGGCCGCACGGGAAATCCCTTCCGAAGAGAGCGCCCCCGTCCATCCCTATGGGACGCCCGAGGAAGACGCCTTCCGCCGGGATATCACCATCAACGCCCTTTATTATGACCCCATCAGCGATGCCGTGATCGACTACGTCAAGGGCCTCGAGGATATCGCCCGGCGGACAGTCCGGGTCATCGGCAACCCGGCAGAGCGCTTCACGGAAGACCCTGTCCGTATCTGGCGAGTCCTCCGTTATGCCGCCCGACTGGGATTCACCGTCGAGGAGTCTGCCGAGCGGGAGATCCCCGGTCACTCCCACCTGATCGCCGCGGCTTCCGGAGCGCGTCTTTATGAAGAACTCAACAAGGACCTCGCCTACGAAACCCGGCCCGTCGTGGAAACTCTCCGGAACTATGGGATCCTCAAGTCTATCATCGGGAAAGCGGGGGAGGCCTATGAAGCCGGCGACGGGCTTTTCTCCCGGCTGAGCTCTCTTCTCGATATCGCCGACCGGACTAGGGCGGAGGGAGCCCAGCTGGCGATCGAGGAGATGTACGCGTTGCTCTTCTGGCCGTGGCTTCAGCCCGTGCTTGAAGAAACGGGAGTGGATTATCACAAGGTCCTTAGCGAGGCTTTCCGGGAGGCCGGGATGAGGGTGAGCATCCCCCGCAATTTGCGGGCCGATTCGAGTCAGGTTTTGATCATCGTCGCGGCCATGGACCGTGCTCTGCGCACGGGCCGGATGCGTTGGTCGCTGGTGCGGAGGCCCGATTTCGGACCGGCGGAGCGGCTCTATTTCCTGATCTTCAAAGGCCGGTTGCCGGGAAAAGACGAATCCTTCGAAGCCCTGTTCCGTCAGGCCTTTCCGGGGGGAGGGAAGGAAACAGGGAGGCGGCGCCGACGCCGGTCACGCCGGGCACGGCCGTTCAGCGATCAAACAAAATAGGATTCTTTGGCTCTGGCCGGGCGCCGACTCTGGCTATTTGGAAAGCTCGGAAATAATTGTAGCCAGGTGCCGGTTGAACTCCTCAGGACGTTCGAGCATCGGGTAGTGCCCCATATGGGGCATGATGATGGCGTTGAAGTCGGCCTTCACTTGCCTCACCGCCTTCACATCGGTGGGATAGAGGTCGCCGTTGATCGCCCTGATGGGGATGGTCAAGCGGCGGGCCGCTGCCCCTGTGTCATACCCGGCCAGGGAGAGAAACATGGCATCGGCCGCCTCTGGAGACGTCCTGGCCATGCGGCGCTCGGCGTCGGCCATGATCTCCGGGTCGGCGTCGGGATAAAAAAGCGCCTTGACCATCTCTTTGACACCGCCGGAAAAATCGCGCCGGAAGAGTTCGGCCCTTTGCTTCGCCTCGTCCTCGCTGATCTTGCCAAGATCCTGGAAGGTATCGACACCGATCACCCCCAGGGCGCGGCCGGGGAGGAGCAGGGCGGCTTCTATCGCCACCGGCCCGCCCAGAGAATTGCCCATGATGATCACGTGCTTCGGCTTCTCCGCGTCGACAACTGCGCGCACGTCGGCGCCGAACTCGGGGATCCCCCATTTCTTCCGGTTTGTTCCCGATTCTCCATGGCCGGCAAGGTCGAGGGCGAGCACCCGGTGGCGGCCGGCAAAGGCCTTAAGCTGGGCGTCCCAAAACGTGCGGTCGGCCAACCCTCCGTGGACGAAGACGAGAGCCGGCTCTCCGGCTCCGGCGGCTGAGTAGACGATTTCCACCCCGTCCGGAGCCTGACAGGTCTTCCTCTCGATCTTAGCGGCCATCTTGTTCTCCTCCTGGCACTGGGCAGCACCGGCCAGGACCAGAACGCCTGCCGCGGCCAGCCAGAACATCCAGGCTGTATGACGCTTCATGTTCCCTCCTTTTCTCCATGCTTAAGGCAAATCCCCGGCCAAGTCAAGGGAGTCTCATAGATCAAGCTTAACCCCCGCCTGAACGGAGAAGCCGAGCGTTCCATAGCCATAGACCATCTCGTAGCGCTCATCCAGAATGTTGTCCAGGCGGACGAACAGCTGCGCATTCTTCCCCGCCTCGTAGGAAATGACCCCATTGAGGAGGGAATACACGGGAAGTGTGATGGTCAGGACCGGCCAGACGTTGTAGTCCATGTCCTTCCTCTGGCCCACATAATCGAAGGCGGCGGCAGCCGTCCATCTTTTCAGGAACGAATAGGAGAGGCGGGCGCTGAGGATGCCCTGTGGACGTCTGAGGAGAGGGGTCTCCTGGATCTTGTCTCGGGCGTCGAGGCGGGAATAGATCAGGCTAAAAAAGAGATCCTCCCGGGGTCGGACCGAGAATTCGACCTCGACGCCCCTGGTCTCAGCCCGCCCGATATTGACGTATCCCTGGATCACGGAGAAATCGATCAGGTCCTGGAAATCGTTGTGAAAATAGGTCAGCGCCGCCATGGCCCGTCCGTTGAAGAGCGGCTGCTCGACCCCGGCGTCCCAGCCCACTGACCGCTCGGGCTTGAGGCCGTCGTTACCGATAGGGCCAAAAGCCGTGCCTGGGGCATAAAGCTGGTAGAGTGAAGGCGACTTGAACCCGGTGCCCAGGCTGGCCCTGATCTTGGTCTGAGTGGCCTTGAGGATGTAGGCCGGCGCCAGCCGATAGGTCAAGACATCCCCTGTCCGGCTGTGATGGTCGAAGCGAAGTCCGGCCGCGGCAAAAAACCGGTCGGCGATCCGCACGGAATCCTGCAGATAGAAGCCGGCCATCTCCGCTTTCCGGCGGGGGAACTGGCTCGAGGAAAGGCCCCATGGGCCCTCGGCTAGGTATTCCGACTCTCCCTCCTCTCTCTCATATTCAAGCCCCGCGCTCAGGGTGTGGCTGGCGTGGAGGAACAGGTTGTTGTGCCAGGCAAGATTCAGCATCCGTCCCTTGAACAGCCCCTCCTCGTATTCCAACGGATGGGATTCGTCAGGGGAGTTGTGATGGCTGCGGCGGGAGCCGACAAGGGAAACGGTCAGCCTCTGTTCCCAGCGGTTTTCCAAGAAGAGCCCCCGCACCTGTCCCTTGAGGAAGAGCGAATGGTAATCCTGCGCGCTATTGGGGTCGTCGCCGTAGGGCCCGCCGAAGTTGTCGATATCGGTATCGGCCCAAATGGCGTGGCCGACGAGGTCGACCTCCAGGCTCTTCCGAAGGATGATACCGACCCTGCCGGATAAGGTGGAATTCCTGTAGCCGTCCCGCTCGGAGTTTCCGGCGAGGGTGGCATCGGCGGCAGAGATGCCGCCTGTCCGGTAGCGCGACAAGCCCAGGGAATAGCTGACCGACCTCTCCGACCCGCTGACCGCAGCCTGTCCCATGACGGTGCCGTAGGACCCTCCGCTCGTGGTCAGGGTCAGGCGGGGTCTGCCTTGGCCGCGGATGGGGATAATGTTGACGACCCCACCGAGGGCATCTGACCCGTACAGAGGACTCTGGGGCCCACGGAGGATCTCCAGGCGGCCGACGTTGGCCAGGAAGAGATGGGCGAGGTCAGCCGAGCGGGAGGGGTTGATGGGGTCATTGAGCTCAACGCCGTCCAGGAGGACAAGGGTGTGCTCGGAATTGGCCCCGCGGAGAAACACGGATGAGGCTTCGCCCATCCCTCCGTTCTGGGCGATAGAAACAGATGGCGCATCCCGCAGCGCCTCCAGGACAAACGTTTTCTTGAAGCGGCTCAAGTCGAACCCGGAAACAATCGAGATGGCGCTCCCGACTTCCCGGGCGGGGGTTTCCAGGCGCGTTGCCGTGACGACGACCTCGTGGTGTTCGGTCGGCGTCTGCGGCTTGTCTTTTTGCCCTTCGTTGGAAAAGAGGAAGGGCGAGGTCAAGAGAAGGACGAGAACCAGAGCGGGGCCACAACATCGCATCGCCAAACTCCTTTGCCGGATCCCCCGCAAAATAAAAAACCAACCCGCTCTTCCTCCCGAAGAGGGGCTGTTGTGGGTTTAAAGGAGGTCTCCTGACTCCCGGATCATCCTCCTCCCAGGCCTTCCTTGCGGCGTTGCGGCCGAAAGTGGCGTCCTCTGGGATTTGTCCCCGGTTACAGTAGCGGGGGCTGTGTCCGCATCTCACGGACTTCCCGGCGCTTTAAACCCTGAACAATTGTGTCAAAGAACGAAAATACTATAGGAATTCTCGTTGGTTCTGTCAAACCCTATTCTTCACATTCCAACGTGAACCTGAGCTTGATATTGGGGAACCGTCTATGCGCCTTTCCTGTTTCTACGGTGATCAGCAGCTTTTTTTCTTCGGCGTTTCTTTTGAATTTCAAAGTGGGCTTATCAGGGATACTGGGGTCAGTCGGGTCAAAGTTGAGGCGCTCTCCCTCTATGAGACAGACAACCTGTTTGCCCTTCTTGAACCGAAGGTAGCAGGAGGGAGTCGTCGGGTTTTTCAAAGCCTCGAGGTCATAGGTGCCTTTTTCTATGATGGTGTCTTGATAACTCAGATTGTACGGGATCTGAACACCCTTGAACGTACAGAGGTCGATCAGTTGTGAATGGGCCGGGGAACAAAGAAAAAGAACGAGAAAAACTCCCCCGCTCATCTTGAAAAACATTTTTGGAATCATCTCTTACCCCCTTCCAAAGGATGGGGCTTCTTATATAGTGAAGAATGGGCGGGATGTCAAGAGGGTTGGGTGGGCCACTTCAATGGGATATGGATAGAAAAATAGGCTGCCTTCTTGACCTTACGGCAGGAAGGCAGCCTACTCAAGGGAATGGATGGATAGGTAAGCAGAGTGTATTGGGAACTCCTGGAATGAAGGAGGGTAAAAAAGGAGGCGCTTGCCCAGGAGTTTTCTTTCAGGAGCTCTCTGCCTTTTCATCTCATTTATATATACGTCCGCTGAAGGAAAAAAGTTGCAGGAAAAGATGGGGCCGTGTCAGACGGTCATTGAAGGCAAGACTTGTCGCCAAAAATTTTTCTTTTTCCCCCTGAAGCTTATTTTTAATTATAACACAGTTTCACGGCTCAAGGCAAGCATTTTTTGGCACTATTTTAAAAAAGCCGGCGGCGCTGCCTTAAGAGCGGTTTTTCCCCTGGAAAAGGGCCCTCTTGGACGGGATTTCGGCGGGAGAGTCGGTAATCGCGCCTCACTTTCCGCCATTTTTGACTCATTTCTCCCGTTTCCTATAGAATGAGGCCCAGGATACCCCGAATCGGACCGCTTTTTGCGAGGAGGCCGAGAATGGACAATCAGACTTTTCGCGACTTCGGCCATCAGTTCGTGGATTGGGTGGCGGATTATCTGGATGGCTCGGAAAAATATCCGGTGCTCTCGTCAGTCAAGCCGGGCGAGATCAAGGCGCGTCTTCCTCTCGACCCTCCGACCCAAGCCGAGCCGATGGAGAGGATCTTCGCTGATTTCCGGGAGATCATCCTTCCCGGGATCACTCACTGGCAGCATCCCGGCTGGTTCGCCTATTTCCCGGCCAACAACAGCCCGGCATCGGTCTTGGCCGAGATCCTAACCGCCGGTCTCGGCTCCCAATGCATGGTCTGGCAGACCTCCCCGGCTGCGGCCGAGCTGGAGGACCGGGTGCTCGACTGGCTGCGCCGTATGCTCGGCTTGCCCGAAGGCATGGCCGGCGTTATCCAGGATACGGCCTCGACGGCCACCCTCTGTGCCTTACTTTCGGCTAGGGAGAAGGCGACGGGATTTGCCTCGAACCAGAGCGGTTTCAAGGCTGGACTCACCGTCTATGCGTCGGAAGAGACCCATTCCAGCATCGAGAAGGGCGTCAAGATCGCCGGGTTCGGGGTGGACCACCTGCGGCTCATTCCGACCGATGATGCCTACGCCATGATCCCGGAGAAGCTCGAAGCGGTCATCGGCAAGGACAAGAAGCTCGGGCTCAGGCCGGCCTGTGTCGTGGCCACGATCGGGACGACATCTTCGACGGCCGTCGACCCCCTGGCCGCGATCGGGCGGATTTGCCGGAAGCACGATGTCTGGCTCCATGTCGACGCCGCTTTTGCCGGGTCGGCCTGCATCCTGCCGGAGAACAAGAGCCTCCTTGAGGGCGCGGCAGATATGGACTCCTTTGTCATGAACCCTCACAAATGGCTGTTGACCAACTTCGATTGTTCGGCCTACTTTGTCAAGGATCCGGGCCTGCTTGTCCGGACGTTCGAGATCCACCCCGAATACCTTAGGACGGGAGTCGACGCCCATGTCAAGAACTATCGGGATTGGGGCATCCAACTCGGCCGCAGGTTCCGGGCGCTCAAGCTGTGGTTCGTGATCCGGTCATACGGCGTGGAGGGGCTGCAGGCCCTGCTCCGCGACCACCTCCGCCTGGCCCAGCTTTTCAAAGGCTGGGTGGAGAAGGACCGGCGGTTCGAAGTCCTGGCGCCCGTCCCCTTCAGCCTGGTCTGCTTCCGCTTCAATGACGGAAGGGGAAATGAGGCGCTCGATGGCTTCAATAGGAGACTCCTGGAAAAGGTCAATTCGGAAGGGCGGGTATTCTTGACCCACACAACGCTCCGGGGCCGCTACGCCCTGCGGATGGCCATCGGCCAGCGATCGACCCGGGAGCGGCACGTGCGGCAGGCCTGGGAGATCATCGTCTCCAAGGCTGAAGAGCTGCTGAAGGAGGGCTGAGCCGGCCGGTCGGCATCACTTCGGCTTGTACAGGCCTTCGGGCTTGGCGCCCAGGAGGCCGGCCTTCACCAGGTCCGGGTCCACGAGGTTGAGGCGGCGGATCATGCTCCGCGTCAGCACGGGGATGTGCTTCCTGATATTCAGCTTGTCGCCGATATACTCGAGGTCTCCGTCGGTCGTCATCCAGAGGCGCTTGTCGAACTGGCAGAGGTCGAGCGGAAGCGAATAGCTGCGCATGGTCTTCTGGCCAATGGGGTTGAAATAGACATCGAAGTAGGACATGACGAGCTCGCGGAGCGTTCGATAGACCGGCTCACGGAAACGGATCACGGTATAGTTGGATTTGGCCACTGCGCCCCAATGCCCGCGCTCCTTGAACACGGCGATCACATGGTCGTCGTCGTTCCAGGAGCGGATGTCGACGAGACGGGGCCGGTGGCCGAGCTGGCGCAAAGCCGCCGCCCCGAAGATCGCGCCCTCGAAGCAATGGGCTTTTCTCTCCTTGATGATCCAGCGCGGCGAACGGGCGCCGTAGTCAGAGTCGTAGGCCAGCCGGTTGAGGTAGCGCTGTATCGTGATCGGGCTGGAGAGCCTGCCGAACAGGCGCAGTTCAGCCTTGGTCCAAGTCTCCATCTGGGAAGTTCGATTCTTCATTCCTTCGGCTCTGTGGAATAGCGGAGAACGCCCTCGGGGTCGGCAAGGCGCAGGGAGAAGCCCCAACCGCCGGCGCCCTGGAGAACCTTGACCAGCAGCTTATTCCAGCCTCTGCGCAAGCCGACTTCAACCTTGTCCTGGTCGGAAGAATGGCTCCTATAGGTGGGGTTGGAATGAACGAGCTCGTCGTTGACCCAGACCCGGACTCCATCGTCGCTGCCGAGAAGGAGGCCGGCGGTCCGGTCGTCGGGCGAATGGACATAAGCCAGCCCGTAGATCAAGACCTGCTCGTTTGGGTGGAAGACCTCGCTGAGGTTCATGAAGCCGTCAGGCAGGGTCCTCGCCTTTTTCCAGGCGACCTCCACACCGCCCTTGCCGCGGCAGCGGTTTTCGAGGGCCGCTTCTTCTTCCGGAGGATAGGCGACCAAAAGAGAGTCCATGTCCGGGGCGTCGAACGGACCGATGAGCTGCCAATCCGTGATGAAGCGGCACTCCACCGGGACAAGGCTCAGCCCGACAAAGGCCAAGTCCGCGCCAAGCGCCTTGTCGTTCTTGCCGGTGACGCGCAGGCTGATCGTGTTGGCCTTCTTCTCGAGAAGGACGCCGGGGAGGGAGAGCTTGGCGAGCAGGACCTCAGGGAAGTATCCATCGAGGGTCGCGCGGAACGGCTTTCCGTCTGTCCCGGCGGCGAAAGCGGTCACTTCACCCCTGGCCGGTCCTTTGAGAAAATAGAGGTCGACGTTGTAGCGTTCCTTGACCGGCGCGGGGAACGTCAGCCGGGCCTCTGTTCCGCCTCCCGCCCCGCCGGCCTGAGCCCCCTCGGTCGTCAAGGCTGCGGCGCGGCCTCCGTCCGGCCCGTAAAACGACGTTACGAGAGGTGAGAGCCTCGCCGCTTCCATGGCTAATCCTCTCTGCTTGTCCTCGAAAAGCGCTCCGCCGGTGGACTCCTTTTTCTCCCACCGGGGGAGGATGAAGTTATCCGGCGGCTCGAGGGCATAGGGGAGCCTTTTATCCACGGTGGCGAGAGGAGGGAAGGGCTTGTGCGGTTCCGTTTGGTACCAGTAGGCTACGGACGAGAAATGGTCGGCCCGGTCGTTGGCGTGGCCGTGCTCGATGGTCACGGAGATCGACCTGGTGAAAGGGATCGGGTCGGGGAGGTGGAAACGGAAGACCGTGGCCTTCGAACCGGCCTGGAAGTCCTCTTCCTGGAGAGGGCAGCCGTAAAAGGGGTTCTCGTCCGCCCGCATCCCCCAGGCATCGGAAAAATAGTCCTCGGAGCCGGTGCCGTGAAGGGAGGGCGTTTCTTCACCGTCGACGAAGATCATGTCGTCACCCTCGCCCCACCAGCCCATGGCCCGCTGGAGCACGCTCAGGTTGCAGCCGACATAGTGGCCGCGCCCCTCAGCCTCAAGCAGGAGGTAGTTCCGGCCCGGAAGGCAGGGCATCTCCTGGCGGTACTGGGCATGATAGTACGGAGTGTACTCTGAAAGTTCTTTGAGTACCCGGTAGTCGACATCATAGTAGAAGGCGGCCACGGGCTCCCGGCCTTCATTGGTCACGGTGATGCGGGCCGACTTGCGGAAGGGCATGGACCAGTAGCAATTCCGGGCCCGGCCTTCGCTCGAGCAGTTGATGGGGAGGGAGCTGAAGCTCCGGTCAAGGCCGTGGCCGACGCCGAAAAAGTCGCCGACAGGAGCTTCCACCGACGGCGAGGTCTCGCTGTCCCAATACATCCGCAGGACGAGCTTGCGGGCGTAGAACGGCTCGGCGGCGATGGTCATCCAGATGTGGTGAACGGCTCCGGGGCCGGGGATCTCGGCCAGGACGGCCGTTGCGCCCGGGTCGATGGACAGGGAATCGCTGTTGCCGCCGCTTCTGTCGTAGGAGGAGACGCGCCGGCTGATGTAGTCCTGCGGTTTTCCCAGGTTGCTGAGGATATCCTGGGGAAACAGCCCTCCGGCCGCGGCCAGGACGAGGGACGTGAATAAGGCGATCATCAGCGGTTCAGCTCCGAGCCCCGCATCCAGCCGCGTTTGACGCCTCGCTTGCTGTCGCGGGAAGTGTAGGGTTTGATGTCCAGGATCGGCGTCCCCTCGAGCATATCGACCCCGGAGACCTTGAGGATGTTCCCCCGGCGGCCGAGAAGCCGGACGATGGTCATTCCGATCGGGTTGGGCCGGTGCGGGGAACGAGTGGAGAAGACGCCCCGCCGGCGGGCTTGGCAAGGCGGCTTGACGAGAAGATGTCCGGGCCCTGATTTGTGGAAGGCAAAGATGACGATCAAGTGGGAGAAGCTGGCGATGTCCTTAAGCCCGAGGGCAAAGGCCGGGTCGATTTCGAGCTCACCCCGAACGTCGGAGAAGCCGTTCGGCCGGGTGTTGCGGCGCGGGTCGACATCCTCGCGTGTCCTGAAGGGAGAATGGACGACTCCGATCGGCCGGAATCGGATCAACCGTTGATGAACGTCAGCCACTTTTCATAGGCCTTGATCTTGCCTTGCACGATGTCAAGATAGGCATTCCTGAGCCGAGCGGTGACCGGGCCGGGCGTCCCGGAGCCGATCGAATACTTGACGGGTTGGTCCGCCGGATCCGAGCCGTCAGTGATATGAGTGATGGGAACCACTTCGACGGCCGTGCCCGAGAAAAAGGCTTCCTCCGCCGTCAGGAATTCTTCCTTCTCGATTGGCCCGATCTTTGTTTTTATTCCCAGGTCGCGGGCGATCTCGAGCAGACTGCCTCGGGTAATGCCCTCGAGGATCGATTCGCTCATGTCGTTTGTCTTAAGGACCCCGTCCTTGAAGATAAAGATATTCTCACCCGGGCCTTCCGCCACCCGCCCCTCGATGTTGAGGAAGACGGCCTCGTCGCAACCCTGTCCCCTGGCTTGCAGTCCGACGATCGTCGACTGGATATAGAACCCGCCCAACTTGGCGCGCATATCCAGCTGGCTGAAGTGAACCCGCCTCCAGGGCACGATGTAGACGCCCACTCCGTTGGCCGCTTTTTCGCCGAGATAAGCGTCCCACTCCCATGTCCCGACAAGCATTTCGACCGGACAATACTTGGGAACGAGCCCGAGGTTGCCATACGCGAAAAAAAGCAGGGGCCGGATGTAGGCCGACTCGAGCTTGTTCTCCCGGAGGACAAGCTTGATGATTTCAACGATTTTTTCCTTATGATAAGGGACCGGCATCCTGGCGACCAACGCGGAGTGCAGAAACCGATCGACATGTTCGTCCAGCCGGAAAATAGCCGGGCCTCTGGCCGTAGAGTAGGCCCTGATCCCCTCGAAGACCGAAGACCCGTAGTGAAGGGCGTGGGCCATGGGATGGACATGCGCGTCCGGCCAGTTGTAGAACTTTCCCTCGTGCCAGTATTTGAGGGCTTTGGGGAAGTGGGTGGTGCTGAACATTGATGACTCCTCTTGTTAAGAGATAATCAAGGTTCGGATGTTGCGATGGGCCCTTGATATCCGCTCGGCGAGCGGCACCTTAAGATAGCTGTCGGTGTTGAAGGCGGGCCTCTTTATGAGAGGGTAACTTAGCATATTCGGAAGGGCACTGTAAACCCTTGTTTTTATCTCCATTTTTCCCGCTCCCACGCCGCAGGGATCTGTATCCGAACGGGCCAGGCCTGAACGGGAACGGAGCCGAGATCTCAGTGGATGCGCTCGAGGCTGCCCGGTTGACACAGGAAAGAGATGCTGATAGATTTCCCCTAGAGTTAAGGCCCACAGGAGGAACGCATGCCTGTCATCCTGAGCCTGGGTCAAATCAAAGAGGCTTTAAAAAAGATCGACCCGGTGGAAGGCATCATTCCGGCGATCGCCGAGGGTTTCATCGCCTATTCCCGCGGCCAGGTCGTCGTTCCTCCGGTCGGAGAGCTTGTCTTCGAGGAGGGCCGGGGCGATTGCCACATCAAGTACGGATACATCAAGAACGACGGCTACTTTGTTATCAAGGTCGCCGCCGGCTTCTACGATAACCCCAAGATCGGACTGCCCACGACCTTCGGCCTGATGCTCCTTTTCAGCCAGAAGACCGGGGAGCTCATCTCCGTGCTTCTCGACGAAGGGTACTTGACCCAGGTGCGGACCGCCGCCGCCGGCGCGGTAGCCGCCGAACACTTCGCGCCCCGAAGGGTCCGTCGCGTGGGGATCTTCGGGGCCGGAGTCCAGGGAAGGATGCAGCTCGAATACCTGCGCTATGTGAGGGAGTTCGCTGACGTTATCGTCTGGGGCCTCAACCAGCAGGAGCTGGACAGCTACAGGGCCGACATGGAGGCGAAGGGCTTCCGCGTGAAA
>Ga0153916_10000471_pt1 | contig 26976 bp, 25 predicted proteins | sample Opewatmetagenome_FD_109642 | JGI IMG/M metagenome (GOLD analysis project Ga0153916, IMG submission 109642) | Freshwater wetland microbial communities from Ohio, USA - Open water 3 Core 3 Depth 4 metaG | ecosystem: Environmental > Aquatic > Freshwater > Wetlands | place: USA: Ohio, Lake Erie...
CACGGCATTCGTCCTGTTAATTCCAAATACCCCGCAGCTTGCCGCAGGGACCTTAGCGTGGGGCTTCTAATATGACTACATTACCGCCGCCGGGGAGCCCGGTGCAATATGCGGATAGACTCACACATTTAACAATTGTACCTCGTCGGGTACCTCAATCTCCACCGCGATGGGCAGGTGGTCCGACAAGGCGTGTTGAATCACGCGGAGGTTGGATATCTTCAGGGAGGGGGTGACCAGGATGTGGTCGATGTTGCGGTAAGGGCGCCAGCTCGGAAAGGTATGGAGAGACGCCGCCGGTTCGCAGAGATGGGTCTTATTGAGGAGTAGATCCATCTCATGGCTTTTCGGCATGCAGTTGAAATCGCCCATGACGACCGCGTGCGGATAGTCGCGGATGAGTTCGCTGATAAAGTCGAATTGCCTGATACGGGCGCGCTTCCCCAGTGCCAGATGAACCAGCAGCACGGCCAAGGGCGTATCGCTGTGCCCCAGTTGAATCAACATCGCGCCCCGGCCGGGGATCAGTCCGGGAAGCTTGTGTTGAGCGATGAGCGTGGGGCGGATCTTGCTCAGCAGGCCGTTACTGTGCTGCGCGAATCTGCCGAGGTCCCGGTTGGTTTGATGGCACCAAAAGGGGAAGCGGCCGCGGCGCGCCAGATATTCCACCTGGTTGACGAAATAACTGCGCATGCTCCCCGCGTCGGCCTCTTGAATGGCGACGATGTCGTAGTTGGAGGCGAGGCGGGCGATACGGTCCAGATTGTCGAAGCTGGAGGGATGGGGCAGCACGTGTTGCCAACTGCGGGTCAGGTAGTGATGCGGGCGCGTCGACGCTACGGCCGCCTGAATATTGTAACTCAGCAGCCGCAGTAAACCCTTGGCGTGCGCCGGGCGGGGTTCGCGAGCGGATGCTTCATCGTTGTCGAGCATGGCGGTGCTGGCCGTCATAGTTGAAAGATCGCCTCACCGAGCTTAGCGGTCAGTTTCAAGTTCTCTGAATAATCGACCGGACAATCGATAATGTTGACCCTGTTGTTGTTCAGGGCATCCTCCAGGATGGGCATTAGCTCGGCGGCGTGATTGACCCGGTAGCCCTTGGCGCCGAAAGACTCGGCATATTTCACGAAATCCGGATTGTTGAAACGTACATGTGAGGTGCGCCCATAGGCCGCCATTTGTTTCCACTCGATCAGCCCGTAGGCGCCGTCATTCCAGATCAGCACCACCAGCGGGATGTTCAAGCGCAGCGCCGTTTCGATTTCCTGGGAGTTCATCATGAATCCGCCATCGCCGGTGACCGCCACCACCCGCCGCTGGGGATGGGCGAGCCGCGCCGCGATCGCCCCCGGTACCGCGATGCCCATGCTGGCGAAGCCGTTGGAGATGATACAGGTATTGGGGTGCTCGCAGCGGAACATGCGAGCCATCCACATCTTGTGCGCTCCTACGTCACAGATCACGATGTCTTCCATATCCATGGCGGTGCGCAAGTCCCAGATGATCTTTTGCGGTTTCAGCGGGAAGTCCGTGTCGTCCTTATGGCGGTTCATGTCCTCGATGAGGGCATCGCGCAGCGGGCGCAGGGGGTGGCCTTGTTGCGGCGTTGCCCGTTCGGCGATCTGCGGTAGGCTGTGGCGGATGTCGCCCACCACGCCTATCTCCACCGTGTAATGCGCATCCACCTCGGCGGGCGTGGAATCGATATGAATGATCTTGCGGTCACGGGTGGGGTGCCACAGGTGGGGATGATATTCCACTAAGTCGTAGCCCACGCAGACGATGACATCCGCCTTGTCGAAACCCGTGTTCACGTAATCATGGGCCTGCAGGCCAACGCTGCCCAGCGCCATGGGGTGTTTGAAGGGGATGACGCCTTTGGCCATGAAGGTATTGGCCACCGGTATGTGGAGCGTGTTGGCGAACTCGGCGAGTTGCTGCCAGGCCTTGGCGCGGATCACACCGTTGCCCGCGAGGATGATGGGGTGGCGCGCCCTGGAAATCAAATGCGCCGCCTCCTTCACCCGGTCGGCGGCGGGTTCCGGCATGGTGGCCTGTTGGGCACGCAGCGGTGCGGCATCGACGTCCATGGCGGCGAGGTTTTCCGGAAACTCGATGAAGCTGGCCCCGGTCTTTTCCGTTTGTGCCAGCTTGAAGGCCTTGCGGATGACCTCCGGCACCACGTTGGGCGTCAGCACGCGCGAGGAATATTTGGTCACCGGTGCGAAGATATGCTGCAGGTCCAATACCTGGTGAGATTCCTTGTGGAGGCGGTTGGTGTCCGCCTGGCCGGCGATGGCCACCAGGGGTGCATGATCCATGTTGGCGTCGGCAACCCCGGTGAGGAGGTTGGTGGCGCCCGGGCCCAGCGTTGAGAGGCACACGCCCGCGCGCCAGGTGACGCGGCCGTAGACATCCGCCATGAAGGCCGCGCCCTGCTCGTGGCGGGTGGTGACGAATTGAATGGAAGAATCGAGCAGGGCATCCATAAGGGCGAGGTTTTCCTCGCCCGGGATGCCGAAGATATATTCCACGCCCTCGTTTTCCAGGCACTTTATGAACAGCTCGGCGGCTTTCATGGTCATAGTGCTACGACGGCGTTGCCGTAGTCCGGGTCACGGAGGCGGCGCTCATCCCTTGTTGGCCGCACGTTCTTTGTCTATCAGATAATCGATGATCTTTATCATCGTATTGAAATTGCCCTCGGCATTGTCGGGGTTGATGATATATTTGCCGTTAACCACCACCGAAGGCGTGGCCTGGGTGTGGTAACGGCTGCCCATCTCCCGCGCGCGGCGCACTTTGGCGTCGACCGCGAAGGAGTTATAAGCCTTGCGAAAGTCGTCGTTGCTGACGCCCTGTTCGGCGAAGAACGCCATCAGCGCTTCCTCGCTGTCCATGCGGCGCTTCTGGGCATGGATGGCATCGAACAAGGGACGATGGATGCGGTCCACGATGCCTAAGGTCTCCGCGGTGTAATAGCCCTTGGCCAGCAAGGCCCAATTATCGCCGAGGATGGCGGGCATGCGCCGGTATTCCACATCGGCCGGTTTTTGTTTCATCCAGCGTTCCATATAGGGCTGAAAACGATAACAATGCGGACAACCATACCAGAACAGCTCCACGACCTCGACCTTGCCTTTGGCCTCGGTGGGCTGGGCCGGGATGATGCGTTGATAGTTGCGCCCTTCTTCAAAGGTGTCGGCCTGGGCAAGCAGGGGGATCAGCAACAGTGGCAGTAAATAGCGAGCGAATTTTTTCATGAAGACGTCACCTTCTTGATGGCAAGTAGAATGGCATGCGGTCGTTGAACTTAGAGGCCGATCGGGCTTATTTGTTGCAAAACCTTGCCGATTGTCCTTGGAAACCCCGATAATGAAAAGCCCCCGTTGCCTGAGTGGCGCGGCAACAGGGCCTTAGCCTATGCAAGTCGGGAAGTCAGCGCAATACTTCTTTGATGACGCAATAGGGATCTGGCAGGGGGGCCGGGAGCAGCCAAGCCCGGTGCCCACGACGTGGCGATCAGCAGCGGAGCGCATATCCATGACGGGAAAAAGAGCCAAACTCACCCAGTTTCTCAATCAACAATATTTGTGTGCATCCCTTACGGTGAAAGAGGTGGAGATCCTCTTGGATTACACCGAACTGGTTGAAGTGAAGAAGGATCAGGTTATCGCCGACATCGGCGAGGTCGGTGAAGCCCTGTTTTTTGTGATCAAGGGCGAGGCGGCCCTGTTGCACGACGAAGGCGGCCGCGAGGTCGAGGTGGGTCGCATGAAGGAGGGGGAGTTAATGGGCGAAATGTCCTTTTTCGACCGTCACCCCCGCTCGTTGCGCATGCGCGCCCTGAGCCCGGAGACGCAGCTCCTGAAATTGCCGCGGCTCATGTACCAGCGCTTGCGGGTGGAGCATCCCTATATCGCGGTGAACCTGCTCGAACACGCCATCATCAGCCTGGACCGCCTCGTGCGGCGGGTCAGCGAAGATGAGGCGACGCTGGCGCGCTATATCTACGGCGCCGGAAAAAAATAAGTACGTGACCATTACGAAGGGCGCCTCCAGAGAGCCATCGTCAGCCGTGGCGGAGGTCTTGCGCAACGCCCAATTTATATTGGGCGCCGCCCGCACCAACCAGTTTCCGATCGATAGCGGTTGGGAAGTGGCGGTGGCGGGTCGCTCCAACGCCGGCAAATCCAGCGCCCTTAACGTGATTACTGGGTTGCGGGGACTTGCCCGTATCAGCAAGACGCCAGGCCGTACCCGCGAGATTAATTTTTTTCAACTCGATCAAGAACGGCGCTTAGTGGATCTGCCGGGTTACGGTTACGCCCGGGTGCCCATACCGGTGCGGCAGGCGTGGCAACGCTTGGTGGAGGATTACTTTCGTCAACGGCAGTGTTTGCGCGGCGTCGTAGTGGTGATGGATTGCCGCCATCCCTTGACGGAGTTCGACCAGCAGATGTTGCGCTGGTGCGCGCATGCCCGCTTGCCCGTGCACCTCTTGCTTACCAAGGCGGACAAGCTGAGCCGCGGTGCGGCCACGGCGGTTCTGCATAAGGTTCGCGGCGAGCTTGCGCATAGCTACAAGGAAAGCATAGGGGCTACGGCGCAATTATTTTCCGCTCTAAAGCGCACGGGGGTTGCGGAGGCCCAGGAAAAACTTGCAAAATGGATGGAAATAGAGGAAAAAAAAGGCCCCGGTATTTAAGAGGGAGGAGGAACCGGGGCCGAACAAACCCGGCTTGGGGAAGCCGGGTCTAGAGGGGTCCCCGCTCAGGGAGGCGAGCGGGAGAGCACGGGCCATAAATGAAACCGCGCTCACTTTCCTGAGAGTGTCGGGGTTGAAAAAAGTTCATCTCCGCCACTCTATTTTTTGCGATCAGTGTATAAATTTAATCGTAACAATCGATTAATGCGCTTCGTCCCAGTTTGATCCGCTGCCTACATCCACCACTAAGGGCACGCTCAGTGCGGCTGCCTCCTTCATGCAGCGCCCAATGGCGGCGATGCCTTCTTCCAGTGCATCGCCGGCGACCTCGAATACCAATTCATCGTGGACTTGCATGATCATTTTAGCATCTACACCGCTGTGTTGCAGCCAGGCATCGCTGCGCAGCATCGCGCGTTTGATGATGTCCGCGGCCGTGCCCTGCATGGGGGCGTTGATGGCGGCCCGCTCCGCGTATTGGCGGCGCTGCTGCTGCCGCGCGTCGATGTCGGGCAGGTACAAACGCCGTCCGAACAGCGTTTCCACATAACCCTGTTTGCGGGCCTGTTCCCGGGTGCGGTCCATGAACTGCTTGGCGCCGGGATAGCGGGTAAAGTAGAGGTCGATATATTGCTGGGCCGCGTTGCGTTCGATGCCTAGTTGCCGAGCCAGGCCGAAGGAGGACATGCCGTAGATCAGGCCGAAGTTGATGGCCTTGGCATTGCGGCGTTGTTCTGCGGTGACTTGCTCGGGAGGGATGCCGAATATCTCCGCCGCCGTGGCGGTGTGGATGTCGATGCCCAGGGCGAAGGCCTGCAGCAAGCGTTCGTCCCCGGAGAGATGGGCCATGATGCGCAGTTCGATCTGGGAGTAATCCGCCGCGACGATTTTATAACCCGCCGGCGCGATGAAGGCCTGGCGGATGCGCCGCCCTTCCGGACTGCGGATAGGGATGTTTTGCAGATTGGGGTCGCTGGAGGAGAGCCGCCCGGTGGCCGCCACCGCCTGATGGTAGGAGGTATGGACCCGCCCGGTGCGCAGATTGATCTGCTCGGGGAGGCGATCGGTATAGGTGGACTTGAGCTTGCTTAAAGCTCGATAGTCCAGGATCAAAGCCGCCAAGGGGTGCTGGTCCGCCAGCTCTTGCAAGGCCTCTTCGCCGGTGGAGGGTTGGCCCGTGGGGGTCTTGTGGGTCACAGTCAGCCCCAGCCTGCCGTAGAGGATCTCTTGAATCTGCTTGGGCGAACTCAAATTGAATGCCTCGCCGGCTAAGTCATGGGCTTGTTGTTCCTGCGCCGCCATGGTCTTCGCTAATTCGAGGCTCTGTTTGCGCAAAAGCTCCGCGTCCACCAGCACGCCGTTGCGCTCCATGCGCGACAACACGCTTACCAGCGGTATTTCTATTTCCCTGTATAAGGCGGCCATGCCGGGCTCTTTACTGAGTTTCGGCCAAAAGTGGTGGTGGAGGCGCAGGGTGATATCGGCATCTTCCGCCGCATAGGGGGCGGCCTGTTCCAGGGCGATCTGATTGAAGGTGAGCTGTTTTGCCCCTTTGCCGGCGATGTTTTCGAAGGTGATGGTTTCGTGGTCCAAATATTTGCGGGATAGGGTATCCATGTCATGGCGGCTGGCGGTGCTGTTCAAGACATAGGATTCCAGCATGGTGTCGTGGCGTATGCCGACCAGGCGGATGCCGTGGTTGGCCAGCACGCTCATGTCGTATTTGAGGTTGTGGCCCAGCTTGGCCCGTGTCGGGTCTTCGAGCAAGGGGCGGAGCATGGCCAAGACCTTATCCCGTGCCAATTGCAGTGGGGCGCCGGGATAATCGTGCGCCAAGGGGACATAGGCGGCCTCGCCGGGGGTGATGGCAAAAGAGACGCCGACGATTTGCGCCTGTATGTAATCAAGGCCGGTGGTTTCGGTGTCGAAGGCGAACAGCTCGGCCTCTTGCAGCCGCGCCAGCCAGGCATCCAATGCCTCCGCGGTGAGCAGCGTTTCATAATTCAGAGGTGCGCCGGGCGGATCGGAGGCCGCGACAGGGCGATGGTTGCCGGTCTCTTCCTGGAGCTGCTTTAGCCACGTCTTGAACTCCAGGCGGCGATACAGGTCTGACAAAGCATCTATGTCGGGCGGTCGCCGGTGAAGTTCTTGCGGGGCAAGGTCGAGCGTGACCCCGCAATGAATGGTGGCGAGCCGGCGGGCCAGCGGTAATTGTTGAAGATGGGCGCGCAGGGCTTCACCCGCCTTGCCCGTTATCTCGTCGGCATGGGCGACCAGCTTGTCCAATGAACCATAGGCGGTGAGCCATTTGACCGCGGTCTTGGGCCCGACCTGGGGTACTCCGGGGATATTGTCCGAACTGTCGCCCACCAGGGCTAGGTAGTCCACGATCTGCTCCGGGGCGATGCCGAATTTCGCGATTACCCCCGCGCGGTCAAGGACGGTATTGGACATGGTGTTGATAAGGGTGATGTGCTCGTTGACAAGCTGGGCCATGTCTTTGTCGCCGGTAGAGATGATGACGTCCATCCCCGCGGCGGCGGCTTGTTGCGCCAGCGTGCCGATGACGTCGTCCGCCTCCACCCCGTCCACCGTCAGGCTGGGCAGGCCGCTGGCGCGGACGATGGCGTGCAGAGGTTCAATCTGGGCTTGCAGGCCGTCGGGCATGGGCGGACGATGCGCCTTATATTCCGCGAACAGTTCGTCGCGAAAGGTCTTGCCCTTGGCGTCGAACACCACCGCCACATAGTCGGGTTGGTAGTCCGCCAACAATTTGCGCAACATGTTGACCACGCCGTAGACTGCATTGGTGGGCTCGCCGCGGGACGTGTTGAGTTCACGTATAGCGTAGAAGGCGCGATATAGATAAGACGAGCCGTCTACCAGGACTAGTAATTTGGAAGATGTGTCATTCATGCGCGGATCGAGACCCTAACAGTCGGTGCGGGGATTGTACTAAAAATTGTTCGCGGCGATGCCGATAGCTTTAACAGGAAAAAAGGCAAGATAACTACTATGGACGATAAACACCGCGCTACCCACCCCAGCTTCATGCCCATCAACGACTCCATGTTGAGCAGGGAGTCTTGGAAAATCTTTCAGATCATGGCGGAGTTTGTCGAAGGTTTTGAACGCCTGGCGCACATCAAGCCTTCCGTGAGCATCTTCGGTTCGGCGCGTACGCCGCCCGATCATCCTTACTTCAAGCTCACCGAGGAAATCGCCCGCGGTTTGTCCGATGCCGGATTCAGCGTGGTCAGCGGCGGCGGTCCCGGTTTGATGGAGGCGGCGAACAAAGGGGCCTTCGCCGGCAAATCGCCCAGTATCGGTCTCAATATCGCCTTGCCTCAGGAGCAGTCCGCCAACGAACATCAGGACATCTCGCTCCATTTCCGGCATTTCTTCTCGCGCAAGGTGATGTTTGTGAAATATGCCTCGGCGTATGTGGTTTTGCCCGGCGGCTTCGGTACCTTGGATGAGTTGGCCGAAATCTTGACGCTTGTGCAAACGGGCAAGACCCGCCGCATTCCCATTATTCTCGTACACAAGCCGTTTTGGGAGGGCTTGATAGCGTGGTTTAAAACCACTCTTGTCAAAGAAGGCACCATCGATGAATCCGATCTGGAATTGCTTCAGGTGCTGGACAAGCCGAAGGAGGTGGTGGATGCTATTTTTAACCATTATGAAAGTCGTGGCTTCGAGCCTTCCGCCGAAGAGCAAGAGATGTTGTTGGATCTATAAGAGGCCCGTCTTGATTTGGAGAAATATCATGCTCAAATACACACCGCTTGCGCTCTTGTTGACCCTTTGCCCCGTCGGGTTGGTAGTAGCCGCAGATGAAGGCGCGCCTGTCGGCGGCAGTGCGGCGAGCCCCCCGCAGGAGCCGGAGGTCACCATCGTTCAGCACGGCCAAGAACGGATTGAAGAGTTCCGCATCAATAATCGAATTTATATGATCAAAGTGACGCCGGCCAAGGGTTATCCCTATTACCTTATCGATTCGAACGGTGACGGCAATTTCGATACGCGGCGGGGGGGGCTGGATTCAAATATCGTCATTCCTCAGTGGGTGTTGTTTAGCGGGAAATGAGGCGTTGGGGGCCGGCGCCTTATTGGGTTAGGCCGATATCGCGTGGCGCTCAGATCTCATTATCGCTGCCTCCGATATTCCGCGACTGGTGCATCGTCGCCGTGGCCGCGAAACGAGGGTGTTAAATCATTCTTTGCAACGCGATTGATCCGGTCGAGCTTGGCGCTTCAAACATATTTGCACTGCATCAATAAGCTTGTCATGAAAACGACATTCCAAGGGGATAAGTAAAGGCGTTTTCAGTTGGTGGCTTGCGCAAGCTAGTTAAGCTGTCCGCGATAATTATCAATTAAGCTATTGCTGATACAATAGATTCCGCATTATCCACAGATTCTGTGGATAACTCTGTGGGAGAATTGCCAATGATTTCCGGAGAGGGTTGTCATACCTAGAGGTTCATTTTGTTGCTGGAAAATTAAGCAGCTCAGTTAATATATTTAAAACAATAGGTTAAATGCTGAGTCTGGCGTGAGGGTTATAGGAAGGCTAGAGGCAAATGCACCTGGGCCATTCAAGGTATGAGATTGTGCATAATTCAAAGGTGGATGGTATCAGGAAAGGGCGATTCTCTTTGATTGGCGGTCCAATGCGTCAATGCTTTGGCAGGTCTTTTCACGCGAGCACGTCCGCCCTTTATGGGCAGACCGGTAGAGCGATATGCCGTCGGCGGTTCATCTGGTCATGCGGGATCACAAATCGCTTTAATTTTGCCAAGGGCAATTTTCGCGGCGTGCTATCCCAATGAGGTTAAAATTGCTACATTTTTTGTCGATGAGGCGCTAGGGGCGTATGATGATTGAATTTTGTTTAATTGCCGCTTTTTGCCGCAATGGGGCTTGAACAGCTTGATGGATTGGGGCCTATATCGAGGTTGGCTGGTTGATGCGCTCATCAGGGGGCGGCTGTCGTCCTTAATGACGGTGTTGTGCATTGTGCTGTTGACGTATAACGCCGCTCACTGGACGTGGATGATTGTTCCCGCCCCCCGAGAAGAGGCCGCGCCGCCCATGGTTAAGGCGCCTTCTGCCGCGTCTTCTCAGTTTGATGCCTTATCCCTGGGCCGCGAGATTGTCGCACGGCATCTCTTCGGCCAGGCCCAAGCGGTGGGGGCGGGGCAAGGCTCCGCCATCCCCGAGACCCAGTTGCAACTGGTGCTGCGCGGCGTAATGGCATCGGGGGATCCCCGCACCGCCACGGCCATTATCGCAGACCCCAGCGGAAACGAAAATTTTTACAGGGTAGGGAAGGAATTGCCCGGAAGCGCGATCTTGAAAGAAGTGCATGACCAGCACATTGTCTTATCGCGCGGCGGCCGTATCGAAATATTGCGTTTGCCCGAGGATGCATTGAAGGGGCCGGAAGGCGCCAAGCCTCCTCCCGCCGCCCCCATGCCGTCATCGGTTGCTCCGCCTGCGGCGGGGCCGCTTGTGCAACAGTATCGCGATCAGTTCTTACACGATCCGCAAAGCTTAGCCAACGCGCTCCAAGGGGAGCCTTACTGGGAAAGCGGGCGCATGATCGGTTATCGTTTGCGGCCGGGGCGCGATGCCGGTGCCTTAATGAAACTTGGTTTGCGGCCGGGGGATATCGTGACCGCTATCAATGGGATGAGCATGGCAGATGCTGCGGGAAGAACGGAGTTGTTGCGTAATATTGCCAATGCAACACAATTTAACGTGGATATGCGCCGCAATGGCAAGCCATTTTCTATTACCATACCGGTTGGGCAATGAGCTTGTGCGCCGCCGTGGAGCTGTCTCGGGAAGGGGAATGGCGCGATTCCGCTGGCGGAGGCCGGATGCGGGCCTTCTAAAAATAAACAGGATTGAGAGATGTCCAGATTTATAAGCAATAACAATCATCCCGGCAAACACCTGCGCTGGCTGGCCGCGCTCTGCGTGGTTTTCTTATTGGGTAATTTCTCCGCCCAGGCGGCGCAAACGGTCACCTTGAATTTCAAGGACGCGGAATTGGAATCAGTGATCGGCTGGATGGCGGAGCAAACGGGTAAAAATTTCATCGTTGACCCCAGGGTTAAGAGCAAGGTTACCATCATTTCGGGCAAGCCTCTCAACAAGGACGAGATTTACCAGGTATTTCTTTCGGTATTGGAGGTGCATGGTTTTGCCGCGGTGCCGGCCGGCAATATTATTAAGATCATGCCGGATGTAAATGCCAAACAATCCGGCGTGCCGGTGGCAGGGCCGGGAAACCCTGGTCAGGGTGATGAGATGATGACGCGGGTTATCGCGGTAGAGAATGTTTCTGCTGCGCAACTGGTGCCCATCCTGCGGCCTTTGCTTCCCCAGCAGGGACACATGGCTGCTTATGCGCCGAGTAATGTTTTGATTATTTCCGATCGCGCCATCAATATCGATCGTATCGCAGAAATTATTGCGCGGATCGATCTTCCCGGTGGGGAAGATGAAATAGAAGTGATTCCTTTGCAGCATGCCTCGGCCGCGGAGATGGTGCGCATTCTAACCACCTTGGAACAGCAGAGCCAGCAGAGCGCCCAGAAACAGGGGGCGGATCAAGTGGAAGGCAGGGCCACCTTTATCGCCGACGAGCGCACCAATAGCGTTCTGCTGGGCGGCGGCAAATCCAGACGCCTGCGGCTGCGGGCCTTGATTTCTCATCTGGATATGCCCTTGGAAATGGAAGGCAACATTCATGTGGTGTATCTGCGCTATGCCAATGCTAAGGAGTTGCTGCCGGTCCTTACCGGCATCGGTCAAAACATCGCACAGCAAGAGCAGGGCACCAAGAAGGGAGTTCCCACGCCGGCCGTACCGCCGGCTGTAGCGGCCGGGGGGTCCGCCCAAGGCCAGAATTTCTCCATGCAGGCCGACGAGAGCACCAACGCCCTGGTGATCACCGCGACGAATGAGGTCTATCGTTCCGTGCTGGCGGTAATTCATCAGCTGGATGTGCGCCGTGCCCAGGTCTTGGTGGAAGGCATTATTGCCGAGGTGTCCTTGAACAAGGCGGCGCAATTGGGCATTCAATGGGGGGTGGACGCTACTCCCGGCGGCCATGGACCGGTAGGGTTCACGAATTTTGGCAGCGGTAGCGGCTCCAGTTTGGGCGAGATTGCCACCGCAGCGATAAGCAAGACGATAACTGGAGCGGCGGTGCCGGAGGGCTTGACCCTCGGGATCGGCCGCTTTAACAGTAACAATGTCAATTTTGGCGCCTTGATGCGCGCCTTGCAAGGCGACGGCTCCACCAACGTGCTGAGCACGCCGACGTTGTTAACCCTCGATAATCAGGAAGCGGAAATCATCGTAGGACAAAACGTACCGTTTATTACCGGTTCCTATTCCAGTACCGGCAGCGGTTCCACGGTTACCAACCCGTTCACAACCATACAACGGCAGGATGTCGGCATTGACCTTAAGGTGAAACCGCAGATCAATGAAGGTAACACCGTCAAATTGGAGGTGGATCAAAAGGTGGCCAGCCTGGCCGCTGGCGTTCAAGGCGCGGCGGATCTCATTACCAACACCCGTTCCATAAAGACCACAGTGCTAGTGGATGACGGCGAGGTGGTTGTATTGGGCGGTCTCATCAAGGATGACCTCAAGGAGAGCCAGCAAAAGATCCCGTTTTTGGGCGATCTGCCGTTGCTGGGCGGTTTGTTCCGCTATAAGTCCACCACCAAGGAAAAGACCGATCTGATGGTGTTTTTGCATCCGGTGATCATGCGTGATGAGGGTTTATTGGCCAACCTGTCCGGCGAAAAGTATAACTACATGCGAGCCAAGCAGCTGGCTTTGCAGGAGAAAGGGGTGGCATTGCTGCCCGATTCGGAAGCCCCCGTCATGCGGCGGCTGGATGATTTGGTTGAATTGCCCCCTCCTTTTAAAAACGATAAGACGGATAGGGTGCTGCCATAGCGCGTCCATGGGCCAAAGCCATGCTTAACGAAGTCGCCCACTCAATGCCTGGACAGGCCGCCATTTCTCCCGAGGCAAGACGTCTGCCGTTTGCCTATGCCAAGCGCCACGGGGTATTGGTAAGCCAATGGGAAAACGGCCGCGCCGTGATATGGTGCCGGCCCGACGTGAGCAGTGCCGCGTTGGCCGAAGTCCGCCGCTATTTGGGGGCGCCGCTGGTATTGCAACCCTTGGAGCTTGGCAAGTTCGATTCCTTGTTGCGCCAGGCCTACGAGCAAGGTTCCGCCGAGGCCATGGAGATCATGGAAGACATGGGCGACGATATGGATCTGTCGCGCATCGCCCAGCAATTGCCGGAGCCGGAAGACCTGTTGGAGAGCGAAGACGATGCCCCCATCATTCGCTTGCTCAACGCCCTGTTGACCCAGGCCGTGAAGGAAAACGCCTCCGATATCCATATCGAGCCCTACGAACACCGCTTGGTGGTGCGTTACCGCGTCGACGGCGTCCTGCGCGAGGTGTTAGAGCCGCGGCGGGTGTTGGCGCCATTGATTACCTCGCGTATTAAGGTCATGGCCAAGTTGGATATTGCCGAGAAACGCCTGCCGCAGGATGGGCGCATCTCGCTGCGCATCGCCGGTCGGCCGGTAGATGTGCGGGTATCGACGATTCCTTCGGGGCATGGCGAGCGGGTGGTGTTGCGCCTGCTGGACAAGCAGACGGGGCGTCTCGATCTGGGGCACTTGGGCATGGCCGCCGATGCCTTGGAGTTGATGGATAAGATCATTCGCCGTCCCCACGGCATCGTACTGGTTACCGGGCCCACCGGCTCGGGCAAGACCACCACCTTGTATGCGGCGCTGCTCCGGCTCAACGATCGCCAGCGCAATATCATGACCGTGGAAGATCCTATTGAATATTATCTGGACGGGATCAGCCAGACCCATGTGAACACCCGGGTGGAGATGACCTTCGCCCGCGGGCTGCGCGCCATTTTGCGCCAGGATCCGGATATCGTGATGGTGGGGGAAATCCGCGACCTGGAAACCGCCGAGATCGCGGTGCAGGCCAGTCTTACCGGTCACCTGGTGCTTTCCACTTTGCATACCAACAGCGCCGTGGGGGCGGTGACCCGGCTGCGCGACATGGGTGTGGAACCGTTTCTGCTTTCGTCCAGTCTTATCGGTGTATTAGCACAACGCCTGGTGCGTCTGTTGTGCAAGACCTGCAAACAGCCTTATGTGCCCCCGGCCTCGGATTGTCAGCGCTTTGGTTTCTCCATGGAAAAGCCCCCGACCCTCTGCCGCGGCGTCGGTTGCCCGGAGTGCAATCATACCGGCTATAGCGGCCGCACCGGCATCTACGAGTTGCTGGAAGTGGACGAAAAGATGCGCACCATGATTCATGACGGCGCCGGCGAACAGGCCCTGGAAGCTTATGCGCATGACCGTTACCGCAGTCTGTTTCAGGACGGCTTGAGAAGGGTGTTGGCGGGGGATACCTCGCTGGAAGAGGTGCTGCGGGTGACGCATGAAGATTAAGCTTCAAGCCGAAAGCTTCGAGCTTAAAGCTCTGAGCTTTGAACTTTGAGCTGTTGTTAATATGGGCGCCTTTGAATTCACAGCACTGGATGAAAGTGGACGGGAGCGCAAAGGCGTTCTCGAGGCGGACACCCCGCGCCAAATCCGCCAGCAGTTGCGAGAGAAAGGATGGGCGCCGCTCGCGGTGGCGGAGGTGCAGCAACAGGAGGCGCGCCGCCAGATACGCCCTTCCCTGTTTAGACGCCGCATCAGCGCCGTGGATCTGGCGCTCATCACCCGCCAGTTCGCTACGTTGATACGCTCGGGACTGCCGGTGGAAGAGGCGCTGCAAACCCTGTCCCGCCAGACCGAGAAGCCGCGCCTCAGAAGCCTGTTGATGGCGGTGCGCTCCCGCGTGATGGAGGGGCATTCCCTGGCGGCGGCCTTCGAGGATTTTCCGCACATCTTTCCCGACCTCTATCGGGCCACGGTGGCGGCGGGGGAACAGTCCGGATATTTAGACGCGGTGCTGGAGCGGCTCGCCGATTACACCGAGACGCGCCAGACGCTGCATCAGAAGACCATGCTGGCCCTGATCTATCCCTTGATGGTGATGGGCGTATCCGTGTTGGTGGTGGTGTTCTTGATGGTTTATGTGGTGCCGCAGATCGTGCAGGTGTTCGAAGGCATAGGTCAGAAGTTGCCCGTACTCACCCGCGGCTTGATCGCCACCAGCGATTTTGTCCGCGGCAACGGCATAGTGATGTTGGTGGGGATAGCGATGGCGGCGGCGGCGGCGCGTGCCGCGTTGCGTCGCAACGGGCCGAAGCGGCAGGTTCATCGTCTTTTGTTGCGCTTGCCCATGATAGGACGGCTGGTGCGCGGCCTGAACACCGCACGCTTCGCCCGCACCTTGAGCATCCTCACCGGCAGCGGGGTGCCGGTGCTGGAGGCCTTGCGCATCTCCGCCACCGTGGTGGGCAATCTGCCGATGCGCGCGGCGGTGGAAGATGCGGCGCGGCGGGTGCGCGAAGGGACCGCCTTGCATACGGCGCTGGAGCGCAGCGGATATTTCCCGCCCATGACCGTGCATTTGATCGCCAGCGGCGAGGCCAGCGGTAAATTGGACGAGATGTTGGAGCGGGCATCATCTTCCCAAGAGCGGGAGATGGAGGTGCTGATTACCACCATTACCGAGTTGTTCGGGCCGTTATTGATCTTGGTGATGGGGGGCATCGTGCTGGTAATCGTGTTGGCGATCCTGCTGCCCATCTTTGATTTGAATCAATTGGTGAAGTGAGAGAGATGTGACCATGATGAAAAATTGCAAACGCATAGGGCGCCGTGCGGGGCGCGGTGAGCAAGGGTTTACCTTGATCGAGGTGATGGTGGTGGTGGTGATCCTCAGTATCCTCGCCGCCATCATCGTGCCGCGTATCATGGATCGGCCCGACAAGGCCCGTATCGTCAAGGCGGAGGCGGATATCCGCGCCCTGGAGAGTGCCCTCAATCTGTATAAATTGGACAATCATAACTATCCCACCACCGACGAAGGGCTGGAGGCGCTGGTACAAAAGCCGGCGGATGCGCCGAGCTGGAAAGAAGGCGGTTATATCGACCGCATGCCCAAAGATCCCTGGAACCGACCCTATCAATATCTCAATCCCGGCACTCATGGCAGTGTGGATATCTTCAGCTTGGGCGCCGACGGCCAGCCGGGAGGCGATGGAAAAAATGCCGACATCGGCAATTGGACGCTTGAGTAACGGTTTTGATTTGTGATCGATCGCCAACGTCCTGTCCGGAAGCCGCACCATCGTTCGCACGGCTTTACCTTGCTGGAAGTGATGGTGGTGGTGGTGATCATCGGGATAGTGATCAGCTTTGCGGCCCTGTCGTTCAAAGGGGACGATAAGACCCTGGAGGAAGAGGCGCGGCGTCTGCAGGCGCTCATCACCCTGACCGGACAAGAAGCCGTCATGCAAGGCCGGGAATTGGCATTGGAATTCACGTCCGACGGCTATGATTTTCTCGCCTTCGACGGTAAGCAGTGGCAGCCGCTTGCCGACGATGAGACATTGCGCCCGCGCATCTTGCCCGGCGACGTGGAGCTCGCTTACGAGGCCGAGGGCGAGCATATGGTCCTCGGCGCCAAGGAGGATGACGGCAAGTCGGCGCCGCCGCGCATTTATTTTTTGTCGAGCGGCGAGATGACGCCCTTTCATCTGACGGTGCGCCGCCGCGATGCCGGCGACGGTTTTATTTTGACCGGCAGCGCACGGGGCAAGACCGAGTTGCGCGGGACAGGCGATGGCAAATAAGTCGCTCGACCTTCATCGCGGCGCCGGCTTCACCCTCATCGAAATTCTGGTGGCTTTGGCGGTCTTGGCCATCGCGGTGGCGGCAGTGGTGGCATCGGTCAGCGGCCATGTCAGCAACGCGGCCTATTTGCAGGATCGAACCCTGGCCCATTGGGTGGCCATGAACAAGGTTGCCGAATTGCAGGTGGCTAAGGGCTGGCCCGCGCCGGGGACGCAGAGCGGCGAGAGCCTCATGGCCTCCCGGGAATGGTCGTGGCAGGTCAATGTGTCCACCACCGCAGACGCCGATGTGCTGAGGCTGGACGTGGACGTCTTCGCCAACAAGGAACAAAAGCAGCCGTTGTCGGCCCTGGTGGCCTATGTGGGCCGGCCACCGGCTGAAGGCGCAGCCACCAACACCGGAACAGGCAGCGTTGATGATGGAGGGCAAACGCCGTGACCGTGCGTCCCCGCCCGAGCGGTTTTACCCTGCTGGAATTGCTGGTGGCATTGGCTATTTTCGCGGTGCTGGCGACCATGGCCTATGCGGCCCTCAATTCGGTGATGAGCGCGCGCAAGCAAGTGGAGGTGAAGTCGGTTCGCCTGACGGCGCTGCAGACGGCGTTCACGGTAATGCAGCGCGATATCGAACAGGCGGTGGCGCGGGGTATTCGCGACGAGCTCGGCGATGAGCAGCCGGCGCTGCAGGGGGGCGGCGTTGGGACCACGGTGTTGAGTCTTACCCGCACCGGCTGGCGTAATCCGCTTGGGTCGGCGCGCAGCAATATGCAAAGGGTGGCTTATCTGTTCGACAATAAGCAGCTGATACGGCAAAGCTGGAGTATTTTGGATCGAGCGCCCGGCACCGAGGTTTACAGCGAAGTGCTGTTGGATGAGGTCTCGGCGGTAGAGGTGCGCTTCCTCGATCAAGAGGCGCAATGGTCCGACTATTGGCCGCCCCAGACCGGCGGTGCTCAGGATGAACAGGCAGTAATACCCCCTCCCCGAGCGGTAGAGATCAGCCTGGATGTAGAGGGCTGGGGTCGGATCACTCGTTTGTTCCGGGTGCCGGGTTAAGGTGGCTTCGTGGGCAATAAAAATATGAGATACTCTGCAAGGCAAAAAAGCGAAGGGGTGGCGTTGATTACCGCAGTGCTGATCACGGCAGTCATCGCCATCGCGGCGGTGGCGATGGCGGCTCAGCAAAGCCTGGATGTGCGCCGCACCGCCAATATTATTGACGGCGATCGTTCCTATGTCTTTGCCCTGGGCGTGGAAAGCTGGGCGCAGCAAATGCTGGTGCGCGACCGGCGCGCGAATCAAATCGATTCTTTGGGAGAGGATTGGGCATTGCACCTGCCGCCTATCACGGTAGAAGGGGCAGTGGTGACGGGGCACATTGAAGATATGCAGGGGCGGTTTAACCTCAACAATCTGATTAAAGACGCTAAGGCCAGTTCTTTGGACGTGCAGCGTTTTCAGCGTTTGCTGGCCCTGGCGGGACTTGATCCCAATCTTGTCGATGCCGTGGTGGATTGGATCGATCCGGACGCAGATACGACTCAGCCGGACGGCGCCGAAGATGCGGAGTACATGCGCGCCGATGTCCCCTATCGCGCCGCCAACCGTTTATTTGCAAGCCCCAGCGAGCTGGGGTTGGTTAAGGGATTCACGGCCGATATGGCCCTGAAGCTTGCGCCGTATGTGACGGTATTACCGGTGCGTACCGCCATCAATGTCAATACCGCGCCCAAGGAGGTGCTCATGGCCTTGGCGGACGGCATCACGGAGGGCGATGCCCAACAATTGATCGATGCGCGCGGCGATAAAGGGTTTGCCAACATTGATGCCTTTCTGCAGCATCAGGCCCTGGCGGGGCGCGGCGTCAATAAAGAGGGTTTGAGCGTCGCCAGCGATTATTTTCTTTTGGATGCAGACACTCAATTAGGGCACGGCCGGACCCACTTGTTCAGCGTGATGGCGCGGGATGCCAACGGCGTAAAAACCATTGCCAGAGGACAGGGGGCTCTTTAGTGCGCGAAACCCTGTACATGCGCCTCAGCCAGACGGAGCGGGTGAGTTGGTTGCTGGAAGGCGAGCCCGATCAGGTGCGGGAAGGCGTGCTCGCGGAGGCTGCAACGGCGGCGGCGGGTCGGCAAGTCGTGGTCTTGGTGCCGGGGGCGGACATCATGCTGGCAGCCGTTGCCGTTCCCACCCGCAATCGCAGCCGCATGGCCGCAGCGGTGCCGTTTCTCCTGGAGGAACAACTGGCCTCCGATGTGGATGACGCGCATTTTGCCTTGGGCGAACGCGATGCCGAAGGGCGGGTCGCGGTGGCGGTGGTCAGCCGGGCGCGCATGAACGGATGGTTGGCGCGCCTCGCCGAATCCGGTATTCATGCAGACAAGCTGATTCCCGAGACCCTGCTGTTGCCCCATCAAGCTGGTGAATGGAGTCTGTTGCGCGAACCGGAGTGCGTGACGGTGCGCACGGGCGCGCAGAATGGCATGGCGCTGGATGCCGTCAATACCTCCTTTGTGCTGCAAAGGACCATGGCGGAACTTGCGATCAAACCCAACTTGCTGCGGGTGTGGTTTGCCGGTGGCGCGGGCTCCGCAATGCTGCCCGCTGAGTTGGGGGTGGAGGCGATTGCCGAGCCATTGGCCGTGCCCGCGCTGAGCTTCTTGGTGCGGCAGGCGCATGAGCAAGGCGTCATCGACTTATTGCAGGGTCCTTACAGCCGCCGTGAACGCATCGGCAAGTTTTGGCGTCCGTGGCGCCCCGTGGCGGCCTTGGTCGCGGTATGGGCCGTGCTGCAATTCGGTATCAATATTTATCAGTACCGCGAATTGCGCGCGGAGGATGGCCGGCTGCACGAAGAGGTCAATCAGATTTATTTACAAACCTTCCCGGAGGCCAAACGGGTGGTGGATGCGCGGGTGCAAATGGAGCAACGCCTGACCGCTTTGCGCGGGGGTAAGGGCAGCCTGGGCGATTTCATGAAATTGCTCGCGGCCGTGAGCGGTCCCGCCGCCAGTCTCGGCGGAGTGGATATCGAGCGCCTGAGTTACAGGGACGGCGAGTTTGATATCGCCTTGACGGTTTCCGATTTACAGCGCTTGGACCAACTCAAGGATCGTTTGGGCAGCGAGACGCAATTGGCCGTAGAGATTCAATCCGCCAGCGCCCGTAATGACAAGGTGGAGGCGCGTTTGCAGATCAAAGGGGGGCGCTCATAGTGAAGGCATGGCTCGACAGTTTGGCGCCGCGGGAACGCCTGATGGTGAGCCTGGCGGCCGCCGTGCTGCTGCTGGCGATGCTCTATGGTTTGGTGTGGTCCCCCCTGAGTTCGCGCGTTGCGCACTTGCAGCAATCGGTGGAGGAGCAGCAGGCGCTCAAACTCTGGATGCTGCAAGCGGCAGCGGAGGCCAAGCAATTGCGCGGTGCCGCCGGGGCTTCCGGCGAAGATCATCGTTCCCTCATGGCGGTGGTGGATCAAACCACCAAGCAATCCCAGTTGGCGCCGGCAGTTAAACGTATTCAGCCGGAAGGGCAGGATTTGGTGCGCGTCAATCTGGAACAAGCATCTTTTGACGATCTGGTGCTGTGGTTGGGCACTTTGCAGCGCACTTATGGGGTAAATGTTGCCGATGCGGCGATCGACCGGCAGGCCGACGCGGGGCGCGTCAATGCGCGCCTCACTCTGAAAAAGGCCGGGCCGTGAAGACCGTTTTGAAATATGTTTTTTTGGGAGTGATGATGTACGGCGTGTTCCTGGTGGGAACCTTGCCGGCACCCTGGATTTACGAGCACTGGCTGCAAACGCGCCTTGGCGGTTGGTCGCTCTACGGGGTAAAGGGCACGATATGGGAGGGGCATGCCTCCCTGGTGAAATCCGGGAACATCCAGGTCGAAAACCTGCAATGGGATCTGCATCCCTGGGCCTTGTTATGGGGGAGGGCGGAGGCCGCATTGCGTTTCGATTATCAATCGGCGCCGGGAGAGATGGTGGTGGGCCGCAACCTCGCGGGCAATTGGTATTTCAATGATGTCGGCATGGACCTGCCTGCCCAACAATTGGAGCCGCTACTGCGGGTGCCCGGCGCCGAACTGGGGGGCAAACTGGCGGTCCGCCTCTCTTCGCTGACGATGAAGCAGGGACGGGTGACGGCGGTCAGCGGCAGCGTGGCGTGGGAAAAGGCGGCGCTGCGCAAACCCTTGGTTGCGGAACTGGGGACCTTCGAGACCACTCTCGCAACCACCGCGGAGGGTGTCGGCGGCACCTTGATAGACCGCGGCGGCCCGGTACAAGCACAGGGCATCTTTAAGCTGCAGGCGGACGGCCAATATCAATTCACCGCCACCTTTGCATCCCGCGATCCGCGGCAGCCTCTCATTACCCAAGGCCTGAGCTTTTTCGGTACACCCAGTCCCGACGGTCGGGTCAAGTATTCGGCAACGGGCGTCATACCGATACTCTTCTCCGGCCCCGGTTGATCGCCGAATCTCTTGTCAAGGAATCCGTGATGTCATTTCTATTCATTTTAGGGATGTTGCTGGTGATCCTGGCGGCGTCCGAGATATTCGTGAATGCCCTCGAGCACCTGGGCGAGCGCTTGCATATTTCCGAGGGCGTCACCGGTTCCTTGTTTGCCGCGGTGGGGACCGCCTTGCCCGAGACCATCGTGCCGTTGATCGCGGTGTTTGCCGGCACGGAGAATCAAACGGTCAATGAAGAGATCGGCGTCGGCGCGATTCTGGGAGCGCCGTTGATGTTGGCAACCCTGGCCATGGGTTTGTTGGCAATCGCCACCGTGCGTGACCGCGGTATCCGCGGCGCATTCAAGCCCGAACCCTCCGGCATCCGCCGTGACCTCAATTTTTTTCTGGCCGCCTTCACATTGGCGACCTTGGCCATGTTTATCCCTCATCAGGCCGCCGCCGTGCGCGTGGCGTTCAGCGCGGGGCTGGTGTTGGTTTATTTCGTGTATGTGATGTTGACCCTGCGCGCTTCGGAGAAACTGGTGGAGGACGGCCACGGCACCGAGGCGGAGAAGCCCATGTTTTTGACACGCCTGGGTCTTCCCGACGCCTTGCCCGTCATTATCTTGCAAATTATCATCGGCGTGGCATTACTGGTAGGCGGGGCCAAGGGTTTCATCCTGGGTGTGGACGAGATCGCAACGAGCTTGGGGGTGTCGGTCTTGCTGGTCTCGTTATTGATCGTGCCCATCGCCACCGAATTGCCGGAGAAGGTGAACAGCGTGTTGTGGATACGCCGCCGCAAAGACACCCTGGCCTTCGGCAACCTGACCGGGGCCATGGTGTTCCAAGGCACGCTGCTGCCGGCTATCGGGGTGCTGTTGACGCCTTGGGAGCCGCGCGCCGAGGTGTTGAGCGGCGTGCTAATCACGCTGGTGGCGGCCTTATGGTTGCGTTATGCGATTACCGGCGGCGGTTTGCGCGTGTGGCACGTGACCATCAACGGCGCCCTCTACGTGCTCTATCTCGCCGTCACCTTGAGTTGAAGCCCGCCTTTTAGAAAATCACTACCTTGGTGCCGAGGGTGACCCAGCGCGCCAATTGATCGATTTGTTCGTCGGTGAGCGCGATGCACCCTTGCGTCCAGTTGGCGGCTTCATGGATGCGACGGTCGCTTTGGCCCAGTCCATGGATGCCGATATCCCCTCCCAGCGGGGTATCTTGCGGGGGCAGAGAGCCGCGATAGAGGGCGCTGCGGATCGCCGAGTAAGTATCGGAGTCGATGAGTTGACGGCGAAGGGCCGCCTCGGCGTATTCCTGATTGGGATAGTCCAGGCCGAAAAAGAGATGGAAGCGGCTGTTAGGATTGATCCACACGATATGGAAGACGCCGAGCGGCGTCTTGCCGTCACCTGCGCGGTGATCGAGGGTATAACCGTTGCGGCCCACGGCGATGTTGTCGAAAGTTCGGATGGCTCGATTGCCTTGCATGACGGTCAAGGTTTGGCGGGCGGTGTCTATCATCACCCATGATTCCGCATCGCCTTGGGCCGATGCCGCGCCCGGGAGGCTCATCCAGAGTAAGCTCATATAAAGCAGTATACGGCGCATAACGGTCATCTTATCGGCTATGGACTGTTTAGAAAACTGGGTCACATCTTGGTGTTCGTCATTCGGTTAATATAGCAGCCTAAATTTGTGGGGGGTGAGCCTCCCGTGATGAAGCTGGGACTGCAGTATTTATGGCGACACCGGGGCGGCGGACTTGATGGGGACGATGCGGCAATCAAGGCGCCCCCGTGCAGCGACCCAAAGCTTCACCAAATCACCGGCGTGCCGTTAGAGGAATGCATGGAAATTCGCTTGCAGGGTGATGCGCCAGCTTCTCGTATCCGCCGGGGATGGATAGCGCTGGGATGGCTTGCCGCGTTCGGTTGCGGTGAGGCGGCCACCTTTCCCTTGCCGCCCGACGGCCAGGTCTTGGTGGGCCAGTTGCAGGAAACCCGGATCAAGCCGGAGGAAACCCTGTCGGACATCGCGCGCCGTTTTGGCGTGGGCGTCAACGAGCTGAAAAACGCCAATCCCGGCGTGGACCCCTGGTTGCCCTCGGTCGGGCAGCGCGTAGTGATACCCAGCCAGTATCTCTTGCCCAATGTCCCGCACGAGGGGATTGTGGTCAATCTTCCCGAACTGCGGCTTTATTATTTTCCTCCCGCCGCAGCGGGGGAGCGGCGCATGGTGATGATTTATCCGTTGGGGATAGGGTCCGAGGGGCGGGTCATTCCCCTTGGCGTGACCCAGGTGCTTGCAAAGAAGATCGATCCTCCGTGGGTGGTGCCGGATTCCATCCTCGCCGAACATGAAGCGGAAGGAAGACCTTTGCCCAAGGTGGTGCCGCCGGGGCCTGATAATCCCCTGGGCAGATATGCCCTGCGCCTCGGATTCTCGAGTTTCTTGATTCACAGCACCAATCATCCCTACAGTGTAGGTCTGCGCATCAGCCACGGTTGTTTGCGCATGTATCCGGAGAATATTGAAGAGCTGTTCGGCAAGGTGGACGTCGGCACTCCGGTGCGCATCATCGATCAGCCTTACAAGGCGGGTTGGCAGGGAAATGAATTATATCTGGAGGCCCATCCGCCCTTGGTAGAGGCGGGCCATACCCCGAATTCCAATCTAACGCCCATGGTAACGGCCGTTGCCGCGGTGGTGACCAATCGGCTCGACGACTATGCGTGGCAAGCGGCGGTCCGAGTGGCTACCCAAGGGGACGGCATCCCTGCGCCGATCTTTGTCCGGGCGACCGACATAGCACGGCGATCGCGTAGTGACGGCCGCCCGGCCTTGGATTCAAAGCAGGCTTGGATGGTGCAAGTTGGAATATTTCGCAATCGCGGCGGAGCGGAGCGGGTGGCGCAAATGCTGCGGCGTCTGGAGTTGCCGGTTGTGGCAAGCATGGCGGATGAGGGCCGTCCCTGCCGGGTGTTGGTGGGGCCCTTCGATAGTCGCGCAACGGCGGCGCGTACCGGTGATCAGATATATAAAGATACCGGCTTGAGAAATCTTCTCGTGCCGGCCAGCCAGAATTACGGCAGCGCCTGCCGCCCGACAAATTAAGCTCGGACAAACGATCGCGCGATCGTTTGTCCGTATGGCGATTGATCCGGCCGCGCCATCCGCCTTCTTAAATGTTTGTTGAGTCGTATCGGGATTACTTGCTCATGGCCTTTTTAAACATGCGATCGGCCTTCTCGTTGGCGGCAGTGGCCGCGGCCTTGGCGGCGGCGGCGTCTTGTTGCGCTTGACCCGCCGTCTGCTTGGCCTCAGCGGCCTCCGCTTGCGCCTTCGCGGCGGCATCCGCGGCGCGATCGGCGGCGCTCTTGGCGTCATCCGCCGTACTCTTGGTATCCGTCGCCATCTGCTTGGCCTCGTCGGCGCTTTTTTGCGCCGCGCCGGCGGCTCTTTGCGCTTGATCGATGGCTTCTTGCATCTGCGCGGTTGATGCGCAGCCGCCCATTAACAATGCGAGCGCTGGAACAGCTATTAAGACTGACCGTTTTAGCATGGTGGTATTCCTCATTTTTGATTTCCGTTGGAGCAACGCCTTTCCAAGGGAAGTTAGTATTCCTTTTTGCAGGGCCATATGCAAGAAATCTTGCGGCTTTGACAGCATGGCGAAATCCCTCGACAATGTCGGCCAACTAAAATAGTTACGGCAAGGCGGGGAATATGGACCAACCGAAGTCCGTAATGAAATTTTTGCTCTGGACAGCGGTGGCGGTCGTAGGTGCCGCGGCGGTGGGCGGCATCGCACTGCACCGCGGCGAATCCATCAATAGCGTGTGGTTCATCGCCGCGGCGCTGTGCGTGTATGCGCTCGGCTATCGTTTCTACAGCGCCTTTCTCGCCGCCAAGGTGTTGGTCTTGGATGCCGGCCGTGCCACTCCGGCAGAGCGTCTCAACGACGGGCGCGATTATGTGCCCACCAATAAATGGGTGGTGTTCGGCCATCACTTCGCCGCCATCGCCGGTCCCGGCCCCTTGGTGGGGCCGACGCTGGCCGCTCAGTTCGGATATTTGCCGGGCACGCTGTGGATATTGATCGGTGCAATATTCGGCGGCTGTGTGCAGGACTTCGTAATCTTGTTCTTCTCGGTTCGCCGCGACGGCCGCTCATTGGGACAGATGGCGCGTGACGAGTTGGGTCCGGTGGGCGGGGTGGCGGCCCTGCTCGGCGTCATAATGATCATGATCATCCTCATTGCGGTGCTGGGGCTGGTGGTGGTGAATGCCATGAAGCACAGTCCGTGGGCGACCTCGACGGTCGCGGCCACCATCCCTATCGCGGTCTTGGTCGGCATCTATATGCGCAATATCCGCCCGGGCAGGGTATTGGAAGGGACGATCATCGGGGTGGCGCTGCTCATGCTGGCGGTGGCGGGCGGCGGCTGGCTGGATCATCAGGAAGGACTGCGGGCCTGGTTCGATTTCGAAGGCCCGCAATTGGCCGTCCTGGTGATCATCTACGGGTTTAGCGCCGCGGTATTGCCGGTGTGGTTGCTGTTGGCGCCCCGCGATTACCTCTCTACTTTTATGAAGATGGGCACCATGGCGCTGTTGGCGACGGCCATCGTGATCCTGCATCCCGAGGTAAAGATGCCGGCATTGACCCAGTTCGTGGACGGTACCGGGCCGATCTTCGGCGGGAAGCTGTTTCCCTTTGTGTTTATCACCATCGCCTGTGGCGCGATCTCCGGCTTTCATTCCCTAATCGCATCGGGCACCACGCCGAAACTGCTCAGCAATGAGGCCCACGCGCGCATGATCGGCTACGGCGGGATGATGATGGAATCCTTTGTCGCGATCATGGCGATGATCGCCGCGTGTGTGCTCGACCCCGGTGTGTTTTTCGCCATCAACAGTCCCGCCGGCGTAGTGGGCGGCGCGGCGGCGGAGGCGGTGGCCAAAATTTCCGGTTGGGGGTTTCCGGTGACTGCGGACAAGATGAATGAACTCGCGCAGGCCATGGGCGAGACGACGCTGTTCGCCCGCACCGGCGGCGCGCCGTCCTTGGCGGTGGGCATGGCCAGCATCTTCGCCACTGCTTTCGGCGCCGGACTGCTTGCCATGTGGTATCACTTTGCCATCATGTTCGAGGCCCTGTTTATCTTGACGACCTTGGACGCGGGCACGCGCGTGGCGCGTTTTATGTTGCAGGACATGTTGGGCAATATTTACAAGCCGCTCGGCCGCACCGGCTGGTATCCGGGCGTGATCATGACCAGCGGCATAGTGGTGGCGGCGTGGGGTTACTTTTTGTATATGGGCACCATCGACCCCTTGGGCGGGATCAACAGTCTATGGCCGCTGTTTGGCATCTCCAATCAGATGCTGGCGGCCATCGCCCTCTGCGTGGCGACCACGATTCTCGTCAAATCGGGCAAGGCGCGTTATGCGTGGGTGACGGCGGCGCCCTTGGCATGGCTGGTGACCATGACAACATGGGCGGCGCTCGAAAAACTTTTTTCGCCGGAAGCGGCGGTGGGTTTTATCGCCAAGGCAAACGATCTGGCGGCGAAGCTGGTTGCCGGCACGATTCCGCCCGAAAAAATCGCGGTCACCCAACAGTTGATCTTCAATTCCCGGTTGGATGCCTTGCTCACCATCGTGTTCTTGGCGACTACCTGGATTTTGGTATTGGATACCTTGCGCGTTTCCTTTCGCATCTTGAGGGGGCGCTATCACCCGCCGCTCTCCGAGGTGCCTCACGTGCCGACCCAACTGGCCGAGGAATGGATGCGGGATTGATGCTATGAAACGTTTGCTGAGCGGTCTCAATGGTCTATGGCGAGGCGTCCGTAGCATGATGGGCGAAGATGCCTACGAACGTTATCTCATGCACTGGCGGGAACGTCATGAGGGCGAGGGTGACCCCCTTGATCGCCGGGCCTTTTTTAAGCAGCAACAAGAGCGCAAG
>Ga0153916_10000472_pt1 | contig 26972 bp, 25 predicted proteins | sample Opewatmetagenome_FD_109642 | JGI IMG/M metagenome (GOLD analysis project Ga0153916, IMG submission 109642) | Freshwater wetland microbial communities from Ohio, USA - Open water 3 Core 3 Depth 4 metaG | ecosystem: Environmental > Aquatic > Freshwater > Wetlands | place: USA: Ohio, Lake Erie...
CCTTCCGGGTCAAGGGAGGTGACGACAACGGAGAGCTTGCTGTCTTTGAGATGGATCCTGACGGAAACGTGACTGGGTTGAATATTGGCGGCTTTCCGTACCCGAGAGTGTAGACTCCTTTCCTGAGGAGGTGTCGAACGAGGTTCGGGTCTCGGAAAAGACCACATGGAAGGAAAGGCAATTCGATCTCCGGACAGGTGTTGTCCATGGAAGTCTCGACGGAGAGACTCAAATCGATAGCTGGCGGAGCAGAGCTACAGCAGCCACTGGAGTTGTCCTCATAATATGGATCGCGGTGGAGGTCGCGCTCATGGGTTCCCCGGACGGTTTCCCGAGGTTCCTTCAGGTAACAATGACCCTTCTCGGAGTTGTCATTCTCGGGCTCACCATGCTGCCACGCGTGAGAGCGTACACGAAGCTCGTGGACTGACCGCGCGCCAAGACGGCCTTGGCTTCCCCTTGTGAGGATTCTTCGTTCATGACAGTGTGGATACTAGTGAGAACACTGGACTTGGATGAATCTGTAACCTTTATGCCGAGCTCGGCCCATCCCAGCCAAAGAATGAGATTGTTCGAACAGCCGTTCCGCCGGGGCGTCGGCTTCGGTCTATTCGGAGGCATCGCGGGAACGATCTTGATGGACTTCGTGATAGTGATCACCTTCCTGATCGCCGGCCAACCAGGAGACACCTTCTTCGCCTTGGTCGGGGAGAAGCTTGGGCAAGGACCTGCAATCGGAATCGCCCTTCACAACCTCGTTGGATTGACGGTTGGCTTCATCTTCGCGATACTGATTCTGAACGTCAAAGCGCTCAACATTGACACGAAGCGGAAAGGGTTGATACTCGGGGTTCTAGCAGGAGCAGTCACGATTCCTGGCGGCTGCATCCCGCTTGCGATCTGGCTCGGTGAACCCATATTGGGGGTGGTCGCCTTCTCGACCGTCCCCCATCTGGTATACGGGACAGTCCTGGGCTCGGTCGTGGCCTACGGCCTACTATCGGACATACATCTGAGGAGCGGATCCCAACCATGAAATCCGAGTGATGGAGGCGGAGCTCATGTGTTGTGCAGTTGTTGCGCATGATGGGGATGGAGTCCAAGAGAAGAAGAGGCTCTCTTTCCTGAACAGGTATCTGACGATCTGGATCTTCCTCGCAATCTTCTTAGGCGTCGGCCTTGGGGCGGTTGTGCCCGGCATTGCCGACGGTCTGAACGAACTGAGCATCGGGACGACCTCGATCCCTATCGCCATCGGTCTGATTCTGATGATGTGGCCCCCGCTGGCGAGAGTCAAGTATGAGGAACTCAAGGAGATCCCGAAACAGCCTGAGGCCAAGCTCATGTTCGGCACATCCCTGGCGCTCAATTATCTCGTTGGACCCTTGCTGATGTTCGCTCTAGCGTGGGTGTTCTTGCCCGACAATGTCTACTTCCGAATTGGCCTGATACTCACTGGTGTGGCACGTTGCATAGCGATGGTGATAGTCTGGAACAGTCTTGCGGAGGGGGACGCGGAGTATGCCGCCATCCTTGTCGCCCTCAACTCGGTCTTCCAGATCGCATTGTACTCGTTCTATGCGTACTTCCTGGTGGCAGTGGCTTCGGACTGGATTTCCCCAGGGTCTGGCACCGAGATACAGATCGGCGTTTGGGATGTGGCTCGGAGCGTCCTCATCTATCTGGGCATCCCATTCGCGATGGGCATATCCACGAGGTATCTGCTTTTGCCGAGAAGAGGGGCGAAGTGGTACAACGACAAGCTCATGCCGGCGCTCGGCAAGGTCTCCTTGTTGGCATTGCTGTTCACCATCGTCGTCATGTTTGCCTTCAAGGGCGAATACATACTCGACCAGCCGTTGGATGTTGTGAGGATCGCGATACCGCTTGTCTTCTACTTCGTCATCATGTTCTTCCTGTCGTTCGGGCTGTCCATAAGGCTGAAGTTCGACTACCAGCACGCGACGGCCCAGAGCTTCACAGCGGCCAGCAACAACTTTGAGCTGGCAATTGCGGTCGCCATAGGGGTGTTCGGCATCGAATCGTTGGTGGCCTTTGCTGCCGTGATCGGACCCTTGATTGAGGTGCCGGTACTCATCAGCCTTGTGAATGTGGCTTTCTGGATCAGGAAGAGATACTTCGACGCGAATGGAAGGCCGTTAGCGTCCAGAGCAACTTTCGCGAGAGGCGGGAAATAGGAACATTCATCGCGAAGGTTTCTTGCTCTCATGCGCGTTTCCGTGGGTGCATGAAGGAGGAACTTGTAGCTCCCTGCGGCATGAACTGCAATGTGTGCGCTGCGTATCTTGCGGTCACACATGACGTCAAGAGCAAGGGCATTCGCATGATGTACTGTATCGGGTGCAGGCCAAGGAACAAGCCCTGTGCGTTCCTTAAGAAGAAATGCGACCTCCTCCTCAAGAACAAGGTCAAGTACTGCTACGAGTGCCCGACCTTTCCGTGCACGAGCCTGTCCGCGATCGACAAACGGTACAGAACGCAGTTCAGAATGAGCGAGATCGAGAACCTGCACCGCATAAGGGACGAGGGCATCGACTCGTTCCTAAGGGCTGAGGAGGCCAAGTGGAGATGCTCGAAATGCGGTGGCGTGATCTCCTGTCACAACGGCCTCTGCTTCGAGTGCGACTTGGTCAGACTGAAAGAGAAGAAGCGACCCTATCGATGGGACAGCGCTCAACATTGACGCAGCGTGGAATTCGGACCAGTTCCTGCAAAGTCTGCAACTGTCAGCTTCTGAGCTTCTTCGCCCTCTTCGCTACGAGCTTCTTGATCTTCTCGTAAGAGGGCGGGGGACCTGTTCTGACCTGCTTCTCATCGATGAACAGGCCGTCGGAGATTCCGTATTCCATCAGCACGTTCCTGTCAATAGTCGCGATCTCTCTGAAGACCACGTTTCCACCGATCTCCGCTGCGGCTCTCTTCGCCCTCTCACAGACGATGTTCTGAGCAGGACACCATCCATTCGTGAACACGGTGACTGTCACCTTGCCCGCAACGCCAGTCGGGACCTTCCTCTGCCTGATCCATCTTGGAGGAGACGCATCTTGAGCAAACGGCTTCCAGAGAAGCACTGAGATGCCGTCCTTGTCCACAGCCTCATAGCCTTGCTTCTTGAACCACTTCGCCCGCATCCAGAAAGGTGTCGATATGCCCCAGGTCACCAGCCCCTTGCTGCCAAGAGCCTTCACATCTTGCTCGGCTGCGGAGAGAAGGGCTCTTCCCATCCCTCTTCCGCGGAAGTCGCCCCTCCCCTCCTTGTGTCCGTGAACCCAGATGCAGTTGACAAAGTAGAGGTCCTTCCCCTCCGCACTGGAAAGCTCAATCGGAACGTACTGAATCATACCACCAACAGTCCCACTGTCGTCGACAGCGAGCTTGACCCTCAACCCTTTGCCCTTCATACCCTCGTACCATTGCGCCTTCCGGTTTCCCTGTTCCCGAAGCTCCGGCGACCAGTCCTGGAGACAATCGAAGTACAGCTGCTCATGTTCGGTCGATAAGTCGATTACTTTCATTGCAGCACCGGCGCAATGTATCGTCGCGATGGGAGATAGACCCTTTGTGGTGGTAAGGTCCGATCGTAGGATTCTGTCCCTCGTCCCATCTTTCGTGCTCACGAATCTGGGAGAATCATTCTGCAATGGCCAAGTGGCCGCTAGACCCACCAACTTCACTGGTGAAGTTACTTGAAGGAGAAGCACTTTCTAGGTTGTGGCCCGCAGGATTGATTTGCACATGTTACTCGCTCGCGCCCTGCCCAGAGGGGGGAATCGCGCAGAATGAAGGTCCTCCTGTCCACCCCGCCAGGAAAAACCACCGAACTCTGGCCGCCGCTGGGGCTCATGTACATCGCATCCGCAACGAGGAGGGCGAGGCAGGACGAGGTTCGAATCGTGGACGCCTTCTGCGAGAACCTCACTGCAGGCGAGCTCGTCTCAAGGGTGGAGCGGGAGAGGCCGGATGTCTTCGGAATCAACTGCTCGACGCACACATTCCTCGACGCACTGGAGGCGATGAAGGGCGTCAGGAATAGGCTCCCGAAGGCTAAGATCGTCATGGGGGGGTTCCACGCCACCTTCGCGGCGGAGAAGATCGTCTCTGAGTACCCGTTCGTGGATTACATCCTCAAGGGAGAGGCTGAGCGCTCCTTCCCAGCGCTCATGGGGCACATCGAGCGCGGGACGAACCCGGCCGATGTCGAGGGGATCACCTACTCCAGGGACGGAAAGGTCGTCAGCAATCCGCCCGGGCTCATCCAGGACCTGGATTCGCTGCCGATGCCCGCGAGGGATCTCCTCACGGTGGTGGACTACGGGTACTCGCATGAAGGCATCAAGCTCACCTTTGGCAGGTTCACAACCGTCTCCACCTCGAGGGGCTGCCCGTTCGCATGTCGGTTCTGCTCTTGCGCGGCGTTCTCGCAGAGGAAATGGAGGCCCCGAAGCGCCGAGAAGGTCGCCGACGAGCTCGAATCACTGTACTCGGAAGGCTACGAGTCGGCCGTGATGGTCGACGACAACTTCACCCACAACCGGAAGAGGGTGGACAGGATCTGCGAGCTGATCCGCCAAAGGCGGATCAAGATGCAGTTCTACTGCGAGGGCAGGGCCGACAACGCATCGTACGAGATGCTGAGGACGATGAAGCGCGCCGGGTTCAATGTGATCTACTTCGGGATCGAGAGCGCCTCGCCGAAGGTCCTGGCGTATTTCGGGAAGACGGTCAGGACCGACCTGGCGGAGAAGGCCGTGGCAAACGCGAAGAGGGCCGGCATGATCGCATGCACGTCATACATTCTGGGAGCGCCTGTCGAGACCGATGAGGACGTCAGGATGACCATGGACTTCATCAGAAAGGTGAAGCCGCACGTTGTCCAGGTGAACGCGCTAGACTGCCTCATCGGGACTCCAATCTGGGATGACCTTGTCGGCCAGGGCAAGGTCGGCCCGGACGACTGGAAGAGGAATCACAGGATCTGGGAGTACAACCCTGGTGGTCCAGACAAGGAGAGACTCGGCGCCCTCGTCAACGAGGCCAATGCCACATACATCAATTCCTGGAAGGACCTCTCCGTGATACCTGAGGTCGTCTCTCTGATATTGAGGAACAAGACAGCGAGGAGCGTCATCATCGGGAATCTCCTCAACCCCGCGGTCAGGAAGCGCATATCCGAGGGATTCAGCCGGGCGAAAGATAAGGCTTGGTGACCCGTTCTCCGCGTACTGGCCTGTGAATTATCAGCTCTGAGAATGGCGACAACGGCCATATATACTGTCCAGAGCCAACAGTCACGAGACGGTGAGCCAAATGGGCTTTCTCGACAAGATGAAGTCAGTGGGACAAGCGGTGACGGGCGGTTCGGCCCGGGTGAGCATCGAGTTCGGACTCCGGCAGCTCAAACCTGGAGACTCCCTACCGGTGAAGGTGACAGTCATCTCCATGGGCAAGGAGGTCAAGTCGAGCGGTACCTTCGTTGACATCCTCGCCGAGGAGACCGGGAGCGTCAGGTGCAAGCACTGCAACCAGAACGTGATCATCAAGAACGAGACCATCAAGCAGGCGGTCCCCGTGGGGCCCGCGATGGTCCTACAGCCAAACGAGACGAAGACCTTCGAGGCGACGATCCAGATCCCGATGGGCGCCCCGCCAACGTACAACGGCTCGGTGAAGCACGAGTGGAAGATCCGCGGAAGGCTTGAGGCGTTCGGGAACGACCCGGACTCGGGATTCCAAACCCTGGAGATCAGATAGCCGCATCCTCTGCAACCGTCCCATCCCTCGAAACCCCTTCCCGAAAACCCTTCTCTTTCTCGGCATCCTCTCGGAGATAGCGCACGGACTTCTACGGCACTGACATGCCGGTTCTGCGGTAGAGGCCAGCCAAATGAATCCCAGAATGTTCTTATATGGTCAGTGCGATGACAAGCTTCACATCTCGCCCCGGGGGGAACAGGACGGAACTTAGGGACATCATTTCGGGCTCGAAGCCCGTGAAGATTGCGCCGACTGCCTCGGCGAAGGACGCGCTCGTGTCCATGATCGAGAACAAGACGGACTATCTGCTCGTCGATCGAGCCAACACCAACGACGCGTACGGAATCATCACGAAGTGGGATCTAGTCGCATGCGCAGTCGCAGACGCCAAGGACCTCGGTAACACGCCCATCCTCGAACTGGCAAGGAAACCCCTCGTCGTCACGAACAACCTGGACCTGAACATCAAATGGGTGGCGAGGAAGATGGTGAACGAAGGGGTATCGAAACTCGCCGTCTTCGACAAGGAGGAGTTCGTCGGGTTCGTCTCGGACGTGGACATCCTGCGCGCTGTGGTGTCCAAAGCGAAACCTGGCAAGGGGGCGAAGGAATGAACACAGTCCCTCTGATTCTCAAGGACGTCGTGAAGACCTGGGCGCTTCCGTCTGTTGCCCCCGAGGCCACGGCCTTCGCCGCCATGAAGAAGATGCTCGACGAGGACTGCTACACGTTGCTCGTCCCGAGGAAGAACAAGAACGACGCTTATGGGATCGTCACAAAGAAGGACCTGATATCCAAGGTCGTTGCGGAAGGCAAGGACCCGAAGAAGGTCAAGGTGAAGGACGTCATGTCCAAGCCCCTCGTCGTGCTCACGAACCCGCTGCTGGGCCTGAGATGGGTCGCCAAGGCGATGGCCAACTCCGGCGTCTCGACCGTAGTCGTCTTCGACAAGGGCGATTTCTACGGCTTTGTGACCGAGTCGTGCATCCTCGAGGGCATCTATAACCATCTGCGCCGGGTGAAGCTTGATCAGGGCGCGGAATTCGTGTCCTGCTAGGATCGCGGCCACTTCTCCGCTTTCCAACGACCAGAGACAGCTGTCACGCGATGGAACGTTCATTTGAAGATGGCAAGCGAACTGGCCAACTCCGTACATGTGAAATACCGCATCACCTATCATGCGGACGACACCAGGAGCCGTCTGTCCAATGGGCGTGCATGTCATCAAGGAGAAAGAAGACCTCGACTTCGCCGTGAAGCTCACGCACGACGAACACTGGTTCTATACCCATCTCGAGATAGGACGGATGCTCGAGCTTGAACCGGAGGGGAGCTTCGTGTTCGAGGAGCGAGGAGTCCGTCTCGGTTTCATCTCGACCGTGTCCTACGGCAGGACCGGAGTGATCGGTCATCTTATCGTTTCCAAGGAGGCCCGCAGGAGGAAGATAGGCGAGACGCTCCTCACGGAGGCGGTCGATCACCTCGAACATAGGGGCGTCGACTCCATCATGCTGTTTGCATCCGGTGAGGGCGAGAAGCTCTACTCACGGCACGGGTTCTCCCGCCGCCGGCAGGCTCTCGTGCTACACACACGGCTCGAGAAGACGCACATCCCCGAGGGGAGGCCCATGTGCGAACGCGTGGCGCCCAAGGACCTCCCGGAGGTCATCGCGATGGACAAGGACCTGTTCGGCGATGACAGGAGCAGGGTCATCAAGGTCCTGTATCGGGACTACCCGCAGGGCGCTTTCAAGCTCGAGAGGGACGGCAGACTGGTGGGGTTCATCATGGGACGACCGGATCATGTTGGTTACGACCTCGGTCCGTGGGCGTGCCTGACCAAGAACCCAGGAGATGCTGAGGCTCTGTTCGACTCCCTTCTGCCGACGCTGGGAGAAGGGGTCCTGTACATCGGGACTTTCCCAAACAACAGGGACGCCGTTCGGATTTTCACTCGCCTACCGAAGATCTTCGAGCTCCCAGTGCCGTTGATGATGAAGGGAGAGGACCGCTACCCCGGTTCTGACAAAGTCTACGCAGTGGCCGCAATGGAGCTCGGATAAAGGCTCTCAATGCCGTTGCCAGCCCCTGTTTGACGAAATCCAGGCAAAATTCTAATCTATGGATTGACACATCCCTCTGGCCCAGATGGACGAAAGCGACAGGAAGCTGATGCTATACCTCGCTGAGAATCCGAGGGTGCCGTATCGCGAGCTTGCGGACAAGCTAGGGGTCTCGGTCCAGGCGGTTCACAGACGCATTCAGCTCCTCATGAAGATGGGTGTTCTCCGTGGGTTCTCCGCGGGCGTCTCGATAAGACACCTTGGAGCGATCCCCGTCATGGTCTTCGGGAGGTCGAATACCACCTCGCTGGAGGATACGATGAGGAAGCTCAGCAAGAACGAGCTGACCTCCTCTGTGCTCGTAGCAGGGGGCAACTACCTTTACGTGGTAGGATTGCTCAAGAGCATCTCGGATCTCGAGAGGTATGCGGACTTCGTTAGGAAGACGGGCGAGATGCCCGAGCCGACTGTCGGGATCTACTCGCTCGATGCCGGGCTCGCGCCAGACTTCATCGACGGGGGCAGGAAGACGGCTGACGAAGCAGACGAACTCACACCCCTGGATTTGAGGATCGTAACCGCCCTTAGAAAGGACTGCAGGAAGGCGGTCGCGGACGTGGCCAGCGAGGTCGGCGTATCCGCAAGGACCGTGACCAGACGATTGGAGAGGATGTTCGAGACTGGCCTTGTAGACCTCGTCGTGCCCATGGACCCGACTGCGACGGGCGACATCGTCTCGACCGTCCACATTCACATCAAGGAGGGGGCGTCCAAGAAGGTGGTGGGGGCGAGGCTGATCAACAAGTTCTCCCCGCGCGTCTGGTACCTGAGGTCGTTCACGAACCTGCCGGATTTCCTCCTTGGCATTCTCTGCACTGACACGATGACCGAGCTGCGCGGAATCCTAGAAGAAATCGAGAAGGACGACGACATCAAGGCACTGGTGCCTAACATCTGGTACGCCGATTACCTCTTCGAGACCTGGCGTGACAGGCTCGGGGGCGCCAGCGAGGCCAAACGATAGGCGGCCCTTATCCGAAACAGAAGCTTGTCGTCTGCACAGTTCGACGGCATATTCAAGAGCGACCAGGCCCTAAGTCCCCGACCGTCAGCAGATACGGGAGGAAGGAGATGCGCCTCAGGACGCTGTACCATCTGGGCAACTGGGGCCCGCTCATGTCGTGGAGCGGCTGCGCCATCATGCTTGGGATTGGGTCCGCAATACGCGAAGCGGGGGCGGACTCCGTAGACTGGCCCCTTGTGATGATAGCGGCAGCGGGAACGGTCATCATCCAGTACGCCGCGCATCCGGTCAACGATCTCCTGGACTACTCGGTCGACGCGCGCGCGAACATCAAGGGGACCGGAAGGCACAAGGTCCTCCACAGCGGACTCGCGACGCGCTCGGAGCTCGTTCAGCTCAGCTCCCTCCTGATCATCGTCGCGATAGGGATGATGCTGTATGTGACGCTCATGCGTCCGTTGGCGCTCGTCTTCGGGCTCGTGGGCCTCTTCGGGCTGTGGTCGTACAACTGGACTCCCCTCAGGTTGAGCTACTACCCCTTCTCGGAACTCGCCGTTGACATACCCGTGAACATCACGATGGTCATGGCCATAGCCTTCGTGGCAGTGGATCAGGTCCTGTATCTGGCATTCGTCATGGGCATCGTGCAGGCGTCCTTGGCAATGACCATGCACACCTCGTACTTCGCGATGGACACCGAATCGGACTCCATCGGCGGGAAGAGAAGCACCATTGTGGCCTACCCGAGGTTCCCTTGGTGCACGATCTACCCGTCAGTCGGCCTCGTGGCGGTGGCGGCATTGGCTTTGCTGGGTACGGAGGCTTGGCTCCTTGCGATTCCAGCCGTTCTTCTCGTGGTTGAGATATCATTTGGCCTCAAGATGGACTGGATCCGGTTCACCTATCTCAGGAAACATGGCAGAGGAGTGAGGGAGAAGTTCTTCGAAAGGCTCTTCGCCAATGTCCCTGCCTCGGTCACGGACGATTGGCAGACGACGAGTTCGGAAATGAGGAAGATACTCACCAAGCAGACTATGATCATGATAGTGAACGGTATCCTGCTGACAGCCGTCCTCCTCGTCGTCTGATATCAGAGGACGAGCCCTCGTCGCCGAGAAACAGCGGGAAAAGATTTACTACTCCGCGGGGCGTGGAACCGCGCGGTGGTCATGAGGAAGGCCAGAGTCGCGATCGCAGGGGCGGGCATGGTTGGCAGCTACCTGCACAGGATCATGAAGAACGATGGAGTCGATGCGGACCTGTACACCCTCAACGGGATCAGCACCAAGTGCGGGATCCACCCATGCGCATGGGGCACGAGCCGCCCGTTCTTCGACCTCGTGCGACTGGCCGGGCTGGACCCGTACGACTACGTCCTCATGCACGCGGACAAGGTCATCTTCCAGGGCACGGAGATTCCGGCGGACCTCCTCACCTTCGACAAACCCAGATTGATCAAGGACCTGCAGAACGGCACGCAAGTCAGAGATGGTCGCATCGGTGCCGACGGGTACGAGAGGGTCATAGATGCGACCGGGGTCGCACGAGCCTATCTACCTCCAGTCAGGGCGGACTTCACAATCCCCTGTATCCAGTACCGCGTCGTGGGAGCTGACCTCGACCCGGCAGCCGTGTACATCACCTACGGAGACATCGGATTCTCGTGGAGCTTCCCACTGTCCGAGAACGAATTCCATGTCGGGGGCGGGAGCGCCACCGTCGACCCGAGCAGGATGGTCCGGCAATCCGGACTCCTCGACCACGGCGGAAAGGCCTCGTGCGCGTGCGCTGGCCGAGTGCGCATCTCCACGCCGCAGGCCTCCGTCCCGTTCGTTAGCATGAACCCCGAGGTCGGATGCGAGGTCTGGGGCGTCGGCGAATCGATAGGCGTCGTGGCCCCCATCGCCGGGGAGGGGGTGGTCCATGGGATGAAGAGCGCTCTGATACTAGCGCAATGCTGGGAGAGCCCCGAAGTGTACGTCGCGAATATCCAAGCCGAGTTCTCGTGGATGCCGACCGAGAGGAAGATCCTCGAGAAGCTCATGTCCGGCAAATCACTCTCCATCAGCGACTGGCGCGCGTTGATGAAGATGGGCCGGAGGATGGGCGCGAATCTCGGGTTCAGGGAGACGATGTCTCTACTCTCGTTCTTGGTGAGATGAATGCCCTCATTCCAGGATTATCTCAACACGGTCAAGCCTCGGGTCGATGCCCGGATATTCGAGATTGCCAGCAGGAAGCTGAAGGACGCCAACCTCGTTCGGCTTCTCACTCGTGGCAAACGGCTCAGGGCAGGTCTGCTGATGCTCGTGAACGACGCCGTTGGCGGTCGGAAAAGGGGGAGCGCGCTCGACCTCGCGTGCGCTATCGAGCTCGCTCACAGCGCGAGCCTGATCATCGACGACATGCTCGACGAGGATGAGCTGCGCAGGGGACTGCCTACCGTCCACGTCACGGAAGGACAGAAGCGAGCGATGCTCGACACGGTCGGGATACTATCGCTGCCCTACGATCTCGTTGTGCCGTTCGGGGAGTTGTACGTGAAGTCATTGGCCGATACCCAGAGAGGCATGGTGACCGGGGTGCTAAGGGAACTGTTGCAGACGTGGCCGCAGCTGCCTGCATCTAAGCTCTACGACACTATCATCCTCCAGAAGACGGGGAGGCCGTTCGGGCTGGCAGCCGAATGGGGCTACTTGGCTGGGATGAACGGCTCACGGAATTCCGCAGCTCACCAGGCCGATTCGTGGCGCGAGTACGGCATCCACGTCGGCAAGGCGATGCAGATTGCTGACGACATCACGGACCTCAGATCCGTCCTGTTCGACCAGCGGAGATCCGGGCTGGGGTCTGAGCTGCTTCTGTTCAGGTGCGTGACCGCCGAACGTTTGGCAAAGGAGCTGTTCTCGGACATCCGGAAGCTGGACCTGCACATCGAGAAGGCGAAGGAACTCTGGTCGAGCGAGGGCGCACAAAGATCTCTCGCATGCAAGCTCGATGAGGAGATCTCTGCTGCAGAGGGCTGGATTAGCAGCGCGCAACTGGCGCATCCCAAACAGAGGGACCTGCTCCTGCTAGCACCGAGAGAAATCACTCAGCTGATGCTTGCCGAAACGGAGTCGGCGCGGACGAGATTGCACCTAGAACCGGCCAAGGCGACTCATCCGGCATGAGTCGGGATCACTTCTTGGCGGGCGGCTGGAAGATGCAGGATCTATCCGAGCACGACTCGCACTCGATCTGGAAGGTCGTGTGGGATACCGAGAACTTAGCCTTCAGCATGTCCTCGGACTCGGCGAGCACTCCCGAGCAGTCGCTGATCATCTGGTCTGAGACGACGAGGTGGGCGCTCAGCGCATAGAGGCCCGACGAGAGCGTCCAGACATGGAGGTCGTGGACGTCGGTCACCCCCTTGATCTCCCGCAGGCTCCGCCGGACATCATCGAGCTTGATGTGGCTGGGGACCGCCTCCAGAAGGATCGCGGCTGACTGCATGACGAGCCTGAAGGAGCTGTAGAGGATGATCAGGCCGATCAGTATGCTCAGGATCGGGTCCGCCAGACGAAAGCGGAATAGCATGATCAGGAGCGCGCCTACAATCACGCCGATCGAAGACATGAAGTCGCCGACTATGTGCAGGAAGGCGCCCTTGACGTTCAGGCTGGAGGCCACCTGGTCGTAAAGCAGGTAGGCGGCGGTGGCATTGGCGCCGAGACCCGCTGCGCCTATGATGAGCATCAGCGGGGCGTCGATTTCAGGCGGATTGATGATGCGTACAATCGCCTCGTAGAAGATCAGAAGCGTTATCACGACAAGCGCGATGCCGTTCGCTAGAGCAGCGAGTATCTCCGCGCGCTTGTATCCGAACGTCCTAGCGTCTGTCGCAGGCAATAACGCCAGGCGAACCGCTCCCAACGTGAGGGCTAGGGCCAGGGTGTCTGTCAGCATGTGACCAGCGTCGCTGATCAGGGCAAGGCTGTCGCTGATGAGTCCGCCCACGAACTCGATCACGGTAAACGACGCCGTGATCGCGATCGCGATGAACAGGGGTCTGGTGAGGCCGACCTCTCCGTTGCTCGGATGTTTGTGTGCCGCCACTGTCAATCGCATCGCAACTTCCGGAAAATAACTGTTTGGCCGTAATGATGGAGATCAGGACCCGCCCGCGTCCGAGAGATCCCGCAGGTTCTCGAGAGCCAATGATAACGCCAGCCGGTTGCCGGTCGTCTCTGAGTGCCTGGCAGCCTCCTCGTAATGGCGCTTCGCGGAATCACTGTCACCCCTCTTCTCCTGCACTCCACCCGCTCGAATGTGGACCGCGATCAGCCCGTCGAGATTGCCCTCAGACCGTAGCATCGTCTCAGCCTCCTTTAGGGCCTCAAGGGCAAGGTCAAGCTCCCCCATGTCCTCGCGGATGATCGACATAAGTAATCTGCCCTTCGCGACCGCGCTCAAGTCGCCTATGGTCTTCGCCATGTCATCGTAGCGTTGGACTTCCTTGACTGCCAGCTTTGGTTCTCCGCTTCTCCGGAGCAGATCCGCAAGGGTCGATGAAAGGGCCAGGTCGCCAGCGTCATACTGTTGCGCCTTCTGGAAAAGTCCTCGGCGCCTCCTGAACTCCGGGCTCTCGAGACCCTTTCGTAGCATGCGAACGGCATCATCGTATCTGCCCTGGTCGCCCATGGACTCAGCACAAGCAGCCTGCATGCGCTTGGACTCAACGAGCTCGCCGGCTCTGCGATAGGCCTCCGCGGACTCGAGAAGCAGGTCGATCACCTCCGATGACCTGAGTTGCATGCGGAAGAGCTCCGCCAGGTTCTCCAGACCCCTAGCCTCCCCCGCTTGGTCCTTGACCGCATGTGCGAGCCCTATCGACTCCTTGAGCTTGAGCTCCGCATCCCTCAATCTGCCCTCGTCACGGTCGAGGAGCGCGAGGTTGTTCATGCACGCAGCCTGAGATGGGCGGTCCTCCTCCCTTGTCGCGATGGAAAGCGCCTTCTGATACGCCTCCCGCGCCTTCTTGAGGTCCCCTCTCCGACGGTGAACGCCTCCGATGTTCATCCACTCCCTGGCCTCCCCTTGTCTGTCCCCGGACTTGATGTAGAGCGCCAGGGCCTTCTCATGCGCAGCGAGCGAATCCGCCCATCGGCTGACCTCCGACTGAAGTCTGGCGACGGCCTCAAGGACCAGGCCGTTCTGGACGGCGTCGCCTTCCCCACCGAGTAGGGCGAGGCTCTCCTGGAAGTCGGAGAGGGCCGCTTCCTTCTTTCCCAGCGATTCCTTGAGCTGGCCCCTCAAGAACACGAGCCCCGCGCGGTCGCTTGCAGACCCCTCACTTGCCGGTATCCTGGAGATGAGTTCCAGGGTCTCCTCCGGGAAGTCCTTCGAGAGCTCGACGGCGTTGGCGGTCGAGATGCGCTTGGCGTCCGTCCAGTCGCCCGCTTCGACGTAATGATAGAAGGTCTCCAGCTTCCACTCGGTTTCCTCGCGCCGCTCGCAATACGCGCCAGCGGCTCTGTGTAGCGCAAGCCTCTGCTCGGACCTCATGTGGGACCGGAAAAACTCCCTGAGGAGGTCATGGGTCGATACACCGTCCTCGCTCTCCGTCACCAAGGCCTTCTTCCTGAGGGTGGATATCACCGAGTAATCGACCCCTCCGAGCGCGTCAACCGGCACCGGATGCCTGAACACCGAGAGCGTCTCTAGAACCCACCTCTCCTCGGGCGAGACCTTCGAGTAGATCTCCCTCTCGATGAAGCCAATAACATCGCCCTTCGACCCTCTAGCCCCTCCTCGGACCATCAGGCTGATGAGGAGCGGATGCCCGCGGCTCTGATCGACCGCGGCCTGCATCTCCGCGGTCGTCCCTGCGCCGATGCTCCTGGCGAGGGTCCATGCCGAGTCGCGGTCGAGTCCTCCGAGCTCGACCGAGGTGTTCCCGGGCTCCGAGCGGCTGAAGTACTCCGGGACCGAGCGCGATATCAGTACCAGCTTGGAAGACTGGGACATCTTGACCGAGTCGAAGAGCACCGGGAGGATCGGAAGCGTTCCCCCCGCCGGTTTGTGGACATCATCAAGAAAAAGAACGACCGGGTGGCCGGCAAGGTCGCTCAGGAGGGGCATGAACATGTCTGGGGCGCTAGCACGTCTGTCGAGCGCGGATATGGTATTCTCGAGCCCGGCGTCGGATAGGAACGACCCGATGGCCCCCAGGAAGGAGGCATCCGTGTCCCATTCGCGGAACGAGTACCAGAACACCGACCGCTTCCCCGACAGCCTGTCAAAGGCCAGCGACGCGAGCGTGCTCTTGCCGATGCCAGGCATCCCCCACAGGAGAACAGCCGAGGAATCTGTACCGGTGAGGGCCTCGAGGATTGTCTTGAGCTCCTTCTCCCTCCCGAAGAATTGCTCCACCTTGGGTCTGCCATGGGCTCGCTGGACGTACTCGCAAGCTGGGGCGACGCCCTGGGCCTTCTGGAACTCGGAGACATGAAGCACATCGGCGGACGAACCAGCGTCGACTGCGTCCAAGAACGACAGGCTGGCCCGAACGGCGACGATCCTTCGCGCCGCTTCCTCGAAGGAGACCTCGACCGCCCTACCGTCCTGTTCAAGCGCGATCCGTCGTCCGGAGATGTCCGCCTTGATGGACTGCGCCGCCTTCCTGCCATTGTCCGTCAGGAAGTAGGCCTTCCTCCGCTTCGGCGCCCCACGGATGTGCGCGAGCCGGCCCGAAACGAGCCCCTCGCTCTGGAGTGATGCAAGGGCCCTCGAAACGCTGTGCACCTGTGTGCCGAGCCGCTGCGCGATGCCCTCCTGGCTCGCGCCGAGAGGGACATCGGCGTCCTCCCTGTACTTCTCCATCTCGAGCAGGTGTAGCATGAGCCGCTCGTTCAGGGAGACTACCAGTCGGGCCATCCAGTACTCGAAGCATTGCCTGCATTAATACTCCTTTCGCAGAAGCTTCTGCCGCAAAACAAGTGCGAAAGGCCAGCGGCGGTTCATATACTGACGGGGGAAATCTACCACCATCGAAAAGGCAAGACAGGAGCAAAGAGAAATGACACCAAGAATCTCGACAAGCGCTGCGGCGGTCACGGCCGTCATGCTGATGCTGCTAGGAGTACTGGCAGTCCCCCCATCGGTCTCGGCGGCTAGCACCGACCTCAGCGGCAGGCTACAGACTGAGCAGGGACCGACGACCATCCTAGGGGGCGGGGACCACTTCTTCGTGAAGTTCGGGGCCGACGCGGCTTTCGGGATCGTGTGGGGCACGAACGACACGCCGAACAACGTGTACTTCGTGGCGATCAAGGCGAGGTACCTAGGGGTCGCACAAGTCTACGACACCGAGGGCAACCTGGTCGAGGCGAACCACACAGTGAAGATATACACACTGTATGCGATCAAGCTCGATGACATCCTCGAGTTCAACGATTCCGATGCAAGCGGCATGCTGAAGTACCAGAGGGTCTACAGCGGCGGCAACTTCACAGGTCAGTATGTCTCGTCCGAACCGCTCTACAAGAAGGTCGACCTAAAGACGGCCTGGAGTCCGTCAGCGGTGACGTCTGCCCAGACGGACACCACAAGGACTTGGAGCTTCAGCTTGTCCGCGAAGGGCCTCTCCTACGCACCGCTGGCCAACCACACAGGCCCAGTCGGGAACGACAAGCTGAACGAGCTCGCTCTGACCTTCAACCTCGAGGCGCGGATGGTCCAGATCGACAACGCGACGATCCCGCAGTGGAGGATCACGGTCACCAGGGGCATGATGGGCAACATGATGTGGTTTGTGAACGCCGAGAGGGCCCCCGATCTGATCATGAGCGGCAAGATGATCACCTACAACGTGAAGTGGGATTCATCAATCGAGGGCTGGGACTTCGACCTGGCGAATGGGAATCCTTCGCTCCTGATGGAGTTCGGCGCGATCGTCGGGAACTACATCCCGCCCGCCATGGCGACATGGATGGAGGCGAGGATGATCAAGGCCATGAACGAGAACGGCACCATGTCGTGCAGATCCGGAGGGACGGACTTGAGCGAGGACGGATCCGGAGGAGCGTATCCTGCGCCCAAGCCGGTGACCACCCCCTCACTGACATTCGGAGGGGAGAAGACGCGGATCGGCAAGTTCGAATGGATCTCTAACGTGACCGTCGACGGCCATCAGGACCACCTCCACGCGCAGCTCACGGCTGGCATGCCCGTGTGGGCCATAGGCACGAACGGGGCACTGTTCGCCGGGTTCGCTGTCATTGGAGGCATAGCCTATCCAGGCGGGAACCTGATAGTGCACGACCCGACGTTCTCGTCGGAGGCGCTCGTGGACCTCGGCAGCAAGGCCAACGTGTTCCCCAGCGGGATACTCATAATAGGGCTCGTGGTGGCGGCGGTCGTGATCGTGATCGCAGTGGTCCTCGTGCTCACCGAGAGGAAGCCCGGCCAGAAGGCTCCGCAGACGTACGAGCGGGCGCTCGGGTCGCAGCCTGGCGAATGGACGAAGTACTACAACAACAAGAAGTAGCGCCGTCCCGAAACCCTTTCCAAACCCTTCTTCTACTTCTTCTCCGACTTCTTTGCCGCGATCTCGTCGAGGGCCGTCAGGAGGGCTATCGCCTCCTCCTTCGTGTTGTAGTGCACGAATGTAGCCCTGGCGAAACTCTTGGCGTCGTAGAGAGCCGGCACTCGGGAGTAGAAGTCCTCCGCCCCGACCGCTATCCCGTACTTCTCCCAGAGCAGCTTCGAGAGGTCATGATCATCAATCCCAGCCATCTTGAAGGAGAACGTTGGGTCTCTTCCGATCTTGTGGGGCGTCAGCTTCGGGCCGTAGAGGGTCAGCCCCGGGATGTACCTGAGCCCAAGTATCTTGCCGTAGCCGTCAAGCACGATCCTCGTCAGCTCCTTCTCGTAGGTCTCGATGTGCTCCATGGATTTCTTGAGGGCCGCAGCGCGCTGAGGCCCGGGCTTCGGCGCTGCCTTGGCGTCCGAGTTGCTCAGCCAGGCGAGGTAGTCGATGGCGCCCTCGATGGCTGCGAACATGGCCTGGTCCCGCGTGCCCAGCTCCCATCTCTCGGGGCCGTGCTTGGGGGCCGGGTCGACCTTATACGGGTTCAGCTTCTCCATCGCCGCGCCGTTCATGTACATGAAGCTCCCGTGCCTCGAGAACAGCTTGTAACCTGAGAACACGAGGAAGTCGCATCCGATCTTCTTCACGTCCGTCGGGCCGTGCGCGGCGTGATGGACCGCATCCACACAGAGATAGGCACCGTTCTCCTTCGCGAGCTTCCCGAGTTCGACCAGGTCGGACCTCGACCCAAGGACGTTCGAGGCAGCAGCGACCGTGACCATCTTCGTGTTCTTGTCGACCAGCCGCTTCATCTCCTCCATGTCTAGCATCCCCGTCTCGAGGTCGAACTTGGAGAACCTGAGCGAGTTGATCAGCCCCATCCCCCCGAGCTCCGCCCACGGGTTGATGTTGGCGTAGTGCTCGTAGCCGGTGGCGACGACGTTCCCGTCGCCCTTCAGGTCGCGGCTGAGAGCGTAGCTAAGCTGGAACAGCAGGCTGGTGCACGATTCCCCGGAGACGATGTTCTCTGGACCTTCAGCCTTCAAGAAATCAGCGACCGCCCTGCGCCCGTCCAGGATGGTCTCGGACGCCCCCTTGGACTCGGGGAAGACGTTGCCCACGTTCGCGCTGTACTTCAAGCGTGCGCTCGCCTCCGCCTCGGCCGCCTTGCGCGTCACGAGCGTGCCGGCGCCGTTGTCCAGAAATATGCGCTTTTTCCCGGCCTGGTCCTTCTCGACGGACGGGAACTCCCTGCGGACTCTCTTTAGAAAACGGGAATCGAATAGCATAGGTAGGTAAATGACTAGGGGGTTGATAAGAATTAACCTTCCCAGCCAGCCGCGAGGGAGGGGTTCACTTCTTCGTGAGATGCTCTCTTAGGCGGAGATACTCGTCCACAGAGATCTCCCCGGAGGCCAGGCGCCGGTCGAGGATCGCCAAGGGCTCCTCCGGTCTGCCGGGGAAGGGAGGGTACGGCACAGGGGGCAGCGGTCCCTCTGGACGGGAGAGTATGAGGATGAGCACGACCGCTATCACCAGCAGGCCCACCACCGGCACGACGATGATCCACCAGCCGTCCCCAAAGCTATCCATCATGTGGACCCCATCCGTCCCGAACCCCCCGAACGCCATGATTATGACCATGACGACCGGGACGGCGATCAGGAGAGCAATGAGCATCAACACGACCGCGCTCAGGAGCCTATCCTCCGGGTGACTCGGCATCTTCAGACCTCGGTCAAGTAAGCGAGGACAGCTATATTTCGCATCTGCGCCTTACACGGCCCCCCAACGGCCAGTTGATTGGAGTCCATGCGGGAACGGGATTCGGATTATTAGCCATCCGGACATTAGACGGGCAGTGATGGCCTTGGCGGACGAAGAGGGTTCGGAGGTCCTCAGCGTGATGATAGGTGGCCAGGCGGGCTATGGCATCATGACTTCGGGGGAGCTGATCGCGCGGTCGTTCTCCCGAGGAGGCCTGCACGTGCATACCGATGTCGAGTACCCGTCGCTTATCCGAGGAGGACACAACACTTATCAGATATGCGCGTCCGCGAAGGAGGTCTCGGGCATCAGGGAGAAGGTCGATGTCCTGATAGCACTCGATGACAGGACCCTGCGGGAGCACACGACCGAGGTCAAGGAGGGCGGCCAGGCCCTATTCGACCTGTACGCCACCCCCATAGACGTGAAGAAATCCATTCCGGATCTCAAGGGCGAGGTCGTGCCTGTTCCCCTGAGCGACATCGTGAAGGAGAAGAAGGGCGACACCGTCATGCGCAACACGGTCGCCATCGGGGCGTGCATGGGGATCATCGACTACGATTTCTCCTACCTCGAGAGCGCGATTCGGTCGACCTTCGGCAAGAAGGACGAGTCCGTCGCCAACGCGAACGTGGACGCAGCGAGGGCTGGGTACGACTTCGTCATTGACAAGGGGAAATGCAGCGTCCGGAAACGCATCTCGCCGGTCCCAGGGGCTCCCAGGAGAATGGTCCTGACGGGGAACGACTCCGTCGCTCTCGGCGCACTCAAGGCGGGGCTCAGGTGGTACTCAGCGTACCCCATGACCCCGGCGTCCTCGATCCTCCACTTCATGGCCGCAAACGAGAAGAGCATGGGCCTCGTCGTCCGGCAGACGGAGGACGAGATCGCCGCCGCGTGCATGGCGATCGGCGCGTCTCACGCGGGGGTGCGCTCGATGGCGGCTACCTCTGGAGGAGGCTTCTGCCTGATGACGGAGTCTGTGGGCCTCGCAGCCATGACCGAGACCCCCATGGTCTACGTCCTGTCGCAGAGACCAGGGCCGAGCACTGGCCTGGCCACCAGGCACGAGCAGGGGGACCTGCAATTCGCGCTGGACGCATCTCAGGGGGACTTCGTGAGGGTCGTTCTGGCCCCGGGGGACAACAACGAGGCGTTCTACCACACCTTCAAAGCGTTCAACCTGGCCGAGAAGTACCAGGTACCGGTCATCATCATCTCGGACCGATACCTTTCAGAGAGCCTCACCTCCACGCTCCCGTTCGACCTCGAGGGGATGGTGATCGACCGTGGGAAGCTGATGACGGAGGAGGAGCTAGCTGCGACGCCCGACTACCTGAGGTACGAGGACACGGACGATGGCGTGTCGCCAAGAGCGCTCCCGGGGATGAAGGGTGGCATGTACACCGCGAACGGAGACGACCACTACGAATCCGGCGAGACGAACGAGGACCCTGTTGTACGGACGAAGCTCATGGACAAGAGGTTCAGGAAGCTCGCGAGGCTCATCGACGAGATTCCAGGACCCAAGATGTACGGTCCCCCAGACGCCGATGCGACGATCGTGACCTGGGGCTCGTGCAAGGGACCGTGCATGGACGCGATGCTCTCGCTGAACCGCAAGGGCCTCTCGGTGAACCTGCTCCACTTCGTCTACCTCAAGCCGTTCCCGAGGAGACCCGCGCTGGAACAGCTCAAGAAGACCAGATTTACGATAGGGGTCGAATGCAACAGAACCTCGCAGCTCGACAGGCTGCTCAGGGAGGAGCTGAAGTTCTCTGTGGACAAGAAGATCAGGAAATTCGACGGAAGACCGTACTTCGTCGAGCCGCTGGCAGCCAGGGTTGAGGAGGCGATGGCGTGACCACCCCGGAGGAACTGAGGGCCACCACGATACCTGACTGGTGCCCGGGGTGCGGAGATCACTCGATACTAATGAGTGTGAAGGGAGCCATCGCCGACGCGGGGCTCGAGCCTCACAAGACCTTGATCGTGAGCGGGATTGGATGCTCGTCCAAATTGCCGCACTACGTGAAGACCTACGGGTTCCACGGGATACACGGGAGGCCGCTGCCGATCGCGACCGCGATCAAGCTCTCGAACCACGAGCTGAACGTGATAGTCATCAGCGGCGATGGGGACTGCTACGGGATCGGCATGTCGCACTTCATCCACGCGGTGAGGAGAAACGTGAACCTCACCCTGATAGTCCATGACAATCAGATCTACGGCCTGACCACAGGTCAGACGTCTCCGACGAGTGACCTCGGGTTCAAGACGAAGACTACGCCGTTCGGGGCCGTGGAGGACGCCGTCCGGCCGCTATCTCTCGCCCTCGCCGCGGGAGGCACCTTCGTATCGCGGGGTTTCGCGGGCAACCCGAAGCACCTGAGGGGCCTCATCGTCGAGGGGATCAGGCACAAGGGTCTCGCGCTCATCGACGTCATGCAGCCGTGCGTGACCTTCAACCGAGTGAACACCTTCGAGTGGTACAGGCAGAGGGCGTACGACCTTGCCCAGACTGGTCACGACCCGACCGACTGGATGGCTGCGGTCGAGAAGGCCAGGGAGTGGGGGGACAAGATACCGATCGGCATCATCTACCGCCAGGAGCGGACGACATACGAGGAGCTGATGCCGGCCCTCCAGGCGGGTCCGCTCGCGAAGCAGCCCTTGGAGGGGGATATCCGTCCGCTCATGGAACGGTTCATCTGAAGACTGTCGCTGAAGCCTTTAGGGTCGTTCATCAAATATCTATCGCGCAATCGCGAATCGAAGTGTGGCCGAGATGGCGAGGGCAGCAAGGTTTCGGAACGAGCTCACCTACGACAGCCTCAGCAAGAAGAGGGAACAGGAGTTTCACAAGAAGTACGACGTCGCATATGCGAAGGCGCTCAAAGGGCTGGGAAAGGACTATCCGAACTTCGTCGCGGGCAAGGAGAGGTTCTCGAAGGCGGGCGTGTTCGCCGACTACTGCCCCTACGACACGAGCATAGTCGTCGGGAAGTTCCAGAAAGGCACCCGCGAGGACGTCATGGACGCGGTGGACATCTCCTCCACAGGGCAGGAGTCGTGGGAGAAGACAAAGGCGCACAAGCGCGCGAGCATCTTCAGGGCCGCAGCAGACCTCGTGGCCATGGACAAGTACGAGTTCGCCGCGTGGCTGACGCTGGAGAACGGCAAGAACAGGTTCGAGGCGATGTCGGAGGTCGATGAGGCGATCGATTACCTCCGCTACTACCCCATGATCCTCGACCAGAGCGACGGGTATGTCCTCGAGTCGAGCGGACCGATGCCATGCAATGAGGCGAGGAGCGTGCTGAGGCCCCTGGGTGTCATGGGCGTCATATCGCCCTTCAACTTCCCGCTCGCGATCACGACTGGGATGGTGACTGGAGCCCTCATCACCGGGAATGCTGTCATCCTGAAACCCGCGAGCGACGCGCCACTGATGGCGTTCATGCTGCACAAGACCCTCATCAAGGCCGGCGTCCCGACCGAGGTCTTCCATTACATCACTGGCCCCGGAGAAACCGTCGGAGAGGAACTGACCTCCAACAAGGGCGTTGCGGCGTTGGTGTTCACTGGTTCACGCGATGTGGGCATGGGCATCGCGAGGAAGAGCCTGCAGGACGGCAAGAGACCGCCTATCGTCGAGATGGGCGGGAAGAACCCCGTGATCGTCTCCGACAAGGCGGACCTTGAGAAGGCGGTCGAGGGGGTTGGCAGATCGGCCTTCGGATACTGCGGCCAGAAGTGCAGCGCGACCTCGAGGGTCATAGTCCACAAGAAGGTCGCAGACCAGTTCATCAAGAAGCTCGTGCAGTGGCTCGAAGGCAAGAAGATCGGCGAGCCCTGGAGAAGAGACGTGTTCATCGGGCCGGTCATAAACAACGCGGCGGTGGATAGATACAGAAGGATCATTTGGGAGGCCGCGCAGAAGGGCCAGGTGATCACGGGTGGACACGTGCTCGACGACATTGGCCCGTTCGCGAAAGGCTACTTCGTCGAGCCCGCGATCGTCGTCCACCTGCCTAGGGACCACGAGTTCGTGCGCAAGGAACTCTTCCTGCCGATACTCACGGTCCTGACGTACGGGGAGTTCGAGGAGGCCCTGGACATGGCCAACGACATCGAGTACGGCCTCACGGCCGGCATCTTCAGCGAGGACGCCGCGGAAATCGATCGCTTCTTCGAGAGGATACAGGCTGGGGTCACTTACGCAAACAGGTCGATGGGCGCGACCACTGGGGCGCTCGTGGGCCAGCAGCCATTCACCGGATGGAAGGGGAGCGGCGTCACGGGCAAGGGCGCTGGTGGCCGGTACTATCTTCTTCAGTTCCTCCAGGAACAGGCAAGAACAGTCTGCAGATGACGTAGTGGCTGTTCACTGACAGGAGTGGTGCTTGATTGCCACGACGGGGCACGCTTCCTGGCACGCGCAGCATTGGATGCATTCGTCGATGTTCGGGCAGGTGGTCTTCCCGTTGACGATCTCGTAGACGCCAGATGGACAGACGGCGACGCACTGGCCGATGCCGGAGCACTTGTGATAGTCGACCTCGATGACAACGCCGATCTTCTTGCTCTCCCACTTGCGCATGTCGACCGTTGCACCACCTCGAGCTTGCCTCTTGAGCGGGAGCGGATGCCTTAGACTTTTTCCCCAACTCCCTGCTGGCCCTCGGCCGCCTGACGTCCTGGACCTTATGGGCGTGGCGAACAAGATATCATTGGGCTCGCATTAGGCTCGACCGTGGCAAGGTTCAGGCTCGAAATAGTCAGATCGGAATGTATCGGCTGCGAGCTCTGCACGCAGACCTGTCCAGACACGTTCCGGATGGCGGCTGATGCTCTGTCCTCACTTCCCAAGGGCCGCCGCGAGAACGGCAATGACGAGATGGACCTGGACGAAGAGGGGTGCTCAAGGCAGGCAGCGGACGAGTGCCCCGTGAACTGCATACACCTCTACGAGGATGGCACCAAACTGATCTGACATCTAGAGGATGCCCTTGATCCGGAACCATATCCACAGGGCCGCGACAGCGCCCGCGGATAGCGCGACCACGATCCAGAACGCAACGGGGGACTGCTCGAGCGGCAGGCCAACGTTCATGCTGAACAGGCTGGCAATCAGCATCGGAAGTATGAGGATCAAGCTGATGGTCGTCAAGGTCTTCATCACCGTCGACAGGCTGTTGGCGATGGTCGACTCGTAGGCGCTGAGGATGTTCGACATTATCTCCCGATAGATCGTCGTCATCTCGTAGAGCTGGGCAGTGTCGTTCTCCAGGTCCTCCGCGAGGTCCATCATCTGTTTCGTGAGGTGCAGATGCTTCGCCCTCGGGAGCATCGAGATAGCGTTCAGGTTCGACAGGAGGGATGTGTTGAGCACGATGAGCCCGTTGCTGAGGGCGAACGCCTCGTGGGCGACCTCCCTGCCCTGTTCGTGCAGGATCGTCTCCTGGATGTGCGAAATGATCCGCTCGAGCGGGCGCACCCGGCGCTCGACGTCGCGGTTGACCCTCCTGATGAGCGAGAGGAACAGGTCCTCCTTGGAGTCTATCCTCGGCCTGCGCCTCTGGTCACCGGTTATCTCCTGATATGTGAAAGTCTGGCCGAGCCTTACGGTGATCAGCTTCGTCGCAGTGACGAACATCCCCAGGGGCATCGTCTGGATGCGGCTCCCGTTCCGCTCTTCTGTGAGCAGACACCTGACGACGAGAAGATCGTAGCCCTCCTCCACCTCCACCCTTGACCTCTCGTTCGGGTCGAGACAGTCCGCTACGTCCTGAAGGTCTATCGCGAACTCTGAATGAAGCCTCTCGACCTCCTCTGGCGAAGGGGCGATCGCGTCGATCCAGAGGGCATCCTGCATGCGCACAGACTCGATAGGGACGAGCTCGCCGCCCTCTGACTTGTACAAGCGGATCATTCAGAACCTCCTGGAATTGAAACCGGAGGAGCGAGGTCGGGATATACCTTTTGCTGGTAGCCTTTATAGGGTTCACGGGGCTGGTCCGACCCTACTGGTACGGAGTCCCCCACCGGTTCAGGAAGAAGTTCTCACCAATGGGCTTCCTCTCCGGCCTCTCCTTCTCCGTGACCTTCTGCTTCTCCGAAAGGAGACTGTCGTCAGTACCAGGGTATCCGCATATGACCAGCGTGATTACCGTATATTCCTCCGGCATGCCGAGGTTCGCCTTCACCTTGAGCGGATCGTATCCGGCGATGGGATGCGCAATCAGCCCAAGCTCGGTGGCCTGAAGCTCCAACTGGCCTATCGCAAGACCGGTTGAGAAGAGGAAGTAGTCTCTCTTGTCGCTCAGATGGCAATCGTCCGGGAGACGAGCCGCGACCGCCATGATGAGAGGCGCCTTCGTGGCCCATACGTTCCCCTTGGACAGACACTCCTTCACCGCGGGAAGACCGTCGCCCAAACACAATGTGATCCTCCACGGCTGGTTGTTGAAGCAGGATGCGGACAGCCTGGCTGCTCGGACGAGAGCGTCGACCTTGTCCTTCTCTATCGGCCTCTCGGACAAAATTCTCCGCGCGCGCCTTGCGCCAATGGCCTCAGTGACATCCATGAGGCTCACCTCTTCTGCGTAGCAGATGCAGAGATTTCAGCTTTTCCCGCGTCGAAACACAGTTCACGCCTTGTATGACTTCCAGGTGATGTCGTATCCCGTTGACCGTTTGAGCTGCGTGACCGAATCCACCATCCTGTCGACTGACTCGCGAGTTCCGCAGAAAACGACGTCGACGCCCTTGCTCAGAGCGCTCATGGCGGAATCCACTGGCGCGTGTATAGTGAAGAACTCGCCGCTAGTCTTCATGAGCAGCGCGGCGCCCGTCGTGTCTCCCGCGACGAGCAGTCCGGGCGAGAAGTCGTCGATCCTCTGCTTCGCGCGCTCGATGTCCGCGCCCTTTGAACCGCCTTCGAGTTCCGAAGGCGCCTCGACGACGAGCAGTCTGCCCAGCTCGAGGTCCACAATCCCTTCGAGCTTCCCGATGAGCACATCGTCCCCCTCGTCCGCGTCCTCCAGCGCCTCGCCCGTGGAGCTGGATTCCTGTTTCGGATATGCCATCAGCATCCCGTCCTCCATCACGAGGCCGACCTTGCTCCTTCTGGTCATCCTCTTCCCGGCAATCGCGACGCATCTGTCGATGACGCTGATCCTCCGAAGGATTCCATCGACCTCGTCCTTGAGGGTCGTGAAATGCTCCTGAAGGAGCTGCATGCCCTTCCGCGTGGGCCGGAGGCTCCCGCCCCATTCCTTGACGAGACCGGCGCTCTTCATATCCGATACATATTGGCTCACGGCTTGGACCGTGACGTCGAGCTTCTTGGCGATATCCTTCAGACGCGCGGAAGGGGCCTGGAGTATCTCGACGAGGATGAGCAGTTCGGTGTTCCTCCTCAGATCCCGCAACTTCTGCTCCTTCATGCTCCCCTCTCCTCCGCCAGATTCGCGGAAAGCTCCTCTATCCCCACCACGGTAACAGCCCCTGAAGAGATGAGGTCTGCGATGTACGAATCAGCCCTCCCACCAACGAAGTCGACCGACTGATTTGAGGGGGCCACGATCACGAAGACCTTCTTTCCCCTTTCGAGGGCATACCTTGCTGCCTCGAGGTTCCTGAAGTTCCCTGGTCCCACGGGGAATCGGGAGACGACAACAAAGGACGACTCGTCGATCATCCGAAGATTGTTCGCATGGGCCTCCTCTCCGATCTGCGTGAACGGACCCTCGGCGACGACCGGCAC
>Ga0153916_10000473_pt1 | contig 26958 bp, 23 predicted proteins | sample Opewatmetagenome_FD_109642 | JGI IMG/M metagenome (GOLD analysis project Ga0153916, IMG submission 109642) | Freshwater wetland microbial communities from Ohio, USA - Open water 3 Core 3 Depth 4 metaG | ecosystem: Environmental > Aquatic > Freshwater > Wetlands | place: USA: Ohio, Lake Erie...
ACACTGTGTCTGCATCGGGTCTCTCCTCTGCGTCGTGATAACTCGTTCTCGCAAAACAAGTTTCACTCAGTCAGAGACCCGATGCACTTTCTATCGGTGAGAAATCCGGGCTAGCACAGTCCTTGTAGATACCGTGCACCATGAGTTGTCCGATTGCGCAGTAGACGTCGAACCGTGAGGCGCTGGACTTGACCTCGTATAGCTCAACGAGATCGCTACCGACCTTCATGCCGAAATCGAATAAGACCGTTTTGGTCGGCGTTTCACCGCGGGCGCTGGGCTTTCGAACTCGCCAGTCGCGCAGTGCGTCGACCACTTCCCCGTGACGAGAGACGTAGTCGACGCCACGAACGGACTTTCGGCGCCGATGCCCGCGGCCCTCGGAATAGAAAGAGCCTAATTCCTCGACACGCCTTGAGAATTCTGGTGATGTCGTTTCGCCCGCTCGAGCGGCCTTCTTGAAGGCATTCACGAGATCGATATACCGCATCAATGAGTAGGCTGCATCAGTCCCTTCGACTGGCATAACTAGGACTCCCATCCGCGCCACGCCTTGCGAATCAAGGACGAGATCGAGTGCTTCGGAGCGCCAAATCAGAAATTGTTTCTTTCCAACGCCTTTGGTGCCGCCAGCGACGTGACGATGGCGAATTGCAATTCTGCCGCGGTTGACGACTGAGTCATAGTCTTGCGAACGTGGCCAAGCCCGGCCATTGTTCGCAGCATGCGGGATTGGTTCGTCCTGATCGCTCATCTCGTCATCACGACGATCAGGACCCTGACTCCCGGCGGTGCCCGTGCCGTCATCGCCGAATCGCTTCTTCTGAAGCATCAACTGCTGATTCTGAAGCGATCTCGAAAGAAGGCGCCGAGGCTCCGCACACTGGACCGAATCCTGCTGGGCTTGGGCGCGATGCTCGTGTCTCCTCAGCGCATTCTGAAAGTCACGGTCGCCATCAGGCCCTCGACGCTGTTGCGATTTCACCGGGCGCTGGTCCGACGAAAGTATCAATGGCTGTTTTCCGCCAAGACCCGGCGTCGCCCCGGCCCCAAGGGGCCGTGCAAGGAACTGATTGCCGCAATCCAGGAGATCAAGCGCCTCAATCCACGCTTCGGCTGCCCCCGCATTGCCCAGCAGATTTCGCACGCCTTCGGTCTGGAAATCGACAAGGACGTGGTGCGCCGGATTCTGGCGAACCACTCTCTGCCAAAGGCGGGAGGCAACGGTCCGTCGTGGCTCTCTGTGATCGCCGAAGCCCGCGACAGTCTGTGGAGCGTCGATCTATTTCGCTGCGAGTCAATCTTGCTGAAGAGCTTCTGGGTGATGGTCGTGATGGATGTCTTTACACGTCGGATCGTCGGATTCGGTGTCGAACCCGCGCATATCTACGGCATCAGCGTCTGCCGCATGTTCAACCACGCCCGGTGCGCTCAGCCACTACCCAAGCGCCTCAGTACCGATCATGACCCATTGTTCCGGTTTCATCGCTGGCGGGCGAATCTGCGAATTCTCGACATCGAGGAACTCAAATCCGTCCCCTTCGTGCCTCGCTCTCATCCGTTCATCGAGCGGCTGATCGGAACCCTTCGACGCGAGTATCTCGACCAGACCTTCTTCTGGAACGGCCTTGACCTGCATCGCAAGCTGAATCGATTCGCCGCCTACTACAATCAGCGGCGCGTCCACGCCGGATTGAGGGGTCGGACGCCCTTTGATCGATGCGGGGAAACTGCAGATCAACCGGCGAATCTTGATCACTTCGCATGGCGATCGGACTGCTGCGGACTCTTCCACACACCAATTGCCCCATAATCAGGAATTCGCCATGGACACCCACATGCTTCTCTAATCGTCCCGCCGTTTGCCTATCTACATGCGACGCAAGTCGGCACGCTTCCGTGTGCGATTGAGCCGCATCCTGTGCTGTTCGCCTCATTGCTCGGCGACGGCCGAGGATCCTGCAGCGTCGAATGTTTGGGAGCGCCTCCGTAATCGTCTTGGAGTGGAGAATGGAGATGCGGTCGTAGCGCAGTCGTGGATCAAGGACGAGCTGCGGAGGAACTCGGAGCAGGCCACTGCGAGTTCCGATGCTGCGTGACCACCTCAGGCATGAAAAAATCATGTATCGGAACTTTGCGATGAGACGAGTCTCGTCTCGAAGACAACCGTTGCAACTCGCGCTTCCTGCGGAAAGCTCAAAGGCGTCGACGATGATGCGCGCTGGCGCGCGAGTTCGATGATCACGCTGTTCGCGGGAGCCGGCTGCCATTGGCCGCCGTCGCGAATGGGTTTTGGCCCGAGAAAATGCGCTCGGAAGCTCGTGAGCGCGCCGCTCGTTCGGAGCTCCAGGGCGCTCGCCTGCGATTCCTATCGCGCTTCAAGCTGCATGATTTCGCCCCACTAAGGCCGGCGGCCGATGTCGGTGGTTCATTGAAGGTCCACCTGACCGCATTAGTTCAGTTTCTCCCGCAGCACCGCCGCCAGTTCCACGGCATTGCGTCGGAAAATGTCGAGTTTGTACTGAGTCATGTCGATGTACTCGACGTTTCTGAACATCTTGAGCGACTGCTTGGTGGACTCGGCGAGCAACGGATCGTTGAGGCCGATCATCCACACCTTCTGCTGGATTCTCGCGATGCGTTCTTTCTTGATCCTGTGATACAGGAACGCCGCCTTGTGCACGTCCTCGCGCCGACCCAACGGACGCCAGGCATCGATCGTCAGTGCGCCCCACAGCGCATCGTTGCGCGGGTCGAGCTTCACGCGCTGGCTGTACGCGGAAGTCTGGCGGCACATTTCAGCGAAGGCTTCGGCTGACGTACTGGGGAAGGTGAGACCGTCGATGTCGCCCTGGATCTGCGATTCCGGCGCCATGTACATGCCGGTCATCACGATCTGCCGCACCATTTTCGGTTCGAGCAATGCGGCTTCCATGGCGAGGGAGGTGCCGGTGTGGTTGCCGAGCAGATCGAAAGGCTTGCGGGCGTCGAAGCCAAGCGTCTTGAGCGCCTCGACCAGCGCCGCCGCGTAGTCGCCGATGCTGACCTCCCCCGGCGGCCCGTCGGATCCTCCCTGCCCCGGCGTGTCCAGCGCGACAACCATGCGGTCACGCCCCATCTCCGCGATCAGCGGCCCGTATTCCAGCGAAGACAAGGGGCTCTGATGAAATAACACCAGCGGAGTCCTCCACTGCCCTTCGGGAATCTTCGGCGTGGCGATGCGGTAGTGGATCTGCCCCCAGCGCATGTCGGCGTACCCGCGCTTCACCGTCGGTGGCGGTGGTTCGGCGGCGACGGCCTTCAGGACCCAGGCGCAGCAGAGTATGACGAGTGCGAGTGCGCGCCCGGCAGCGCGGGGTTCGGCGATGTTCATGGCCAGGGTGTCTCCACGCTTCCAACACATTGGGAATGAAGGTTATCTAAGTTACACGATTGTTGGGCCGACGTCCGCCTGCCTTCGAGCGGCGCCTCGGTTTAGCGTCCTGAGCCCCTAGCGCCTGCAGCTTCCGGCCCCAATGGTGAGATCCGCCGAAGCTTCAATACCGATCACACACGAAGGAGGACTCGCGAAGAAGGAGATGAGCTGATCCCGACGTAACTGCTTTCGCAGAACGGCTCGCCTCGGGCATCGGTGCGATGAACCTGGAAAACGTTCTTGGCCAGGTCGACACCCGCCGCGCCGGCGTCGGCTAAGGAACTGCTCGGAACGTTGAACAAAAGCGAATGAGATTCCCAAACGGGTTCTTCTTCGCCAATGCGTGATCAGGATTTGATCCGTGCGACTCACAACCATTCAACCTCGCCAAAGAGTCCCAGGAAGTCAGAGTCATCATCTGGCGCGCGGCATCGACGAGTCTTTTCCTCGTTCACTGTCAGCTTCAGCCGCGTCATGATCCGCCGCATGGCGAGCAAGGCCTCATCAGCCTGCCCCTGGTCAGCGGATCACCCGATCATCGGCATAGTTGACGATGTGCGCTCCAAAGCGCTGCTCGTACCCCATCCGTTTCCACCCCAGCACGAACCGTCGCATGTACAGGTTCGATAACAGGGGCGAGATCGGCGCGCCCTGGGGAATGCCCCGCTTGCTTCCGCGACTCTTGCGCGTATCCCTCATTCGATCCCGCACATCAGATACCGCCACCGGCGCAGCCAGCCATATCTTGATCAGATGCAGCATCCTGCCGGTCGACGACTCGACGGGCTATGCAGGTTCGAATTCGAACCCTTGGTAGGCTGCTTGTGCAACTTACCCGCCTGCAGTTCGAGAAGCTTGCAGATGAGACTCCGCTCGGGACGGATCTTCGCGCCATGGACGCTCTCGTCCATGAAGATCTCGAGATCGGAGACATCATCTGAGAACCGATCGCCGTTGCACTTCCGATGAATCCACGCGCTGGCGAAGAAGCCGCACCTCATTGCGCAAATCGCCCGCACTCTGGCGAGCGCACCGGCCGAGGCCTCAATCGCCGGCCGGCAGCTTCACGCCGTACATCCGCGCCTTGTACTCGGTCGCCGCTTGCGAGCGGCCCAGCGCTCGCGCGATCTCCGCGGAGAGCAAGCCTGACCGCGCGAAATCCTTCATGCGGCGGATTTCTTCCGCGTTCCACGGCCGCTTCCGGCGCGAGCCCGGACCCGGTGCCACTTCCGTCGACCATCTCCAGCCACGCCGCGATGGTGAGTGCATCGCTCTAGGCGCTCAGCTCGACGAGCTCGTAACGGCCGAAACCGGTCGCGTTGCTGAGATAGTTACCCACTTCACCGCGGACAACGAGAAAGTCCGGGTGCGTGCACCACAGATCGTAAGTGGGTTGCCTGCCGTCAGAACGCTTGCCCATCAGCAGCCGATAGTGATGCGTATCGAACGTGCCGGCCGGCGTCGTGATCTTCTCCGGGCCCACATACTCCACCGAGCGCTCCTTACCCAGCGCGAGGAACGGCCCGCTGCCGCCGTCGAGCAGCGGCGACGTCGAAAGCCCCGCCGTCCAGGTTTGAATGCGCTCCGGCCGGCTGTGATCGAAACCGGCCATCAGCAGACCATCCGCGGTGATCGGATGAGATACGAGGCTCGTCGCCGGCGCAGCGAGCGGCATCACCTGATGCACGCGACCGAGCACCACGCTCGCGACCTCGCACTCCGCCTCCTCCTCCGTGACACGAATCCACCCAGTCCCGAGAAACTCGCCTTTCACGTGCAGCCGCACGAAGCAGTCGAGAGGATGGAAGCGCTCGTTCATGGTCTGCACGACATCGCGCTCGACGCGCGTGTCGTCGATCTCGCAATACGCGCGTAGCGTCACCTGCTTGTCTTTGCGGTACGTGAAGCTGAACCATTCGCGGCCGCGCTCGGCGCCGTCATCGCTTATGTAGAGCAGCTTGCCCACGACGTTGCGCGAGCGGTTCGCCACCAGCGCGGGATTCTGCTTTGCATGCGTCGCCGCCGAAGAGGCCGCGCGGACCGGCGCCGCCAGCGACAGACCGCCTGCGGCACCGATGGCGCCAGCGAAGAAGGAACGACGATTGAGCATCGACATACGTCCTACGTCACCTCAGGCGCCGCGCGGCCGGCCTTCACTCGCTCAGCCGCTTCACGGATTCGATGGGGCCCGCACCGTTGTGCTTGAGGCCCTTCGCATAGGTGACCTCGAGCCAGATAGCGCCCTCGTCCGTTACTGGGCCCTCACCGTAGCCCCAGATTGCGCGCGGCGGCTGGTAGATGAAGTAGTCCTCGCCCACCGTGTACGCCTTGCCGGCGTCTTGCGGGCTCTTGAACGTCCACACCTTCATCGAGCCCCAGACCATGTAGCGCAGGCGGTTCGCGTTCTCGAAGTACGTCTTGGTCCACTCCTTCGGCGGCGTCCATCCCGGCGGGATCTTCACGAGCTGCGAGCGGAAGCCGTTGCCGATGTCGTCGTCGAGCCACTTCACGAAGCGACCGGGAATTTCCTTGTCGTCTTCCCAATCCACATCGCGCGTCGAATCGAGGAGCCACGGACGCGCGAACTGCTTCACCTGGCGCCAGTCGCCCACCGTGCCCGGCGGCGGACCCTTGCCATCGCGGCCGCGATAGACGCCGGGCTGGCCCGGCTCGCCGACGTTGATCACGTGACCGTCGCCTTCTTCGAAGATGATGAGGTCGTAAGGCAGTTGGTTGCGCATGGCGCCCGTCGCCCAGCTGCCGCCGTGGAGCGAGTACGGTGGACGCGTGAGCCACCCGGCCTGGGTCTTGCGATAGAACATGCCGTTCGCCTGAAACGGGCTCACCGGCTCGGGCATGATCGAGTCACCCTTCAGCGTGTAACCCCACTCCCAGAACTCGTGGTAGTGCGGCTTGCCGCCCATCTTCGGCACGTTCGAATTGAACGTCGGCAGGTACTGCAGATGGATGAGCTGGCCCGAGGGCAGGTCCGTGCCCGCACCATCCGGGCTCTGGAAGATCGTCTTCGACGTGGGACCGAGCGGCGGCTTCTTGATGACGCTGCCCTCCTTCGCATCGAACGGATACTTGTTGACGTTGACGAAACCGATCTCGGCCCAGCCCGAGGTCTGCGGCGTGATCACGCCGATGATCGGCTTGGTCACGACCGGCGGCTCCGGCGCGTCCTTGGTCGCCGCAATCGCGCCGCCGCTTGCAGCCGCGATCGCGAGGAATACGAGAGAACCTTGCCAGCGAGATTTCCAGGACATTTGCGCGTCACCCCTGTAGGCGGAAGGTCGGATATAGTTTGATTACTACGTTAACTACGTGCTACTCATACAGTCAACACGTGCGAAACAATTTCATGCACGAGGAGACGCGATGAGCACGACGATCTCTACCAGGCGGTTGCTGCTGTCCTGTGCAGCGGCGCTGATGGCGACCGCACTTGCCGCCACGACCGGCACTGCAGCCGCGCCGCAGAGCACGCCGCTCGCGGGCACGTGGCAGGCCGATGTATCGCAATCGAAGTTCAAGGGCCGCGCGCCCTACCGCAGCGGCAAGATGAAGTTCGTGACCGAGGCCGGCGGCAAGGTGCACGTCGTCGCCGACGTGATCACGGCGAACGGCGCGGCGTTCCACTTCGAGTACAGCGGCCCGGAAAACGGGACGGAGCTGCCGGTCACCGGCAACCCGTACTACAACGGCGCAGCGATGCGCTGGAAAGACAGCCGCACGCTCGTGCGCACCGAGCTGCGCGCCGGCAAGCCCATCGGCACGACGACGTTCGTGCTCGCCGCGGATGGCCGCTCCTTCGTCGCCACCTCGTCGCGAACCACGCCTGAGGACGGGCATCTCTACACCTCGACGATTCTCTGGAAGGGGGTCGCCGACTGAGCGCCCGCTGTCAGAGCGTTTTCAGATAAGCGATCAGGAGATCGAGCCGCGCATCGTCGAGGGGAATGCGCGGCATCCTGCCCTGCCCCTGCAGTATCAAGCTCTTCACGTTCGCCGGCGTCGGCGGCTTGCCGGTGGTCACCAGCTCCTTCTGCTTCATCACGCCTTGCAGGCCCGGACCGAACAGCACTGAGTCGTTCGTGGCGTGACAGAGTGAGCATTGCTCGACGAACACACGCTGCCCTGCTTCGGCAGGGTCAGTTGCGCTCTCGGCGCGCGCTGCACCGGCACTGGCCCCGATGAGCGCGCACAGGAGCGCAATCGCAGATGGTTTCACGTATATGAGCTGCGATTCAGCACGCCACGCACGTAGTCGAGGGCGTAGCGCGCGGACAAGCGACCGAACACGTACGAAGGCGTCACACTCATGCCACCGACCAGACCGTCGCCTGCAAGTTGCCCGTTACCGAGCACTTCACCCGCTGCAAACAGCCCCGCAATGCGCTGGCCGTTCTCGTCTTCCGCCTCGAGCCGGTAATTGACTTTCACTCCGCCCATCGTGAGCAGGAAGAAGCCGATCGTCTGCAGCCCATAGAACGGCCCCTGCGCGACGGGGAATTGCAGCTTGTCGCGGCCGAACTCCGCATCGTGACCGGCAGAGACGCTCGCGTTGTAACGCGCGATGGTGTCCTTCAACTTCGCTGCATCCACACCCATGCTGCGTGCGAGCGCCTCGATGGAGTTTGCCTTCTTCACGATCACGCCGCGCGCCGCTTCGGCCTCGAACTTGTCCATCGACCAGCCGTTCACGATGCACGGATTCGCGAGCCGCGCTTTCTCGTCGAAGAGCACGAAGAACGTCATGTCCGGCTGGCGCATGAGTGCGCGTTCCTTGTCGTCCTGACCGAAGCCGTCTTCGTTCACGAACCGCTCGCCGTTCTTGTTCACCCACACCGAGCCCCGGAATTTCTCCCAGGACAGATTGATGCGGCCGCTACCCATGCTCGTCGGACGATTCTTGCCGTCATACAGAATGCCCGGCACCGGAATGATGTTGTCCATGTGGACCAGCTTCGCGCCGGCTTCCTGCGCCATGCGGATGCCATCGCCGGTCGCATGCGGCAGACCGCCGTAGATCGCGCTCTTGTGGCCGGGGTTGTACTGGTTGCGCATGTCGTTGTTCGCGCCGTAACCGCCGGTCGTGAGAATCACGGCGCCGCCGCGAAATTCCCGCGTCGCCCCGCCCTGCTCGCAGCTCACACCCACCACGCGGCCGCCCGGCGCCTTGATCAGGCTCTGCGCCTTCACTCCCGTGAAGAGCGTGACGTTGCCGCGTGCGATGCGCTCCTCCAGCTCCTTGCGGAAAACCTCGAGCACCGTGCGCCCGCCATTGAGCGGCATGTGGGTGCGCGGCACGCCGTAGACCTCGTGCCCGTAGTAGATGACCGGCGACTCCGGCGTGAACTCGACGCCCAGATCCTGCAGCCAGTCCACCACCGCGGCGGCGTTCTCGACATCGAGCTTGACCAGCTCGGAATCGTTCTGGTAACGCCCGATCTTGCGGATGTCCCGATAATGCGTCGCCGGCGCATCGATGAATCCTTTCTGGATCTGCATGCGCGTGTTCGCGGCGCTCAGGTGCGAGCCCGTCACGTGCAGCATCCCGCCGATGGCGGGATTCTTGTCGAGCAGCGCGACCTTCGCGCCGAGATCCGCAGCCTGAATGGCAGCCGGCAGCCCTGCGGTACCTGCGCCGACGATGATCAGATCGTAAGGTGCGGCGGAAGCATCCTCGGAAGCGCCCGCCGTACCCTCTTTCGCCGCAGCTGGCGTAGCCGCCTGCGCGACCGTCGCGCCGGCGGCCACCGTTGCCCCGAGCCCGAGGGCGGCCGTCTGAATGAAATTACGACGTGGAATGGTCGGCTTTTGGTCGTTGCTCACGATGTCCCCCTGACGTGCTCTCGCTTAGAAGTTGACGCCGACGCGCAGGATGATTTCGCGCGGCGAGTTGGGGTATGCGCTGACTGCCGGCCGCACGCGGTTCGATAGCTGCAGACCCGCGAGGGAGTAGTGCTTGTCGAACACGTTGCGCACGTCGAGATTCACGTCCCACATGCTGCTGTCGCTGCGCCAACCGAGACTCAGGTTGTAGATGCTCGCGGCCTCCGTCTTCACGAGCGGGCCGGCGTTCGCGACGTTGTTGAAGTAGGTCGAGTGATAGGCCCACGATCCGTTCACGCGGAACTGGCCGGACACCGGCAGCGCCGGCGTGTAGCGGAAGCCCAGCAGCGATTTGGTCGGCATCAGACCGACGAGATCGTTCTGGCTGCAATCCACTTTGGCACCGAACTCGTTCGCGCAAATGAACGGACCGGTGTAGCCGCCACTGTTGATCGCGAGGTTGCCGTAGAGCTGGAATTGCCGCACGACCTGCCAGGTCGGCTCGATTTCCACGCCCTTCGCAACTCCCGAGGTCGCGTTCGACGTGTAAATGGTGGACGTGCCCGGGAAGAACACCGGCAGTTGCATGCCCTCGTACTCGGCGCGGTAGGCCGCAACGTTGATGCGCAGCTTGCCGGCGAGCGTCGTCCACTTCGCGCCGACTTCATAGCTCTTCACGTTCTCCGGATCGTAGGGCGTCGGCGCGCCCACCTGACCGACCACGCCCGTATTCGCATTCGGCGGGATGGGGTTGAAGCCGCCGCTCTTGAAGCCCTTCGTGAACGATGCGTAGGTGAACAGATTCTCCGTCGCCTGCCAGTTGACGCCCAGCTTCGGCGTCGTCGACGTGAAAGTCTTCGAAGCGCTCTGTGAGACGCCCAGCAGCTGCCGATAGAATTGTGTGAACTCGGCCTTCTCGTTGGTATAGCGAATGCCCAACGTCAGACCGACACCGGCACCGACGTTGTACGTGCCCTGCGCAAAGGCGGCGCTCGCTTTGGTATTGCGGTCCTGGTCGATGGTCGGGCTGTTCGCGGTCGTCGACCGGCTCTTGCCCTTCTCGTCGATGTAGTAGAGACCGACAACGCCCTTGAACTTGTCGCTCGTGTACGTGCCGGTGAACTCCTGCGTGTAGTACTTATCGCTGGTGCGGCCTTCATTGCTGCTCGGCGCGGTTACGTCCTGACCCGCATCCTTTTGAGCCTGCTGAGCCAGCGAGACCCACAGCGTGCTGCCCGTGCTGTACGTGCGCTGGTTGCCATAGCCGGTGATCGAGGCGAGCTCGAACGCGTCGCTCACCTTGTACCTCAGGTTCAGCGCGCTGCCGGTGTTGTTTATGAAGCCTTGGCCGAACGGACCGTACATCTCCGTGCGCGTGTAGTCGCGATCGAACGTGCCGTTCGCCGCCGGCATGTTGATGCCCGGCAGCACCTGCAAGGGCACCGGTACGCCGGCTTCGGAGTAGTCCTGGATCGCGAAGACGGACAATTCCGCTTCGAACTTGTCGCCGGGCGTCAGCAGCAGCTTCGCGCGTTCCGCGCGCGAGTCAATGTCGCCGATGCGGCGGCCATATTCCGTGCCGTAGATGAAGCCATCGTGCTTGCGCAGGACGCCGCTCACGGAGAACGCGAGCAGGTCGTCGACGATGGGGCCGCTCACGTAGCCCTTGGCGCCGCGCGCGTCGTAGTTGCCACCGCTGATCTCCGCCTTGCCCGTCCAGTCGAACGACGGGCGCAGCGTTTGAATCTTCAGTGCGCCGGCCGAGCTGTTGCGGCCGTACAGGGTGCCCTGCGGGCCGCGCAGCACTTCCACGTTGTCGACGTCGAAGAACTCAAAGAACGCGCCGTTGATGCGCGGCTGGTAGATGCCGTCGATGTAGATGCCCACCGCCGGGTCGAAGTTGATGCCCGCGGTGCTCTGATTGACGCCGCGCATGGCGATGCGTGCGGAGGTATTACTGCCCTGGGTGGGCGTGATCATGATGCCGGGAATCTCAGCGGCGGCATTCAGAACGTTCGTCACGCCACGCTGCTCGAGCTGCTCGCCATTGACGGCTGTCACGGCGACCGGTGTGGTCTGCAGGTTTGCGCCGAAGCGCTCCGCGGTGACGCGCACCGTTGCGAGCGCGCCGGTATCCTCACCGTCAGCGGCCTCATCCTGGGCGTACGCTGCCGCCGATGCCATCGCGAGTGCTGCCAGGACGGCCTGACGGATGGAGCTTCTACCCACGGAAATTGTCTTCACTCTCACCGACTCTCTCCCGCTGATTGGATGACAGAGCATGCGGCCGAACAGTCCGTTGGAGAGACGCTGCTCATTTTTACCAAGTAATCTACGTTACCTACGATGCACAAAGCATTCGCGCGTTGTCAATGGGAGGAGGAGTGAAATTTGTGCGCCCTGACCGGGAGCGCTTGACAGACCTTCGCCCGACGCGATACCTAAGATTACCTAGGTAACTTTGTCGAGGCAATCGGCAGCTCGCCGCCTGCGCATCCATTCCGGTACACACAGTCCTGATGAAATACGCATGCGCGCTGCTCGTGGCGTTCCTCGCGAGCGCTGTATGCGCGGCAGAGGAGGCGGCGGCACCGGGTTCAGCGGCCGCGAAGGCGGAAATCTGCGGCGCGTGCCACGGCCCGCTCGGGCGCAGCGTCACGCCGGAATGGCCGAGCATCGCCGGACAGAGCGCCCCGTATATGAAAGAGCAGCTCGAATTGCTCCGCAGCCAGGCGCGTTATGACCCAACGATGTCGCCGATGGCGCGCGCCCTCGACGACGCGGACATCCAGGATCTGGCGCAGTACTTTTCCGAGCAGACGCTGCCGGCGAAAGCCGTTGCCGCGCGAACGTTCGAGTCCGGCAAAACACTCTACGAGCAAGGGCGCGCAGCTTCCGGCACGCAAGCCTGTAAGGACTGCCATGGGAGCGACGGTCGGGGCAACCCTGCCCTCGCGGCGCCCGCAGTCCGCGCCCAGAACGCTGCTTACATCATCAAGCAACTGCAGTCCTACGCAGACGGCACCCGCTACCGGAGCCAGGATGGCACCATGCGAACCTCGCCGAACGGCGCGATGGAAGCGGTGGCGAAGAGCCTGAACGCCGAGGACATCAAGAGTGTTGCCAGTCATATCGAAGCGATGCCCTGAATGCGCCCCGGCCCGCGCGTTCCTGGGAAACTTCTTCACCTATGTCGTCGGAAGTGTCAAACTCGCGGCGCATTTCGATGGCCGCTAGAAGGAGGCAGAAGAAGGAAATGAGCGTGCAGCGACCGAAAAACGTGGGCGACCGGGTCCATGCTCCCAAACTGTCTCACCTCGTTGCCGAACGATTGCGGGCACAGATCGCGGACGGCGAGCTGACCGCGGGCGACTCGCTCCCTTCCGAGGCGCAACTCCTCGAACAGTTCGGCGTTTCGCGCCCCACCCTGCGCGAAGCGTTGCGCGTGCTCGAATCGGAAACGCTCATCCAGCTCGGACGAGGCGCGCGCTCCGGCGCCATCGTTCTAGGCCCTTCGGTCGAGGCGGTGGCGCGTTATAGCGGCACCTTTCTCGCGAGCCGCGGCACGACCATCGCGGAGATCCATCAAGTTCGCATGCTGCTCGAGCCTTCGCTCGCCGCGCTGATCGCGCAGCGGTGCCGGAAGGAAGACATCAAAGCCCTGCGCGCCTGCGTGAAGGCCCAGCAGGACGCGCTCGAAGCGCATGACTATCTCGCCGTCATTTCCGGAGTCGTCGAGTTCCACGATCTCATGGTTCGCTGCTCCGACAACGGCGCGCTCGGCCTGCTTGCCGGAATGCTCCATGACATCTCGATGAAGGTCTATCCGCAGATGCTCGTCGCCGGCTCGACGAGCGAACGCCAGGCGGTGAAGCGCCGCACCGAGCAGTCCGCCGCCGCCCACTCGCAGCTCATGGAGCTGATCGCCGACGGCAAGGGCAGCAAGGCGGAAGAGTTCTGGCGTAACTACATGCAGGACACGGCCGAGTTCCTCACACGCACCGGTCTCGGCAAGCTGCGCGTGCAGATTTCGGCGGACTACGCCAACACGAAAAGCGGACGGCGCTGAAGCCGCGCCGTCACTTCACAGCCGCGCTGCTCTCGACTAACTCCACGAGCTCCCCTGCCGCACCGCGCGTCATTGCCACGCGCCGGCCGGAATACGGCGCGGCCGCGACCTTCTGCGGTTTCGCGAGCAGCGGGACCTTCAGACCGTCGAGCGCATCGACTTCGAACGAAACCGAAGCGATCGCCGGCGGCAGCTCCTCTTTTTTCGTTGGCCGCGGCATCGCCGTGTCGGGATAGCCGTCCATCTCGATCGAGTACTGCGTAGAAATCCGGGCGACCGAGAGCGGATGCGTCGTCTCGATATCGAAACCGTGCGCCTTGTTGAGCACGGTCATGCGCGCCTGGCCGGGCGGTGAAACCTTCGCTCCGAAAGTCGTGCCGTAGAAGTCGCGCAGCCCATCGAGCCGCGGACCGCCGACGATCAGGATGAACGGCCGATCGACGAACGTCCGAGCACCGACGCTCGGATCATCCGCACGAGGCGGAATGCGCGTGAGATACAGCACTTCCTTGGCCGGCCCGACCACCTGCATGGCGCGAATGGGCGAATTCGGGCCCAGCGGCCGCGGCGGCCCGATGATCTCGAACGGCGAGCCCGGCTTGGCGAGGCGCTCCGCGAGCTCGTCAGGATCCTTCACCATGATCTCGATGGCGTTCCAGCCGAACGTTTTCATCGGGACGTAGCCGTCCGCCGCATCCACCTGCACGAAACGCAGGTAGATCTTCGCCTTGCTCTCGGGCTGCATCAGCACGTAGGGCCGTCCGGCCATCGCCGGCGCGGCCCACGCAGATGCCAGATCCTTATCCACCTTCCCGTGCACTTCCACCGTGTAGCCGAGCCACTGCGAATAGGCGGCTTCCATGGCACCGATATCCGGCGCGCCGAGCGTGATGATGAGGATGAGCTTCAGCATTTCAGGATTTCGTCGGGCGCAGCGGCTTGCGCGCGCTGATCACGGTCCACGGGAAGCGCCACACCTGCGAGCTCTGCGCATCGGGCGCTTCGGCGAACGGCGTGATCTCGACGTCCGTGAAACCGTGGTCGCGCAGGACCTGCGGCAAGTCCAGCTCCGCGAGCGGCTGCATGTACGGCTCGTTGTTCCGTCGACCGTGGCCGTAGTGCATGAAGCGGGTGAACGCATCCGGGAAGTAGTAGAAATCCAGGTGAACCATGCGACCGCCCGGCTCGAGCACCCGGAACGCCTCGGCGAACACGGAGTTCAGCGGTCCCGGCGGAATCTCGTGCAACAGCATGGTCGATGTGACGAGCTCGAACGAGTTGTCGGCGAAGCCGCTGTTAGCCGCATCTCGCTGACGGAAATGCACATTGCTACTGCCGGCCTCATGCGCGAACTGCGCGGCGACGCGCAGGCACGGCTCGGACAGATCCACCGCCTCGATGCGGGCGTTGGCGAACTTCGTGATGAACGGGCGCGTGCTCTTGCCGAAGCCGCACCCCATATCGAGAACGCTCGCGGGCGTGCCACCCTCGGCCACCAGATCCGTGAAGCGCGTGTGCAGGTTGGCATGCGCGGCGCCCAGCAACGGCGTCGTCGATCGCGCGCCATGCTCGTACACGAGACCGGCAACATCATCCGACCACACCCCGCCGGGATGCTGATGGATATCCACGTCCGTGTAGTACTTCGGCAGCGGCAACTCCGGATCCAGCTCGAGCACCGGGTCGTTCAGCGGCACGGCACCGAGGCGCGCGAGGAACGACTCGCGATGCTCGTCGTAAAAACGCGCGAGGCCGTAGCGGCCCGAGTACTTCATGCGCTGCATGTGACGTTCGAGCCACGCGAAGTACTGGTAGGTTGTGAGGTCCTCGAGCGTCTCCGCCACGGCGGCGACACTGTTCACGTCCTTGCCTTGCGTGATTGCGTCGAATTCCGTGCGCACGTGCTGATAGAGCGTGGTGGTCCAGAAACCCTTCGCGGCGAGCAGGAATCGCTGGCCTGCGTTGAATGCACGTTCGGTCGTCATGAACCCCTCCGGCGCAGTGAAAAGCGACCGGTCACGCCCAGCGCCTGCTGCTGGGCGAGTAGCGGATGAAGAATGCTGCGCGCGAAGTCGTCCGCATCCGCGCGGTACTGTGCCTCCTTTTCCAGCGACGGCGCTGCGGCAAGCGAGGCGGCACTGACGTGTCCGGCTTTGACGAGTTGCTCTTCGAGCGCCTGAAGGCGGTCTCTCAATACGTAGTGCTCGGAGGCGAGAGTCATCACCACACCCATCAACCGGTCGAGGGCCGGATCGTCGAAGAAGATCTGCTCGGGGCGCCTTGGTGCTGCGGCTTTGTTGGTCATACTGGGTACCAAACTTGGAGCGGGTGCTACGATTCTAGGCACTCTTTCTCGAATCGTGCAACTAAGTTATCTTTGTTAAAGCGTACAGCCGCGGAAGGTCTTGAATGAGCCAGGCGAACACCGATTCCTCCACGGAGCTCTCCTATCCGCCCATAGCGTACAGCTGGTACGTCGTCGGTGTACTCACGCTCACGTACACCGTCTCGTTCATCGATCGCCAGATCATGGCGCTGATGATCGAGCCGATCCGACGCGACCTGGGCATCACGGATACACAGGTGAGTCTGCTCATCGGCCTCGCATTCGCCGTGTTCTACACGTTGCTCGGTGTGCCGATTGCGCGGCTCGCGGACCGTTACAGCCGCCGTGCCATCATCGGCGTCGGCATCGCTGTGTGGTGCTTCATGACCGGGACCTGCGGCCTGGCGCGCAATTACGCGCAGCTCTTCTTCGCGCGCATCGGCGTCGGCGTGGGGGAAGCGGCGCTCAGCCCCAGTGCGTTGTCGATGCTGAGCGACTATTTCCCGCCGCGCCTGCGTCTGCGGGCGATTGCCATCTACAACACGGGGATCTCGCTCGGCACCGGTCTCGCGCTTATCGTCGGCGGTAGTCTCATCGCACACGTCTCCGCGGCACCGCCCGTGACGCTGCCGGTGTTCGGTCAGTTGTATGCATGGCAGACCGTGTTTCTCGTCGTCGGCCTGCCCGGCCTGCTCATGGCACTGCTCATGCTCACCGTGAAGGAACCGCGCCGTCGCGAGAGCATGGCGGGCCCGACCGGGAATGCGCATCTGCCCTTCTCTGCGGTGCTGGCCTTCCTCGGGGCTCGCATTCGCATGTACGGAAGTCATTTCCTCGGCATGTCCACGGTCGCCATTCTGACTTACGGACTGTCCGCCTGGATCCCGACGATGTTCGTGCGAACCTGGGGCTGGTCGATTCGCGACATCGGCCTCGCGTACGGCATCGTCACGCTGCTCGCCGGCCCTCTTGCCGTCGTCGCGGCGTCGTGGTTCGGCGCGTTCTTCACGAAGCGCGGCGAGCCGGATGCACAGATGCGCGCCGCCATTTGTGGAATCGGCCTCGCGGTCGTCGGCGCTCTCGGCGCTGCGCTGAGTCCTTCGCCATGGATTGCGGTCGTATTCCTGATTCCCGCTTCGATCGGCACCACGGCTGCGACTGCCTCCGGGCTTTCGGCGCTCATGAGCGTCACGCCAAATCAGATGCGCGCGCAGTCTTCGGCGCTCTACTACCTCGTCGTAAACGTGCTGGGCCTCACGCTCGGTCCCACCGGGATCGCGCTGCTCACGGATTACGTGTTCCATGACACGCAGGCGTTGCGGTATTCAGTCGCGTGCGCCAGTGTGGTGGCCGGCATCCTTTCCGCGATCTTCCTGTTCTACAACCTGCGTCAGTACCGATCGCAGGTCGCCGAGTCTCATGCATGGGCAGCCCTGTGACAGCCATCGATCCTTCCGCCACTCTGCGCGCCGCACTCGAACCGAGCTCCGACATTCTGGTCGCGCCCGGTTGCTACGACGCCCTGACTGCTTCCCTCATCGAACAGCAGGGATTTCGGGCGGCGTACGTGTCCGGCGCGAGCATCGCCTATACGCGCCTCGGGCGTCCGGACATTGGGCTCGTCACGCAGAGCGAAGTCGCTGAGGTGATCGCCTATATGCGCGAGCGCGTGTCGCTGCCGCTCATCGTGGATGCGGATACCGGCTTCGGCAACGCGTTAAATCTTCAGCGTGCGTTTCAGGTGTTCGAGCGGGCCGGCGCGTCGGCCATCCAGATAGAGGATCAGCAGTTTCCCAAGCGCTGCGGGCACCTCGGCGGCAAGAAGCTCGTGCCCGAGAGTGAAATGATAGGCAAGATGCGCGCGGCCTGCGACGCCCGACGCAACGAGAACACCGTGCTCATCGCCCGCACAGATGCCGTCGCCGTCGAGGGCCTCGACGCCGCGCTGGAACGCGCGGAGCGCTATCTCGAATCCGGTGCGGACGTGCTGTTCATCGAAGCGTTGCCCTCGCTTGAGGCAATGTCCGTTGCTTGCGCGCGCTTCGCGGGTCGCGCGCCGCTGCTCGCGAATATGGTGGAAGGCGGCCGCACGCCTCTCATGAGCGCCACGGAGCTGCAAAAACTGGGCTTCGCCATCGCGATCTTCCCCGGCGCGCTCGTCCGCACTTTGACGTTTGCTGCCCGCCGCCTGCTGTCGGCGCTCGCCCGCGAGGGCAGCACGGATTCGGTGCGTCGCGAGATGCTCGACTTCGGCGAGCTGAACGAATTGCTCGGCACGCAAGCGCTGCTCGCGAACGGCCAGCGCTACGAATGAGCGAAAATGGGCGGGCGCCGGCCCGCAGCGCCCACCCTGAAATCGCGCCCCTGACTTTCCGTGCGCGATAACTCTCTAGTTGGCGGATAGGTACGTCGGCTGTTCGATGGGCGTCGGCTCTTTCGTCCACTGCGTGCCCTTGGCGTACGTGACCTCGAGCCACACGATACCGCCGCTCGTCGCGCCCGTGGCAGGCAGACCGAAGATGCTCATCGGCGGCCGCTCCACGTAGAAGTTCTTCGTGAGCTTGAAGGTCTCGGGCTTCTTGCCCGGGGCTGCGTACGCTTCGATCGTGAGGTCGCCATTGACGACGTAGTTGAACTGGTAGGCGTTCTTGTAGGAGTACGGCCGCATGCTCGCCGGCGTGCTCGCGCCGGCTTGCAGGAACCACATGTTCGCCCGGAAGCCGTGCTCGGGATCGTCGATCAGATATTTCACGTTGAGGCCCGGCGAACCTTCGACGGGCTGCCACGCCATCTTGTCGAGCGTGTCGATGATGCGCGGCGTCGACCAGTGCGTGATCTTCTTGTAGTCCGGGTTGTACTTCATGCCACCGCCCGCGGACAGCGGCTGGTTGCGCACGGCCGGGTCCACCGTGAACGTCTGCGCGCCGACGCTACTCTCTTCCATGATGAGAATGATCGCGCCCACCTGCGAAGCCATGTATTTCATGCGGCCCTTCTCACCGCCGTGCAGGCTGTAAGGGGGCCGCGACAGGAAATTGCCCTCGCGAAACCGCTGCAGCGGGCCGGAGACGTTGTCCGGCATGGTCGACTCGTTGTTGGTGAAGTCGCCCGCGATGTTGTAGGCCCACTCGTGGAACTCGTGGTAATGCACATAGGCGCCTTCGGCTCCCGGCGGCACATACAGGATGCGCAACGCACCCGCATCATTCGGCGCCTGGAACAGCGTCTTCTGCCCCCAGCCGGATGCGGCGCGGCCGCCTTCGATCGGCATGTTGTCCGTGTCCAGGATCCGGATGGACGCGTACGGCGTCGCCGCGGTCGACTTCTTCTCGAACGCCGGCCCCTTCGCCGCGGATGCCGCGGACGCTTGCACCGCGAGCGCCGCACACACCGCGGCCGCCACACCGGCGCGCCGCACCCAACGCAAGCTCAACGAGTCGATGGACATTCGCCAATTCTCCCGGTCGTATGCTCAGAGTTCACGTAGTTATTTATGTTGGCTATGTCGGGAGAATCGCCGCGTCCGACGCGGGGTGTCAAGTGAATTGTTGAGCGCGGCAGGGCGGCTGCCGCCGGAAATGCCTCTTCCGCTCTATCCGACAACAAGGTTATCTTAGTTACCTCATGGCGCTATTGGATCACATTCGAGTCCTCGACCTGAGCCGCGTCCTCGCCGGGCCGTGGTGCACGCAATGTCTCGCGGACTTCGGCGCGGTGGTGTGGAAAGTCGAGCATCCCGTGCGCGGCGACGACACTCGCGCGTGGGGCCCGCCGTGGCACGGCGAGTCGGGCGCTGCGCGGGAATCCGCGTATTACCTCAGCGCCAACCGCGGCAAGTTTTCGATCGCGATCGATTTCGCGAGGCCGCAGGGCAGTGACCTCGTGCGCCGGCTCGCCATGCAGGCGGATATCGTCGTCGAGAACTTCAAGGTCGGCGGCCTTGCGGCGTACGGGCTCGACTGCGCGAGCCTCAGCGCGCTCAATCCGCGCCTCATCTATTGTTCGATCTCCGCATTCGGGCAGGACGGCCCCGCCGCCGCCTCTCCCGGCTACGACGCGATGATCCAAGCCGCGAGCGGGCTCATGAGCATCACCGGAGAGCCGGGCGGCACGCCGCAAAAAGTCGGCGTTGCAGTGACCGACCTCATGACCGGCATGTACGCCGTCGCTGCCATTCTCGCTGCGCTCCACGAGCGCGAGCGCTCGGGCCGCGGGCAGCACATCGATCTTTCCCTGTTCGACACACAGATCGCGACGCTCGCGAACCAGAGCCTGAGCTTTCTCGTTTCCGGCCGCACGCCAGCGCGCCTCGGCACCGCGCATCCGAGCATCGTGCCGTACCAGGCGTTTGCCACCGCAGACGGGCACATCATGCTCGCCGTCGGCAACGATCGGCAGTTCGCGGATCTGTGCGTGCAACTCGGCGAGCCGGAGCTTGCCCGCGACGAACGCTACGTAACCAACGCGCTGCGCGTGAGGAACCGCGATTCGCTCGTCCCGCGGGTGAGCGAGCTGCTCGCGCGCCGCACGTCGCGCGAGTGGCTCGATGCTTTCAATCGCGCAGCTATTCCCTGCGGGCCGATCAACAGCATCGCGGAAGCGTTCGCCGAACCGCAGGCCGTGCATCGCAAGCTGCGTTTCGATCTGCCACGCGCCCAGGGCGGCACCGTGCCGCAGGTTCGCAATCCAGCGATTTTTTCGCGATCCCCGATTACCAACACCCTACCGCCGCCGGCGCTCGGCGAGCACACGAACGATGTGCTCGCCTCCCAGCTGCGGCTGTCCACTGAAGAACTCGCGGAGCTGCGTGCCCAGGCCGTGATCCGCTGACGATCCGGAGCACAAGATGACCGATACTGCCTACGACCTGCTGATCAAGAACGTGCGACTGGTTCGTCCGAACACCCCGACCGTGGCCGAGAGCGACATCGCCGTTAAGGATGGCAAGTTCGTGAAGGTAGGGCCGAACCTGGGCGCCTCCGCCAAGCAGGTTGTGGACGGCAAGCAGCGCCTCGCCCTGCCGGGCCTGGTCGATGCTCACATGCATACCGGCATCTACTCCCCGCTGCACGAGGACGCGGTGACGGAGAGCAGGGCCGCCGCGCAGGGCGGCGTGACATCGAGCCTCAATTATTTCCGCTCCGGGCAGTACTACCTGAACAAGGGCGGCCCCTACGAGAAGTTCTTCCCCGAAGTCCTCGAGATTTCGAGCGGCCGCTTCCACGTGGATTACGCGTATCACCTCGCGCCGATGGATAGCCAGCACATCGGCGAGATTCCAATGCTGATCGATCAGTTCGGCGTCACGACCTTCAAGATCTATATGTTCTACGGCGGTTACGGCCTGCACGGCGCCTCGAGCTCGCAGCGCGACTTCCTCATGATCGGGGAGGACGAGAAGTACGATCTCGCGCACTTCGAGTTCGTCATGCGCGGCGTGAAAGACGCCATGCAGCGCTTCCCGGACCAGAAAGACGCGATCTCGCTGTCCATGCACTGTGAAACGGCGGAGATCATGAACGCGTATACGAAGATCGTGCAGAAGGAAGGCAAGCTGAAAGGCTTGCGCGCGTACAGCGCCGCCCGCCCGCCGCATTCCGAGGGTCTCGCGATCTGCATCGCTTCCTACCTCGCGCACGAGACCGAGTGCGTCAACCTGAACCTGCTGCACCTGTCTTCGCGCAAGGCGGTAGAAGCGGCGCTGAAGATGGCGGACGCGTTTCCGCACATCAATTTCCGCCGCGAAGTGACGATCGCGCACCTCGTGATCGACTACGACGTCCCGACCGGCTACATGGCGAAAGTGAACCCGCCGATCCGCTCCCGCGAAGACGTGGAGTATCTCTGGCAGACACTGCTCGACGGCAAGATCGACTGGGTGTGCTCGGACCACGCCTGCTGTCGCCACGAGCTCAAGACGGGCCATGGCCATGACTGCAACAAGGATGTGTTCCTCGCGAAATCCGGCTTCGGCGGCACGGAGTATCTGCTGTCGGCTTTCCTCACCGAGGCGCGCAAGCGCAAGGTGTCGCTACACAGGGCCGCGGAGCTGCTGTGCTGGAACCCGGCGCAGCGGTTCGGCTTGCCCAGCAAAGGCGACATCGCTCCGGGATTGGATGCGGACATCGTGCTGGTCGACCCGGACGCGAGCTTCACCGTGCATGCGAAGGATTCGGAGTCGACTCAGGGCTACACTCCCTTCGAAGGACTCGATCTCACCGGCAAGGTCATGAGCACGTTTCTGCGCGGTCAGCTCATCTATGACAACGGCAACGTCGTCGGCGGCCCGACCGGCCGTTACCTCAAGCGGCCCTGTTGATGACGGCGTACACGCTCGCGGAAAAAATCCTGATGCGCGCATCCGGCGCCGGGAGCGTGCGCGACGGAGACATCGTCGTCGCGAAGGTGGACCTCGCGATGATGCACGACTCGGGCGGGCCGCGCCGCGTGGCGCCCTACCTGCAGCAGCTCGGCGCGAAAGTGTGGAACCCTGACAAGGTCGTTCTCGTCAGCGATCACTACGTACCGGCCGTGGACCCGCAGAGCGCCGCGATACTCTCGCTCACGCGCCGCTGGGCGCAAGAAAATGGCATCACGCGTTTTCATGACATGCAGGGCATCTGCCATGTCGTGCTCCAGGAAAACGCGCATCTGCGGCCCGGAATGCTGGTGGTGGGCGGGGATTCACACTCCCCTTCGGGCGGCGCCGTCGGCGCATTCATGGTCGGCATCGGCGCGACCGAGATGGCCGGCGTGCTGGCCACGGGAGAAATCTGGCTGCGCGTCCCCGAGACCCTGCGCGTGAAGTGGACCGGCCAGCTTGCCGCGGGAGTCTGCGCCAAGGACATGATGCTCGCGCTCTGCCGCGATCTCGGGCAGAACAACGACTACAAGGCGATCGAATACTACGGTTCCACCATCACCTCGCTGCCGATGGCGGAACGCTTCGTCCTCTGCAACATGTCCGCGGAGCTCGGCGCGAAGGCCGGGATGATCGCGCCGGACGAGAAAACCCTCGCCGAGATCCGCGCGAACGGCGGCGACATCGACGACTCTGCACTGCAATGGCGCTCCGACGAGGACGCTGAGTTCGAGCGCGTCGTCGAATTCGATGCCGGTCGGCTCGCTCCGCAGGTGGCGGCCCCGCACAGTCCGGGCAATACCGTCGCCGCAGATCAGGTCGGCCGCGTGCGCATCGATCAGGCGTATATCGGTGCATGTACCGGAGCGAAGCTCACGGACTTGCACATGGCCGCGCAGGTCCTCCGCGGAAGAAAGGTTGCGCCTCACGTTCGCCTGCTCGTCGCGCCCGCTTCCCTGCGCGCCACGCAGATTGCCGCGGCAGACGGCACGCTGGCCGCGCTCACCGCCGCCGGCGCAATTCTGCTGCCGACAGGTTGCGGAGCATGTGCCGGATACGGCGCAGGCGTGCTGGCGGAAGGCGAGGTATGCATCTCCTCCACTGCTCGAAATTTCAAAGGCCGCATGGGTCACCCGACCTCGCAGGTGTATCTCGGCTCGCCGTTCACGGTCGCGGCGTCGGCTGTCGCCGGGTACGTGACCGATCCACGCGCCCTCCTCCATTGAGCCCGCATCATGAGAGGCAACCTCAACGATCTGCGCGGCCGTGCCTGGGTGTTCGGCAATAACATCGATACGGACCTGCTCGCGCCCGGCCACGCCATGCGCAAGCCGCTCGAAGAGCTGGCACAGCACTGTCTCGAAGCCATCGATCCGCAATTCGCGCGGAGCGTGCGCAAGGGCGACTTCATCGTCGCCGGCGAAGGATTTGGCATCGGCTCCTCGCGCGAGCAGGCCGCCCAAGCGCTGGCGTATCTCGGCGTCGGCGCGGTGCTCGCCACCGCGCCTGCGCGCATCTTTTATCGAAATGCAATCAACCTGGGCTTGCCGGTCGCGCGTTTTCCGGATGCCCACTTGGTTCGCGCGGGCGACAGCCTCGCCGTCGATCTCGTGCACGGCCGCGTCTACAACCTCACGCAGGACACGGAGCACGATTGCGAGCCGGTTCCCGAGTTCCTGCGAGATGTGCTGCGCGCCGGCGGACTGATTCCCCATCTTCACGCGCGCTTTCATCGGCAACAGCCGTAAGAGGAGTTTTCTGCGATGGCTTTCGATTCCGCGGACCCGTTCGACGTGCGCGGCCTCCTGACCGAGGAGGAGCAGATGGTGCAAGGGTCCGTCGCGCGCTTCGTCGACGGCAAGGTCCTGCCCATCATCCGCGCTTGCTTCGAGGAGCACCGGTTTCCAAAAGAGCTGATTCCGGAGCTGGCAGAGCTTGGCCTGCTCGGTTCGTCCATCGATGGCTACGGCTGCGCCGGGTTGAACGGCGTGAGCTACGGGCTCATCTGCCAGGAGCTGGAGCGCGGGGATTCGGGTCTGCGCAGCTTCGTGTCGGTGCAATCCTCGCTGTGCATGTATCCCATTTATGCGTTCGGTTCGGAGGAGCAGAAGGAGAAGTATCTGCCGCGCATGGCGCGCGGCGAGCTGATCGGCTGCTTCGGTCTGACGGAACCGCATGGCGGGTCGCACCCGGCGAACATGAAGACGCACGCGAAACGAGACGGCACGGACTGGGTGATCAACGGCGCGAAAATGTGGATCACCAACGGCACCATCGGCGACCTCTGCGTCGTGTGGGCGCAAACTGACGAGGGCATTCGCGGATTCATGGTGGAAAAGGGGACGCCGGGCTTCGCCGCCCCGGAGATCGAGCGGAAGTTCTCGCTCCGTGCGTCGGTAACCTCCGCCCTCTTCTTCGACAACGTGCGCGTGCCTGCGGAGAACATGCTCCCGGGTGCACGCGGACTGAAAGGACCGTTGTCCTGCCTCACGCAAGCTCGCTTCGGAATTGCATGGGGCGTGATCGGCGCCGCGCAGGCGTGTCTGCGCGAGCTGATCGAGTACACGAAGACGCGCATCCTGTTCGGACGACCGCTGGCCGCCAATCAGGCCGTTCAGATGCGGCTCGCGGACTGGTCGCGGCGGATCACCACCGCTCAATTGCTCGCCGTGCAGCTCGGCCGCCTGAAGGATCGCGGTGAGATGACGCCGGTGCAGGTTTCATTGGCGAAGTGGAACAACTGCCGCATGGCGCTCGACATTGCACGTGACGCGCGGGACATGCTCGGCGGCTCGGGCATCAGCGCGGAGTTCGCGCCGATCCGGCACATGCTCAATCTCGAGAGCGTGATCACTTACGAGGGGACGGAGACCATTCACCAGCTCTCGGTAGGCCGCGAGCTGACTGGAATCAGCGCTTTCTAAACTGCGCGAATCGCATCGTCGGGGTCGCGCGCAGCTCGCGCGACCCCGGTTACATCAGAAGTTCACGCCGAGGCGGAACATGACCGTTCGCGGCTCGTTCGGATAGCCCGTGATCTGCGGCGCGGTCGGACTCGCGAGCTGCACACCGTTCATGATGTAGTGCGCATTCGTGAGGTTGCGACCCTCGATCGCGGCCTTGTACATGCCCGAGGGATCGACCCACGCGATGGACGCATTGAAGATGTCCGCCTGTTCCGGCTGAAACACCGACAGCTCGTTCGAGAGGTTGGTCCAGTAGGCGCTGTTGTAGTTCCACGAAGCATTCAACGTCATCCGCCCCGGGATGAACGCGATCGCCGGCGAGTACTTGATTCCCGTCGTCAGCTTGCGCGGCACGAGCGCCTTCAGATGGTTGTGCGAGCAATCGATGACGACCGTATTCGAAAGCGAACAGTTGAACGGCGCCGTGTAGTGGCCCCTCATCAGCGAACCGGAGGCGTAGATCTGCAGAGCGTCGACCACCTGCCACGTCGGCTCGAACTCAACGCCCTCGACGATCGCGCCCGTGGCGTTCGTCGTGTAGCTCGTCGTCGTTCCGGGGAAGAACTGCGGCAGTTGCATGCCCGTGTACTCCGCGCGGAATACCGCGAGATTCAGGCGCAGCCGTCTCTCGAACGTGGTGACCTTGCCGCCGACTTCGTAGCTCTTCACGTTCTCCGGATCGTATGGCACCGGGCGTCCCATCTGACCGCCACCGATGCTGTTCGCGGGTGGCACGGGGTTGAAGCCGCCGGCTTTGAAGCCTTCCGTGTAGGACGCATAGGTCAAGAGGTCGTTCGTGATCTGCCAGTTGATGCCGAGCTTCACCGTATTGGCTTTGAAGGTCTTGCTGTCCGACTGCGGGGCTGCGACCTGCAGGCGGTAGTACTGGGTGAAGTCGGCCGTTTCCTCCGTATGGCGAGCGCCGACCGTGAAGCCGAGGCCGTTGTCCAACGTGTACGTACCCTGGGCATAGGCGGCCCACGCATCGACGCCGCGATCCTGATCGATCGTCGGGCTATCCAGTGCGATCGACCGGCTCGATCCTTTCTCGTTGTAGTAGTAGAGGCCGCCGACGCCCTTGATGCGCCTCGTCGAGTACGTGGAGTTGAGCTCGTGGCTGTACCACTGGACCCGCGCTCGACCTTCATTCGTCCCCGCCGGCGCCTCCGTACCGTTTTCGAACGCGACCTGCGCCGCGCGGCCCAGCACGAGGGACACGGTTCCATCACTGAACGTACGCAGGTTGCCCACGCCGCCGATGTAGCTCAGCTCGAAGGGACCGCTCCTCCACGTGGCATGCAGCGAGCCGCCGTCGTTATAGAGGAACGGGTGACCCGGATTGCCCAGGTTCTCCGTGATCGTGAGATCGCGATTGGGGGTGCCGTTTGCCTCGGTGCCGACGACGTTCGGTGCGACGAGGAGCGGCACGCCGTAGGTCGGCTCCGAATAGTCCTGGATGAAGTGATACTCGAGCTGGAATTCGAGATTGTCGCTGGGCGTGTACAGGAGCTTGGCCCGCTCGGCGCTGTTCTTGGTGTCACCGACACGCCGGTGGTAGTAAGGCGAGTACAGGTAGCCGTCGTGGTCGTTTTTCGAAGCGCTCAACGAGAAGGTCAGCTTTTGGTCGATGATCGGCCCGCTGACATAGCCCTTGCCGGTGAAGGCATTCCAGTCGCCCGCCGCCACCTCCGCGCCGCCGGTCCAGTCGAACGCCGGACGTTTGGTGATGATCTTGATCGCACCGCCCGATGAGTTGCGGCCGTACAGCGTCCCCTGCGGACCGCGTAGCACCTCGACGGAGCCGACGTCGAAGAAGTCGAAGAACGCGCCGTTGACGCGCGGCTGAATCACATCGTCGATGTACACTCCGACCGCCTGGTCGAAGTTGATGCCGCTGTTTTCCTGACCGGCGCCGCGCATGACGATGCGCGCGTTGTTGCTACTGTTGATGTTCGGCATGATGACCGTGCCGGGAATCTCGGC
>Ga0153916_10000474_pt1 | contig 26936 bp, 14 predicted proteins | sample Opewatmetagenome_FD_109642 | JGI IMG/M metagenome (GOLD analysis project Ga0153916, IMG submission 109642) | Freshwater wetland microbial communities from Ohio, USA - Open water 3 Core 3 Depth 4 metaG | ecosystem: Environmental > Aquatic > Freshwater > Wetlands | place: USA: Ohio, Lake Erie...
CAACGGCAGCGCCTTTGCGGGACTCTCCGCCAATACGCCTTTTTATAACATGGCCCTGGGGTTGGCCATGTGGATAGGCCGCTTTTGGCCGATGGTGGCGGTACTCGCCATCGCCGGTTCCCTTGCCGCCAAGAAACGCATTCCCGTCACGTCGGGATCGCTGCCTACCCACGGTCCCCTTTTTGTCGTCTTGCTCATCGGCACGGTGGTGCTGGTCGGTGCCTTGACCTACATTCCGGCGCTGGCGCTTGGCCCCATCGTCGAGCAGATCATGATGACCGCCGCTCATTAATTCAGGAAAATTATATGTCGCGTAAACGCATGATGTACTCGATGTTCGAGCCGGCGATAGTCAGGCCAGCCTTGATCGAATCGCTGAAGAAACTCACGCCTCAGGTGCAAATTCGCAACCCGGTGATGTTTGTGGTCTACATCGGCAGTATCTTGACCACCATTCTGTTCATTCAGGCCCTGGGCGGACACGGTGAAGCCCCGGCGGGTTTTATCCTCAGCATCGCGCTGTGGTTGTGGTTTACGGTGTTGTTCGCCAATTTCGCCGAAGCCCTCGCCGAAGGCCGCAGCAAGGCGCAGGCGGCGGCCCTGCGCGGGGCCAAGAAGGCCGTACAGGCGAAGAAACTCAAAGAACCCAAGTACGGTGCCCGATTCGAGGTGGTGCCGGGGACGGACTTGCGCAAGGGTGACGTCGTGCTGGCGGAAGCGGGCGATACCATTCCCGGCGACGGCACGGTGATCGAAGGCGTGGCCTCGGTCAACGAAAGCGCGGTGACGGGCGAATCCGCCCCGGTCATCCGCGAATCGGGCGGCGATTTCAGCTCGGTCACGGGCGGCACGGTAGTCCTGTCCGACTGGATCGTGGTGCGGATCGGCGCCAATCCGGGCGAGGCCTTCATCGACCGCATGATCGCCATGGTGGAGAGTGCCAAACGCCAGAAAACCCCCAATGAGATCGCCCTTACCATCTTGTTGGTGGCACTGACCATCGTCTTTCTGCTGGCGACCGTTACCCTGTTGCCGTTTTCCATCTTCAGCGTGGATGTCGCCAAGGCCGGCGTCCCGGTCACGATCACGGTGTTGTTGGCGCTGCTGGTCTGTCTTATTCCGACCACCATCGGCGCATTGCTTTCCGCGATCGGTATCGCGGGGATGGGACGCATGCTGCAGGCCAATGTCATTGCCACCTCGGGCCGCGCCGTCGAAGCGGCGGGGGATGTCGACGTGCTCCTGTTGGATAAGACCGGAACCATCACCCTGGGCAATCGCCAGGCATGGGATTTCCTTCCAATGAAAGGCGTAACGGAACAATCCTTGGCGGACGCCGCGCAGCTGGCTTCTCTTGCGGACGAGACACCGGAAGGGCGCAGCATCGTCGTATTGGCGAAAACCAAGTATGGCCTGCGTGAGCGTGACCTCACGGCACTGGGAGCGACCTTTGTGCCGTTTTCCGCCCACACCCGTATGAGCGGGGTGAATTTGGGCGACCGGCAAATACGCAAAGGGGCGGCGGACGCGATCCGCAGCCAAGTCGAAGCGCTGGGCGGTCGTTTCCCCACCGAGGTCCAGACGCTGGTGGATCAGGTGTCGCGGCGCGGCAGTACGCCCCTGGTAGTCGCCGATAGGAAAGACGTTTTGGGCGTGATCGAGCTCAAGGACATCGTCAAGGGCGGTATCAAGGAGCGCTTTGCCGAGCTGCGGCGGATGGGCATCAAGACCATCATGATCACCGGTGATAACCGGCTGACGGCCGCGACCATCGCGGCGGAGGCGGGGGTGGATGATTTTCTGGCCGAGTCCACACCCGAGGCCAAGCTAAAACTCATCCGCGAGCATCAGGCCCAGGGCAAGCTGGTCGCCATGACCGGCGACGGCACCAACGATGCCCCGGCCCTCGCTCAAGCCGATGTCGCGGTGGCCATGAACACGGGGACGCAGGCGGCGAAAGAGGCCGGCAACATGGTTGACCTCGACTCCAATCCCACCAAGCTCATTGAGGTCGTGGAGATCGGCAAACAAATGCTGATGACCCGGGGTTCGCTCACCACCTTCAGCATCGCCAATGACGTCGCCAAATACTTCGCGATCATTCCGGCGGCGTTTGCCACCACCTATCCGCAACTGAACGCACTCAACGTCATGCAACTGGCCAGTCCCAATTCGGCGATCCTGTCGGCGGTGATCTTCAATGCCTTAATCATCATCGCGTTGATCCCGCTGGCCTTGAAGGGTATCACATACAAGCCGGTCGGGGCGGCGGCCTTGTTGCGCAACAATCTGCTCATTTATGGGCTGGGGGGCATCATTGTGCCGTTCATCGGCATCAAACTGATCGACCTCGTTGTGGCGGCCGTCGGCCTCGTCTAAAGGAGTAAAGCAATGATCAAAGAACTTCGACCCGCTGTGACACTGTTTGTGATCATGACCGTGCTGACGGGGGTGGTGTATCCGCTGCTCGTGACCGGCATCGGACAGGGTATCTTTCCGCAACAGGCGCACGGCAGCCTCATCATGAAGGACGGCAAGCCCGTGGGTTCAGAACTCATCGGCCAGAATTTCAGCGACCCGAAGTACTTCTGGGGTCGGCTCTCGGCGACCGGTCCCTATCCTTATAATGCTGCCGCTTCCAGCGGCTCCAATCTCGGGCCGCTGAATCCGGCGCTGAGCGCTGCGGTCAAGACTCGGATCGATGCGCTCAAGAAGGCCGATCCCGCGCAGACCGGACCGGTGCCGGTGGATCTGGTCACCGCCTCGGGCAGCGGGCTCGATCCTCATATCAGTCCGGCGGCGGCGGAGTATCAAGTACACCGCGTGGCCCAAGCGCGCCATCTGGATCCGGAGGCCGTGCGCAACTTGGTCTTGCAGTACACCGAAGGGCGCCAGTGGGGTATCTTCGGTGAAGCGCGCGTCAATGTGTTGCACCTCAATCTGGCGCTAAATGCCATGCATTGATGTCTGCGATCGTCCGCATACTGTAGAACTGAACTGTCGGTGTCGAACAGGGGGCATAAAAAAAGATGGAAATAGGATGAAACCGGTTTAACGTATGACTCATCGTTATGGCACTGCATGCAATTCGTTCCAGTATCATGAGGTGCTTGGACAGTGATGATCGAACAACGCCCCAATCCTGATCAACTGCTCGAGAAGCTTCAGCGCGAGCAGGAAAAGAGCTATCGCGGGCGCCTGAAGATATTCTTTGGCGCTTCCGCCGGTGTGGGTAAGACTTTTGCGATGCTCTCGGCCGCCCGCTTGCTGCGTCAGCAAGGCCTCGATGTGGTGGTCGGTGTCGCAGAGACCCACGGCCGCCGGGAGACGGCCGCCTTGCTCGCGGGCCTGGAACAACTGCCCCTGCGTGACATTGAATACCGCGGCAAACTATTTAAAGAATTCGACCTCGATGGGGCGCTCAAGCGCAAGCCGGCCCTGATACTCGTCGATGAACTCGCCCATTCCAATATTCCCGGTTCGCGCCATCCCAAGCGTTGGCAGGACGTCGAAGAACTGCTGTCGGTGGGCATTGACGTGCTTGCCACGGTTAATGTCCAGCATCTCGAGAGCCTCAATGACGTAATCAACCAGATCACCGGCATTCCGGTGTACGAGACGGTACCCGACCACGTGTTCGACGAGGCCGATGGCGTAATACTGGTCGACCTGACGCCCGACGAGCTTCTGCAGCGCTTAAAGGAGGGTAAGGTCTATATTCCCCAACAGGCCGAGCGGGCGATCCAAAATTTCTTTCGCAAGGGCAATCTACTCGCCCTGCGCGAGCTGGCGCTGCGGCGTACCGCCGACCGGGTGGACGAGGAGATGCTGGCATATCGTCAGCAGACCGCGGCGGAACCGGTTTGGCAGACACGTGAATCCATACTGGTGTGTGTAGGGCCGGGGCCCGGCGCGGAGAAAATACTTCGGAACGGAAGCCGTGTTGCGAGCGCCGGCAACGCCCGCTGGCACGCGGTTTATGTAGAGACGCCGCGACTGCAACGATTGTCGCGGGAGGCGAGGGAGGTAACCCTCAAGGCCCTGAAGCTCGCTGAAGAGCTGGGCGCGACCACGGCATCGCTGTCGGGACACGATCCCGCCGCCACACTGGTCGATTATGCGCGCCGTCATAATTTGACCAAGGTCGTGATCGGCCGAGGTCATCGCCCATCGTGGCTTCCCTGGCATCGTCCGTTCGCCGAGCGTCTGGGACGGCTTGCGCCCGATCTGGATATTATTCAAGTCGCCCGCGAGACCAGCGGCGCTGTGGCGACACAGCCGCGGATACCCGAGGAGGGTCGGGAAGCAGAGCGGCGCGCGCAACCGCCGGGATGGTGGTATTCCTATCTTTGGGCCATGGTCGGTTGTGGAGCCACGACTCTCATCGCCGCGGTCCTGCAACCCTATTTTGATCTTCCCAACATCGTGATGCTGTTCCTACTGACGGTTGTGCTGGTGGCCATGAGGTGGGGTCGCGGACCGGCGGTCTTCGCGGCCTTTGTCAGTGTGGCCGCATTCGACTTCTTCTTCGTGGCGCCCCAGTTCTCTTTCGCCGTCAGCGACGTACAGTATCTCCTTACCTTTGTCGTTATGCTGACCGTGGCCCTCACCATTGGACACCTCACGGCGGGTTTGAGTTATCAGGCCCGCGTGGCCTCTTTGCGAGAAGAACGGTCACGGGCTCTTTACGAAATGGCGCGCGAATTGTCGGGGACCCTCGTCCTTGAGCAGATCGCGGAAGTCAGCGACCGCTATGTTCGCGGTGTCTTTCAGGCCACGGCGGCGCTGCTCTTGCCCGATGTCCACGACAAGCTGCGGTCCCCCGGTTCTGCGCAGGGAGCCCCGGACGTGGACCTCGCCATTGCACAATGGGTATTCGACCGCGGTGAACCCGCCGGGCTAGGCACCGATACCTTGCCGCGCGGCAACGTTCTGTACCTGCCGCTCAAGGCTCCCATGCGCAACCGCGGCGTCTTGGCGCTTGCCCCTCACGATGCCCACTGGTTGTTGATTCCGGAACAGCGGCGACTGCTCGACACGTTCGCCGCGCTGATCGCCATCGCCTTGGAACGCGTTCACTACGTGGAGGTCGCGCAGGCCGCACTGGTGCGCATTGAATCCGAGCGCTTGCGCAATTCAGTGCTATCCGCTTTGTCCCATGACTTGCGCACGCCGTTGACCGCCCTCGTCGGTCTGGCCGATTCACTCACTCGCACCAAGCCGGCCCTGAGCGGGATGCAGCTCGATTTGGCCAGCGCGATCCGGGAGCAAGCCTTTCGCATGAGTTCGCTGGTCAATAACCTGCTCGATATGGCCCGCCTGCAGGCGGGCGACGTCAAACTCAACCGGCAATGGCAGCTGCTGGAAGAAGTGATCGGCAGCGCGCTCAAGGCGCGGGAGCAGCAGTTGTCCGGCCACCGGATACAGGTTTCCTTGCCTCGCGATCTTCCGCTATTGGAGTTCGATGCGGTGTTGATCGAGCGTGTGCTTTGCAACCTGATCGAAAACGTGGCCAAATATACGCCGCCGGGCAGCGAGATTCGGATCGAGGCGAGCATCAAGGGAGCCGATGCCTATGTTTCCGTGACCGATAATGGGCCGGGATTGGCGCCGGGCAGCGAGGAGGCGATATTCGAGAAGTTCACGCGCGGTGAACGGGAGTCGGCGACGCCCGGCGTGGGTTTGGGACTGACGATCTGCCGCGCCATTGTTGAGGCTCATCGAGGACGTATCTGGGCGGAAAATGTTCCAACGGGCGGCGCCCGTTTCGTGTTCACATTGCCGCTCGGTACGCCTCCGGCGCTTGTTGCCGGTCCCGAGGAAACGTTTTCGGAAGCGTAGGAGTCACGGATCGGATGACCAGGATCGCGCCAGTGATCATACTCGTCGAAGACGACAAGCAAATCCGCCGCTTCGTGCGTGCCGCACTCGAAGCTGAGAGTTGCCAAGTCTTCGAGGCCGAAACGGCGCGGCAGGGGCTGGTCGAGGCCGGTACGCGCAAACCGGACCTCGTCATCCTTGATTTGGGGCTGCCCGATCGTGATGGTGTCGATTTCATCCGCGATTTGCGCAGCTGGTCGGAACTGCCGGTCATCGTGTTGTCCGCACGATCCGACGAGCAGGACAAGATTGCGGCACTGGACGCCGGCGCCGACGATTATCTCACCAAGCCTTTCGGTGTTGGCGAGTTGTTGGCGCGAGTGCGGGTCGCGCTGCGGCATCGGGAAAAGGCGGGGGGAAATGGTGCGACAATCGTAGAGTTCGATGAAGTGCGCATCGATTTGGCCGAGCGTACCGTAAAACGAAAGGGGCAACTGGTCCATCTCACGCCCATTGAATACCGGCTCCTTGTGATGCTGGTGCGTAATGTCGGGAAAGTGCTTACCCATCAGCACATCCTGCGCGAAGTGTGGGGCCCCTCCCGTGTCGAGAGCAGCCACTATCTGCGTATTTACATGGGCCAGCTAAGACATAAATTGGAAGAAAATCCGGCCCAGCCGCGCTACCTCCTGACTGAGGTGGGCGTTGGCTATCGGTTGGTGATCGAATAAGCTACGTTTATCTATCTCAGAAACTTATGAGGCGGTCGATGCATCGACCCGTTGATCGTCCGTGGGCGTGATAATGACAACGTCGGTTGTTTTATTGCCTCTACTTTAGATTTTATAGAAATCTTGATACCAGGCGACGAAGCGCGCGATGCCGGTCTCGATGGGCGTGGCGGGGCGGAAACCCACGTCCCGCGTCAGGTCGTCGATGTCGGCGTAGGTGGCGGGCACGTCGCCCTGCTGCAGCGGCAGGAAATTCTTGACGGCCTTCTTTCCTAGACAGCCTTCCAACACCTCGATGAAACGCATGAGTTCCACGGGCTGGTTGTTGCCGATGTTGTACAGGCGGTAGGGCGCGTAGCTGGTGGCGGAATCGGGGGCGTCGCCGTGCCACTGGGGGTTGGGTGCCGGGAGTTTGTCCAGCGTCCTGATCACGCCCTCGACGATGTCGTCCACATAGGTGAAATCGCGCCGGTGCTGGCCGTTGTTGAACACGTCGATGGGTTTGCCCGCCAGGATGTTCTGGGTGAACTTGAACAGCGCCATGTCAGGCCGGCCCCACGGGCCATACACGGTGAAAAAACGCAATCCCGTGGTCGGCAGCTTATAGAGGCTGCTGTAGGTATGCGCCATCAGTTCGTTGGCCTTCTTAGTGGCGGCGTACAGGCTCATGGGGTGGTCGACATTGTGGTGCACCGAAAACGGCATCTCGGTGTTGGCGCCGTACACCGAGCTGGTGGAGGCATAGACCAGATGCTCGACGCCGTGATGGCGGCAGCCTTCCAGGATATGGAGAAAACCCACCACGTTGCTCTCGACGTAGACATGGGGATTGTCGATGGAATAGCGCACGCCCGCCTGGGCGGCAAGATTTACCACGCGCTGCGGTTTGTGTTCGGCGAAGGCGTGCTCGACGGCGGGGCGGTCTTCCAGGCTGATGCGCAGATCGGTGAATTTGGGATGATTGGTGACGCGCGCCAGGCGCGCCTTCTTCAGGTTGACATCGTAATAGTCATTGAGATTGTCGATGCCGATGACTTCGTCGCCGCGCTCCAGCAATTTGACGGCGAGGGTGTTGCCGATAAAGCCGGCGGTGCCGGTGACCAGTATGCGCATAGTAATTCCTGGGGTTAGCGATCAGCGATTCATTGGCTGAAAGTTGATAGCTGAACGCTTTTATTACAGCCGGCCATCCACCTCATCCCTGGACAGCAGGGCCTTGACATCGAACAGCACGGCACCCGGTTTACCCAGGGCGCGAATCTTTGCCGCGCCCATCTCCTTGAACTGACGGTGGGCGACGGCCAGGATCACGGCATCATATTGGCCCGGTTGCGGCGAGGCGATAGTCGTGACGCCGTACTCGTGATGGGTCTCTTCCGCATTAGCCCAGGGATCATAGACATCCACTTGAGCATGGAAACCTTGCAGTTCACGCACGATGTCGATGGCGCGGGTATTGCGGATGTCGGGACAGTTTTCCTTGAAGGTGAGCCCCAACACCAACACCTTGGCGTCCACCACTTGAATGCGGTGTTGCGTCATCAGCTTGAGCACACGCTCCGCCACGTATGCGCCCATGTTGTCGTTGATGCGCCGGCCTGCCAGGATGATATCCGGGTGATAGCCGATCTCCTGCGCCTTGTGGGTGAGATAATACGGGTCGACGCCGATGCAGTGGCCGCCGACCAGGCCGGGACGAAACGGCAGGAAGTTCCACTTGCTGCCCGCCGCCTCCAGCACCTCGATGGTGTCGATGCCCATGCGGTTAAAGAGCAATGCCAATTCATTGATGAGCGCGATATTGACGTCGCGCTGGGTGTTTTCGATGACCTTGGCCGCCTCGGCGACGCGGATGCTGCTGGCCTTGTGGGTGCCGGCCTTGATGATGCGGCGGTAGAGTTCGTCCACGAAATTCGCCGCCTCGGGCGTGGATCCGGAGGTGACCTTCTTGATGGTGGTGACGCGGTGTTCCTTGTCGCCGGGGTTGATGCGCTCCGGGCTGTAGCCCGCGAAAAAGTCTTTGTTGAATTTAAGTCCCGATTCCCGCTCCATGATCGGCACGCAATCTTCCTCGGTGCAGCCGGGATAGACCGTCGATTCGTAGATCACCACGTCGCCCTTTTTGAGGGTCTTGCCCACGGTTTGGCTGGCGCCGATCAAGGGGCGCAGATCCGGGCGCTTGTACTGGTCGATGGGGGTGGGCACGGTGACGATATAGACGTTACAGGACTCCAGCGCCGCGGGATCGGTGGTGACGCTCAATTGTTTGGCCTGGGCCAGCTCGGCGGGTTCCACCTCCAGCGAGCTGTCCTTGCCGGCCTTGAGTTCGGCGATGCGCGCCTTGTTGATGTCAAAACCCACGGTGGGAAAGTGTTTGGCGAACTCGACGGCGAGCGGCAGTCCCACATAACCGAGGCCGATGATGCCTATCTTGGTTTGATCGAGCTTGAGCATGGTGATTCCTTATAAAAGCTATCAGCCGCCGGTGCTTCGCTATAGGGCAAAAGCTAACAGTTTATTGCTTTCCTCTCCCCACCGCGTAATAACTGAATCCTTCCTCCGCCAGGCGCCGGGAATCGTACAGGTTGCGGCCGTCGAAGATAACGGGCTGCTTGAGGGCCGACTTGAGCGCGGTAAAATCGGGGCTGCGGAATATATTCCATTCCGTGACGATCGCCAGTGCATCGGCCTTCTGCACGGCTTCCATCGGCGTTGTGCACAGCTTTAAGTCATCGCGCTCCCCATAGATACGCCGCGCCTCATCTAGCGCCGCCGGATCGTAGGCCTGCAGCCGCGCGCCCGCACCCCACAGCGCTTCCATGAGCGTCCGGCTCGGCGCCTCCCGCATATCGTCGGTATTCGGCTTGAAGGCCAAACCCCACAGGGCGATGGTGCGCCCCCTAAGGTCGGCGCCGAAGTGGCGGGTGATCTTGGTGAAAAGCAGTTGTTTTTGCCGGTCGTTAACCGCCTCTACGGCTTGCAACAACTCGGCCTTGTAACCGCTGTCCCGCGCGGTGCGCTCCAGGGCCTTCACATCCTTGGGAAAGCACGAGCCGCCATAGCCGCAGCCGGGGTAGATGAAGTGGTAACCGATGCGGGGATCGGCGCCGATGCCGATGCGCACCCGCTCGATGTCGGCGCCCAGCCGTTCCGCCAGATTGGCCAGTTCGTTCATGAAACTGATCTTGGTGGCGAGCATGGCGTTAGCGGCGTACTTGGTCAGTTCCGCGGAACGGATGTCCATGGCGATCAAGCGGTCGTGATTGCGGTTGAAGGGGACATAAAGAGTGCGCAGCAGTTCGGTGGTGCGCGGGTTGTCGGTGCCGACGATGATGCGGTCCGGGCGCATGAAGTCGTCGATGGCGGCACCCTCCTTGAGGAATTCGGGGTTGGATACCACATCGAACTCCAAGGCCTGGCCGCGTTTGGCGAGCGCCTCTTGCAGCGCCGCCCTCACCTTGTCGGCGGTGCCCACCGGCACGGTAGACTTGTTGACGACGATGCGGTAGTCGTCCATGTGCTCGCCGATGCTGCGCGCCACCGCCAGCACATATTGCAGGTCCGCCGAGCCGTCTTCGTCGGGCGGCGTACCCACGGCGATGAACTGAAAGAGTCCGTGGGCGACCCCGGCGGCCACGTCGGTGGTGAAGCGCAGGCGTCCGGCCGCCGCATTGCTCTGTACCATTTCTTCCAAGCCCGGCTCATGGATGGGGATACGCCCTTCATTGAGCATCTTGATCTTGTTGGCATCGATATCGACGCACAATACCGCGTTGCCGACCTCGGCGAGGCAGGCGCCCGTAACAAGCCCGACATAGCCGGAGCCGAAAATGGTGATTTTCATGTGGGTGTTGGAAACCTAACGGATATAAATATCGAGGCCGAATTCCGCATAATGAATAAGATTAGCAGAAATAGGCTTATACCGTCACGCGCCCACCCGGCGGCTTGTGAGATAATTAACATAATCCCCGCGTGGGGAAAGCCGTTATAGTAGGCATGGAATTCGCTGACGGTGCTTATTCGTGAAGAATGCCTTGCATGACTTGCTTGACCATCCCGACTTTGCGGAAGGAGTGCTTTGGACGCGGCGGAAGGCGGCGGCTAATGAAACCTTGTTCGCCGAGGGAGATCGCGGACTGGAGGTCTATTTAATTCTCAAGGGTACGGTGAGGGTGGTGGGAAATGTGGATCTCGACGACCACCGCACCGTGCATCCTGGGTTCAGCGATTTGGGCGAAGGCCAGGTGTTCGGCGAGTTGCCTCTGTTCGACGGCGAGCCGCGCTCGGCGACCGTGGTTACGCTCACGGATTGTGACTTGGCGGTATTGGAGGGAGAGCGGCTCATGGCGTTCTTGGATGCCCATCCGGAATTGGCTTATCCGATTTTCAAAGAGCTGATTCTCCTGTTGGTGGGGCGCCTCCGTCAAGCCAACCGCCGGATATTTTCGTTATTTGCCTGGGGACTCAAGATGCGGGGCATCGACCGGCATCTATAAGAAACCCGGCCGTTTTGTGCCGGCGCTTTCAGTGGGATTCAGGGGGGAAGGCTAGTGACAAAGAGGATATGGGTTTGCCTATGGGGCCCTTGCCCAACCGCCGTTAAAGCGGTCCATGTATCCATGGTGATGCGGCCGGTTCAGGGAAGCGGGGGTCATTGGTGATCAGGATCTTTGGCCATTATATCCCGCGCTCTTTCATTGCCCTGAGTCTGATCGAGTTCCTGATCCTGATGCTCTCGGTATACGCGGGCGTCTGGCTGCGCTTTATGGACGATCCCCACGGGCTGGCCGCGATCCAGCCGGTCGCCACGAAGGCGCTGTTATTTGCCGCGGTGATGATCGTTACCATGGTGGCGGTCGGCTTGTATCAGCGCAACTTCCGTGAAGGGATGGTGGGGATGCTGTTGCGCATCGTCATCAGCGCCCTCCTGTGCTTGACCTTTATGTCGGTAATCTTCTATGCCTTCCCCGTGACCTTCTTGGGTCGCGGGGCCTTTGGTTTTGCCTTCGGCATGAGTGTGGGCGGGATCATTCTGACGCGGGCGGCCTTTTTCCGGTTGGTGGATCAAGACACCTTGCGGCGCCGGGTGCTGGTGCTGGGGGCCGGCAAGCGCGCCATGGCGATCGCAGGTTTACGGCGCAAGTCTGATCGGCGCGGCTGTCATATCGTGGGTTATGTACACGTTCCCGGTGAGCATGACGAAGTGGATTCCGAGCTTGTCATTCGCCGCGATACCACCTTACTGGAGTTGGCGCAGCCGCTTAATGTGGACGAGATCGTGATAGCCGTGGAAGACCGCCGCAAGAGCTTCCCGGTCCATGAAATACTGGACTGCCGTATGTCGGGCATCGAGGTGATGGATATTCTGTCATTTATCGAGCGGCAATTGGGGAGGGTGGAATTGAAGTTGCTTCATCCCAGCTGGTTGATCTTCTCGGACGGTTTCCGTTACGGCGTGATGCGGGTAATCAGCAAAAGGGCGTTCGACATAACGGCGAGTCTGCTGGTCTTGTTGCTGACCTGGCCGATTATGCTGGTGGCGGCGAGCGCCGTTTTTCTGGAGAGCGGCGGTCGCGGTCCGATTTTCTACCGTCAGGTCAGGGTGGGAGAGAACTGGCGGCTGTTTCAACTCATCAAGTTCCGCAGCATGAGAGTGGATGCAGAGGCGGACGGAGTGGCGCGCTGGGCGCAGAAAAACGATAGCCGCGTGACCTGGGTGGGGGCGTGTATGCGCAAGACCCGCATCGACGAGCTGCCGCAATTGTTTAATGTCTTGAAAGGCGATATGAGCTTCGTCGGTCCCCGCCCGGAGCGCCCCATGTTTGTCGAGAAGCTGTCGGTGCAGATTCCTTTCTACGCGGAGCGTCATCGCGTCAAGCCGGGGATTACCGGTTGGGCGCAGATTTGCTATGCCTATGGCGCTTCCGACGAGGATGCCATTCAGAAACTCCAGTACGACCTGTATTACGTGAAAAATTATAGTTTTCTGCTCGATTTATTGATTTTGTTACAGACCGCTGAAGTGGTGTTATGGGGGCGCGGCGCGCGCTGAGTATGATGAATATGGAGAGCCTCAGTTACAGCGTCGCGGCCGTTGCCTTTTTGATATTGTCGCTGCTGCTGCTAACCAGTTGGCGAGGCCATCTGCAGGGCGCGTTGCTGGTGGCGACGACGATGGTGACCGCCGTGTGGGCGGGGGTGACCACCGCCTTCCAGACGGGGATGGTCGCGCTGTTGCCGGCGGTGGAAATATTGGAGGTGTTGCGCGGCCTGTTGTGGATACTGTTTCTGCTAAAGCTGCTCAACCCTCAGCAGGGGTGGTGGGGTCTGTTGGCGGGGGGTATGCGGTGGTGGTCGTTAGGGATGGCGCTGCTTGGCGCGATGATGATGGCAATTATCATTGCCCCTTTTTTTCTGGAGCAACCGCTCAGTGCAAGCTTAGGGATCGATGTCCGCATCGTCGGCTATTTGTCCTTGGCGGTCGCGGGGCTGGTCTTGGTGGAACAGTTGTTCCGCAATACGCGCGTGGAGAACCGGTGGGCCATCAAGTACCTGTGCTTCGGCGTGGGTGGGTTGTTTGCCTACGATTTTTTCCTTTACTCCGACGCCCTATTGTTCAAGAGGCTGGATGTTGATTTGTGGCGGGCCAGGGGGTTGATCAGCGCCTTGGTGGTGCCGCTGATCGCGGTCTCCGCCGCGCGCAATCCCGAGTGGTCATTGAAGGTCTTTGTGTCGCGCCGCGTGGTATTTCACAGCACCGCCGTGCTGGGTGCGGGTATTTATTTGTTGGCGATGGCGGCCGGCGGGGCCTATGTGCGTATTTATGGCGGGAGTTGGGGCTACATCGCGCAAACGGTGGTTTTATTCGGCGCCGTGATCGTTTTGGCGATCATCATGTTCTCGGGCCAAGCGCAGGCATGGCTCAAGGTTTTTCTGAATAAGCATTTTTTCAATTACAAATACGATTACCGCGAAGAGTGGTTGCGCTTTATTCGCACCTTGGCGGCGGGCGAGCCGGGCCTCCCGTTGCGGGAGCGGGCCATCGAGGCCCTTGCCAATATTATGGAGAGTCCGGGTGGTGCATTATGGTGGCGGCGCGAGCCGGGACGCTACGAGTTCGTGACCCACTGGAATATGTCGGAAGTGAGGTCAAGCCATGAACTCGCCGACGGCTCCTTGGTGCGTTTTCTTGCGGATCGCGAATGGGTTGTTGACTTGAATGAGTTTGACGGCAAGCCGGAGGTTTATGCGGGGCTGCAATTGCCGGAGTGGTTGCGGGCCTTGGAGCGGGCCTGGTTGGTAATACCCTTGATGCATCATGAAGGATTGGTCGGATTTGTGATACTGGCGCAACCGCGGGCGCCGCGCTCGTGCAATTGGGAGGACAACGATCTGTTGAAAACCGCCGGGCGGCAGGCGGCCAGCCATTTGGCCCAGATGGAGGCGGCGGAGGCCTTGGTCAATGCCCGACAGTTCGAGGCCTTTAACCGCCTCTCCGCCTTTTTGATCCATGATATGAAGAACGTGGTGGCGCAACTGTCATTGGTGGTGACCAATGCCGCCAAGCACAAGCATAAGCCCGAGTTCGTGGAGGATGCCTTCAAGACCATCGAGAATGCCGCGGCCAAGATGAATCGCTTGCTTGCCCAGTTGCGTTCCGGTACGGTCAGCCACGGCAGGATGAGCCGGGTGAATTTGGAACAGCTATTGGGCGAAGTGGTCGCTGCGCATCAAGAGAGGCGGCCGGCGCCGTCGTTAAAATGCCTTGCCCCCGGTTTGACCATGACAGTGGAGAGGGATCGCCTGGCGGATATCTTGGGGCATATTGTGCAGAATGCGCAGGAGGCGACGCCCCCGGATGGGAATGTCGAGGTAGTGCTCCAAAGCAGTGGTACCATGGCCGTTATTGAGGTGCTGGATACCGGTTGCGGGATGGACGGCGATTTTATTCGTAACAGGCTGTTCCGGCCCTTCGATTCTACGAAAGGGAGGTCGGGAATGGGTATAGGCGCTTACGAGGCGCGGGAGTTTGTCCGTGGATTGGGAGGGCAGATGGACGTGCAAAGCGAGCCCGGTTCGGGAACCCGCTTCCGTATCCAATTGCCTTTAGAGACGATTCAGCGTGAACTATCCTAAGAGGCGGTTATTGACTTGGTAATAGAATATAGCGCTCCCTTTTATTTTTATTCCGGAAGGGACGGGGTGAGCGAGATGTGCCTTGCGGCCGGGGCGCTGGTAATTCCGGCGAGGTACAAGATATCGATTAGAGGTCATTGATGAGCGCGGAACCAGCCACATTGTTGGTCATTGAAGACGACCCCGGATTGCAGAGCCAGCTGCGCTGGAGCCTTGGTGATTTTAGTGTGGCGGTGGCCGGCGATCGGGAGTCTGCCCTTGCCGAGATAAAGCGGCTGCATCCGGCAGTGGTAACCCTGGATTTGGGCTTGCCGCCCGATGCCAACGGCGCCAGCGAAGGCCTTGCCACCCTGGAACAAATCCTCCATACGGCCCCCGGCACCAAAGTGATTGTGGTGTCCGGCAACGATGATCGGGAGAATGCGGTGCGCTCTGTGGGGCTCGGCGCCTATGATTTTTATCAAAAACCTATCGACGGCGAAATATTGCGCCTCATCGTCGAGCGGGCGTTTCATGTGCATCAATTGGAAGAGGAAAACCGGCGGCTTAACGCCAGGCAGGTTTCTTCTCCGCTCGCGGGCTTGATCGCCAGCAGCCCTCAGATGTTGAAGGTATGCCGCACTGTGGAGAAGGTGGCGCCGACGAACGCGACCACTTTGCTGTTAGGCGAGAGTGGCACCGGCAAGGAAGTGATCGCCCGCGCCCTGCATGATCTGAGCGGTCGTTCCAAGGAGCCCTTCATCGCCATCAACTGCGCGGCCATTCCGGACACTCTCTTGGAGAGCGAGTTGTTCGGCTATGAAAAGGGTGCCTTCACCGGCGCTGCCAAGCAGACGCGCGGCAAGATCGAATATGCGGATGGGGGTACTCTATTTTTAGATGAAGTGGGCGATTTGCCCATGACCTTGCAGGTCAAGTTGCTGCGGTTTCTGCAGGAGCGCATCATAGAGCGACTGGGCGGCCGTCAGGAGATTCCCGTGGATGTGCGGGTGGTATGCGCCACCCACCAGGATTTGCAGGTCTTGGTGAAGGAAGGCAGATTTCGCGAAGACTTGTATTACCGTATCAGCGAAATTACGATCCGCATCCCTCCGCTTCGCGAGCGCGATGGCGATGCCTTGTTGTTGGCAAGAACCTTTCTTGACAAATACAGTGAAGAACACCGTAGAAACCTGCGGGGATTTGCCCCCGATGCGATCGCTGCCATTGAGGCCTACAATTGGCCGGGCAACGTGCGGGAGCTGGAAAATAAGCTGAAACGCGCCGTCATCATGGTGGAAGGCAATCGTATTACCGCCGAGGAGTTGGAACTCGTCGCCGCGCCGGCCGGGACTAATTCGAGCTTAAATCTGCGGGAAGTGCGGGAGACGGCAGAGCGCGCCGCCTTGCAACGGGCATTGAGCCTGCATAACGGCAATATTACGCAGGCGGCCGAGTTGCTGGGGGTCAGCCGGCCCACCATGTACGATTTGATGAACAAATACGGATTTAAATCCAATTAGCCGTTCTTGTCACAGGCGCCGTTTTATCGCTTCGCATGACGATTTGCCATGCCCGCCGGCGTTATACGGTAAGCTTTTTTTGAAGATTCGGAGGAATGTATGAAAATAACAGTAAAGAAATCCTGGCGTGCAGGCGTGTTTGCAATGCTTTGCTCGATTATTTCATTGTCCGTCTACGCGGACTCGGTGGATCAATATCTCGAAGATGCCAAAAATTTTCAGCAAAAGGGCCAGTATCGCTCCGCGATTATTCAATTGAAGAACGCCTTGCAGAAAAACGCCAATCAGCCGCAAATTCGGCTGCAGCTTGCCCAAAATTATCTCAAGATAGGCGACGGCGCCTCCGCCGAGAAAGAATTGAAACGCGCGAAGGAGTTGGGCGCGGAGCCCTCGCAAGTGCTGCCGCTCCTTGGAGAGGCGTATTTTCAGCAGCGGAAATTCAAGGAGATGTTGGCGGAATTGAATGCCGGCAAAGAGGCCTCGCCCAAGCTGCAGGCAACATTGCTGGGCTTGCAGGGCACCGCCCACCTCGGTTTGGGTGATAACGCCAAGGCGCAGGAAAAATTTAATGCGGCGTTGAAGCTCGATGCGGATTCGGAAGAGGCCTGGTTGGGGCAGGCCCGCGCGGCGTTGCTGCAGAAGGATAGCAACGCGGCAACGCAAGTCGATGAGCTGGTAAAGCGTTTCCCGCAGTCTGCGGATGTTTGGATATTGAAAGGCGAGTTGCATCGCCTGCACTCAGAATTTCCGTCCGGCGCCGAAGCCTTTCAGAAGGCCCTAGCCCTTGAGCCCGAGAACGTCAACGCCCTGCTGGGCGAGGCGATTATGCTGATTGCCCAAAAGAAGTATGAGGAAGGCGGCAAACACGTCGAAACCGTTTTGCGCCTGGTGCCCCGTCATCCTGTAGCCAATTATCTAAAGGGCCTGGCGGCCTTCCAGCAGGCTAAATTTGCCCCCGCCGAAGAGGCCTTGCAACAGACGTTGGCGGTGGCGCCCAATTACGTCCCCGCCCATTTGCTCTTAGGTGCAATCCAATACAGCAAAGGAAACCTCGAAGAGGCGGCGGATTCGCTGAAACGCTTTTTGGCAGCCTCCCCGGAACACCTGCCGGCCCGCAAGTTATATGCCGCCACCCAACTCAGGCTGAAACAACCCGACCGCGCCATCGAAACCATCGATGTGGCCTTGAAGCAAAATAGCAATGATCCGCAACTGCTGTCGTTGCTGGGAAGCGCCTACATGCAAAAGGGCGACTCCGCCAAGGGGATAGATTATCTCGAAAAGGCGGTGGCGGCGGCGCCCAATGCGGCGGCGCTGCACACGCAATTGGCCTTGGGTTATATCGCCTCTGGCGAGAGCGAACAGGCCGTCTCGCAATTGGAATCGGCGGTGGACCTGGGCGGGGTCAGCCAAGCCGACATATTGTTGGTGCTCACCCATCTGCAGCGCAACGAGTTCGATAAGGCCCTGAAGTCGGCCCAGGCGCTGGCCAAGAAACTTCCCAACAATCCGGTGCCGGTGAATTTGGCGGGCGCCGCCTATCTGGGCAAAAAGGATGCCGCGAATGCCAGGAAGCAGTTTGAGCTGGCCTTGAAATACGATCCTGCATTTGCCCCGGCCCATACCAATCTGGCGAGATTGGATGAGGCGGCGGGTGACGTGGCCGCCGCCAAACGGCATTACCAGACGATCCTCGATAAGAACGATAAGGATGTCGGTGCCATGCTGGCCATGGCGCGATTGGCGGACCGGGCCGGTAATCAGGAAGAGGCCTTGCGATGGTTGCAGCAGGCGCGCACCAAGGTGCCTGAGGCCCTCGAGCCCGCGGTCTTGCTCGCCAGGTATCATCTCCGGCATGGCGAGGCACCCAAGGCGCTTAGCGTGACGCAGGAGATCAGCAGTCGTTATCCGGATCATCCGCTGGTCCTGGAAATAGCGGGGGAGGCGCAGCTCGCCAATAACCAGATTAGCAATGCGGTGGCGACTTTTCGTAAGTTAGTGGCCGGCCAGCCCAAATCCGCGCAGGCCTATTATCTGCTCACGACGGCGCAGGTTCAGAATAAGGACCTCAAAGGCGCTGAGGCCAGCGTTAGCAAAGCCCTGGAGTTGCAATCTGATTTTCCGGCGGGGCTGGTCATGCTGGCTATCATCAAGGATCAGCAGGGGCAACAACAAGAGGCGGTGAACGTGGCCCATCGCCTCCAGAAAAAGTATCCCGACGCGGCGGCAGGATATGAGGTGGAGGGTGACATCTATTTAAAAGGCGGCAAGGTGGCGGAGGCTGCCAAGGCCTATGAGAATGCCTATCCGCGGGGTGCAAGCGCCGCACTGGCGGTGAAGCTTTATCAGGTGCGCCATGGTTTGGGACAGGCGAATGCCACGGAGGCGCTGGAGCAGTGGCTTAAGGCGCACCCCGAGGATATGGCGGTGACCATGACGCTCGCATCCGCCTATCAGGCCGAAAAGCGAAATAAGGATGCCATCGTTCAGTATGAGCGGGCGCTGAAAAAACAGCCGCAGAATGTGGTGATATTGAACAACCTGGCGTGGCTTTATGATGATAAAGGCGACTCGCGCAGTTTGGAATATGCGCAAAAGGCCTACGATCTCAAATCCGATAGCCCTGCCATTGCCGATACGCTGGGCTGGGTTTTATTAAGGCATGGCGAGACTCGGCGCGCCTTGGAGTTGCTGCAAGATGCCGTTACCCATGCCCCTGATGTAGCAGAGATGCGTTACCATCTGGCGGTGGCCTTGCATAAGGCGGGACGTAAGGAAGAGGCGCGCGTAGAGCTGGAGCGTCTGCTGAATGAAAAGCAGGATTTCACCGGGATTGAGTCGGCAAAGTCCTTGCTCAGAGAAATCAAGAATCAATAAACCCTTCTCTAAGGAGAGTGATTAATTTTACGTCCCCTCTTCCCCAGGGAGAGGGGAATAATTCAGCTCCCCGAATCACTCACCTGGCGCGGCTTGTGGTATGCCGTTCAAGCTGGCGCCGGAAATAAATCGAACTATACTTAATTTGGCGCATTCGCGGTCAATGCCCGGTTGATGGAAAAAGCCTCATTAATATTAATTTAATATTGATCCATTATTGTTGCCCTCGTTTTAGCGTGGTGCTAACGTCCGCGAGGGAGGGGTGGCTAAAGTAATTCCCAATGTGTGAGGAGTGTCTAGTCTTTTTCGGGACGAAGCCGATATTTTCCGCGTTGCAGTTGTTGTGTCAAAAGCCAAGGGCGAAGTAATTTTCTAATTTTATAGAAATAGGAGACGTTAAGTTATGAAGAGAACTTACGGAAAAATTTTGATTGCCGTTGCCGTTCCTTTGCTTGCGGCAGTGGCGCCGGGCATTACCTTTGCCGCCAATGCTAATGTGGCTGGCGGTTATTCAGTTTGCGATCCGAGTATTCCGGACTCTTGGGGTCCGGTGACCTGGGGTTCAGGCACGACAGTGGTTTCCACCGCTAAGATTTATCCTGGTACGAGCATTGGCAGCAATAGCTCTGTTGGGGCATATGTTGTCATCGGTGTATGCGGCACCATTGGCGATAGCGACAAACTCAATACCAGTGTCAAACTCGGTGATGGCGTCACTGTCGGTAATGGCTCAACACTAGGCGGTTCCACCTGGGTTGGGGATAAATCTACTATCGGTAATACGTTGATTACCGGGTCGTCGGCACGTATCGGCAAGAACGTCACTATCAAAGATGGTCCGGGCACCCTAACGATAGGTGGTTCATCCGTTATCTATGACGGTGCCACCATTGGTGTGAACGCGAAGCTTGGTTCCTCTGCTGTCATTGGGCTTGGGGCAAGCGTGGGAGACGGCGCGAGCATTGGCGGGACCAGCCATATAGGCGATGGTGCCGCCGTCGGCCCCAACTCGGTCATTTCAAGTTCGGTGGTCATCGGCGCGAATAGTTGTCTTGGCGGCAGTGTCGCGCCTTGTTTAAATCCGGCCGGGGCAGTCGCTGTCGGGTACGACGCGAACATCGGCACCGGTACTGCGATAGGTGACGGCAGCAAGACTGCCGGCAGTGTCAACATCGGCTCATCTGTGCAGATGGGTCAGCGCGACAGCGTTGGGTACAAGGCCAGAATTTGCGATGGCGCGGTGCTTGGCAACGATATGACCATCCCTTCGTACAGCAAATTCGGTTGTTATTAAAGTATGCAAGGTTCGAATCACATTCGAATCGTAGCTTAAGGTATATAAGCTAACCTGGACGAGCCCCTGTTGAAAAACAGGGGCTCGTGTTTTTTCAGGGTAAGCTGACCATCATCGCTTGCCGGATCCCGGCAAGCCCATGACTCGTTGTTTGCCGGTGTGATCAAAAGTCTACCGGCACGACGGTTTTGTCTGGGGCTGCTGGGGCGATGCGCGACGTTAATGCTGATCCCGCGAGCGGGCGTAGAGCAGCCAGGCGATGCTGGCGGTAATCAGCGCCAGCTGCAAGCCCAGACTTTCCAGAGTGGGATAGATGCCCAGAACGTGGATCTCCGGGAAGTTGATGGGGTCGACGCGCAGTTTGCCGGCCTCCTGCAGCGCGGCGATGCCTTTGCCGGCGAAAACCACCGCCAGGATGGTGAGCAGCGCCGCGTTGACGCGGAAGAACAGGCGCAGCGGCAGCCGCACGCTCAGGCGGAACATCAACCACGCCAGACCGAGGAGGATAATGGCTGCGCTGAGTAATCCTCCGAAAAGATAGCCGTGGCTGTCGACGGCGGCTTGCAACCACAGCGTCTCGTAGAACAGCACGGTCTCCGCGACCTCGCGGTAAACAGCCACGAAGGAGATGAACACCAAGCCCCACACGGCGCCGGTGCTGACGGTGTCGTGGATGCGGCCTTGGATGAAACCCTTCCAGCGTTCGGCATGGCTGTGATTGTGCAACCAATAACCCACATAGAGCAGCATCGCCGCGGAGAATAAGGCGGTAAAACCCTCCATCAATTCGCGGCTGACGCTGGTGAAATTGACGAGTTGCTTGGCCGCGTACCAGGTAACGACGCCGGCCAATAGCGCGCCAATCCAGCCCATGTGGACATAGATCACCGCATCGCGGCGGTCGGTCTTGATGAGGAAGGAAATGATGGCGGCCAACACCAGAATGGCCTCTAATCCTTCCCGCAGCAGGATGATGAGGGCGCTTGTAAAACCCATCGCCGGGGACAGGCCGCCGCCGTGCAACGCGGCATCCGCTTTGTTCAACAAGGCTTGGATCGCCGCTTCCTGATGGGTGATTTCATCAGGCGTTGCGGTGCCATCCTTGATGCTTTGGCGATATTGGGTCATGGCCGTTTCGATGGCGTGCTTCAAATCGGCATCCACGGCGATAAGAGGCGTCTCCACCAATTCGAAGCCTTCCAGGTAGGAGGAGACGGCCAGATCGTAGGCGTGCTTGGCGTCGCTGCTTCTATAGGCTTCCAGGCTGGCGCTGAGTTTTTGCCGGGCGATGTCCAAGGGCTTCGGCGTGTCGAGGGCGATCTTTTCCGGATGGTTGCGCAGATAGGCAAGCACGGCCATGTCGTTATCGCCGAATTGTGCAGGCATGGCCTGGGTGAGCAGGCCGAGGCTGGCGAACGTGTCGCGGTATTCGGGGTGTTGCCAGAGCGATTCGCCGCGCGCACGGTCTTCATCCGACGCAAAGAAATTGCTCACATAAAAGGCCAGCGCCCAACGCTGGGTATCATCTATCTCGGTGAAGGCGCGCATCGGGGTGTTGGTTATCCCTAAGCTGATGGTGCTGTAAAGGCTATAGATACTCCGTTGGGCTTGCCGGTTGCGGTCGTGGAAATTGATGGGCTTATGGCTTAATGTCGCCGCGAGGGGGCCGTCGCCATGGCCCGTCGTCCCATGGCACTGGGCGCACTTGTCCGCATAGAGGGCACTGGCGCTTTGCGGTGAAGGAGCGGCGGGCGGGGCGACGGCTACTTGATAAGCGGCGATTACGGCGGTGGACAAGCTGCGGCAAAGCGTTTGAACCTCCAGTCCGGCGGCCCGTTGCTCGATGAGAGAGACCAAGCGAGCGGCGCTTTGCTGCATATCCGCCTTTCCGGGATGAGCCGGCAGCGCTGCGATCAAGGTTTGCGCCTGGGCGGCAAATTCCCGTTGTTCCGCATATTCGCCTGCATTAGTGATCTCGCCGTGCATGACCACCTGGGGGTAGTCGACCGCTAAATAATCAAGGGTATGGAGTACCGGCAAGGCGGTTGCGGAAAGGTCCGGGCCAGGGTCGGCGAGCAACGGTGCGGACCAGGGAGCCAGTGCACATATAATAAGTAGTGATCTAAAAAGATGCGCCATCGCGGTCACCAATCTCAAAATGATAATAATTCTTATTTAGATTCTATAATAAGGTAGCGGGGCGATCAATACCCTCCGATTCGTGGGGAGGGAAAGGCGTTATGGGGGGAAGCGTGTGCCCTCGGTCAGCAGAGGCACCCTATGAGGATGGTCATCGCGGTCCTAGCCCAGTCATTCTTGAAGAAAATTTAGATAAAAGCGATTTACCGCGAAGGATGCGAAGGAAATCAAGGTAAATATATCAGTCGAACTCCTTCGCGTATCTTTGCGTCCTTCGCGGTCAAGCTTTTAAACGGAAAGCGATTCCAGTTAAGTTTCAAATAGCCTGACTCACTACACTAGCGATGGGCATTGCGCGCCAAGGCGCGTAGTTCCCGCATCGCTACGCTGAGCATGGCCAGGTCCCTGTGGCCGCCGGCGCGGATGTCCGTTACCAAGCCTCGCCAGTGATCCACGCCCGCCTGATTATGCGCGAGCCAGGCGGCGATACATTGTTTCGTATGCTTTATCTCTGCGGTGTTTTCCAGTACCTCCTGGGTAAGCGTGCGCAGAGCGCCGCTCAATTCTTCGAGCAGGCCGTTGCGTGCCTTGCGTTGCCAGGTATCGTGGCGCGGCAGGGTATGAATTTGTTCCTTCAGCCAGTCCAATTCCAGAGAGGCGCTGAGAGCAAAGTAGATTTCCGCCGCCTGCAGGATGTCGATGCTGGTTTGTTCGGCGATCTCGGTCAGGTCGAGCATCGCGATCAGGGCATCGAACCGGGCGACTTGCAGAGCGAGTTGTTTGGGGACGCCGGCCTTGGTGAAGAGGCGCTCTTTGCGTTTTAACGACGCGGATTCGCCGTTTTTCAGGAGATGCGGCAGGCGCTCGGCGAGGGGCGCGCCGTGGGCGGCATAGCGGGCGATGGCCGCGGCGATACCTATCGGCCCATGTGTATGGCGCAGCAGCCACAGGGTGGCGCGATCCAACAAGCGCCGCGCATCGATGAGAATGTCCAATTGCACGCCGGCGCTAACACGGTTGTCGAGGTCTGCGACGGCCTGCCAGATCGCACGCATAGCGAAGATCTCGCGCGCCGCCGTGTAGGCGCGGGCGATGGCGGCCGGGGGATGGCCGGTGGCGTTTTGCATGCGCATCCAGAAGGTGCTGCCCATGCGATTGACCATATCGTTGGTGATCTGGGTGGTGATGATCTCGCGGCGCAGCGGATGGGTCTTCATGCGCGCGCCGAAAGCTTCGCGCAAGGGGGTGGGGAAGTAACTTATCAAGTCATGGGAGAGAAAGGGGTCTTCGCAGATATCGGTGTTGAGCAGTTCCTCGTATAAGCGCATCTTGCTGTAGGCCAGCAGTATGGCGATCTCCGGCCGGGTCAGGCCCTCCTGGGCCGTTTCCCGTTTGGCTATATCTTCATCATTGGGGAGAAACTCCAGCCGACGTCTGAGGCGGCCTTCCCTCTCCAGCATGCGGATTAATTGCACATGATCGCTCAGGAGATGACTTGACTGGGCGGCGGAGATGCTAAGGGTTTGGGTTTGCAAATAGTTGTCGGCGAGCACCAACTCTGCGACCTCGCCGGTCATATCCGTCAGCAATTGGTTGCGTTGTTTCAAGGTTATGTCGCCGGCGGCGACGACCTGATCGAGCAGAATCTTGATATTCACTTCGTGGTCGGAGCAGTCCACACCGCCGGAGTTGTCGATGGCGTCGCTGTTGATGCGCCCGCCGCGGCGTGCGAACTCGACGCGCGCCAATTGAGTAAAGCCGAGATTGCCTCCCTCGCCCACCACCTTGCAACGCAGTTCCGCGGCGTCGATGCGCAGCGCGTCGTTGCTGCGGTCGCCCACATCGGCGTGGGATTCGCTGCCGGCCTTGACGAAGGTGCCGATGCCGCCGTTCCACAGCAGATCCACCGGCGCGCGCAGGATGGCCTGAATCAATTCATTGGGGGTGAGCTGCGCCGTTTCGACTCCCAAGACGGCGCGCGCCTCGGCGCTCAAGGCGATGGATTTGGCTCGGCGCGAATACACGCCGCCGCCCGGCGAGATCAACTTGGCATTGTAGTCGGACCACGCCGAGCGCGGCAAAGCGAACAGCCGTTGCCGCTCCTGATAACTCGCTGCGGGGTCGGGATTGGGGTCGATAAAGATATGCTGGTGGCTGAAGGAGGCGATGAGCCGCAGTTGCGGCGACAGCAACATGCCGTTGCCGAAGACATCGCCGGCCATACTGCCGATGCCGACCGCAGTGAACGCCTGGCCTTGGATGTCTATGCCCAGTTCACGGAAGTGGCGTTTCACCGACTCCCACGCGCCGCGCGCGGTGATGGCGATCTTTTTGTGATCATAGCCCGTGGAGCCGCCCGAGGCGAAGGCGTCGCCCATCCAGAAGTTATATTCGGCGGCGAGCTGGTTGGCAATGTCGGAGAAGGTCGCAGTGCCCTTGTCGGCGGCCACCACCAGATAGGGGTCGTCGCGGTCATAGCGTATAACCTCGGCCGGCGGCATGACCTTGCCGTCCACCAGATTGTCGGTGAGATCGAGCAGGCCGCTGATGAAGGTGCGGTAACAGAACACCACCTCGTTTTGAACGGCGTCACGGTCATCGCTTGCAGGCAGGCGCTTGGCGACGAATCCGCCTTTGGCCCCTACCGGAACGATAATGGTGTTTTTCACCATCTGCGCCTTCATGAGCCCCAGGACCTCCGTGCGGTAATCCTCGCGGCGGTCCGACCAGCGGATGCCGCCCCGCGCCACCGGACCGCCGCGCAGATGCACGCCCTCGACCCGCGGCGAATAGACGAAGATCTCGAACATGGGGCGCGGTTGCGGTAAGGCGGGGATTTGGGCGGGATCAAACTTGAAGGAGATATAGTGTTTGAGGCCGCCGCCGGGCATGTCCTGATAGTAGTTGGTGCGCAACATCGCCTGAATCAAGGCGTGAAACAGGCGCAGGATGCGGTCTTCGTCCAGGCTGCTCACACCTTCCAGGGCTTTTTCGATTTGTTCATGGAGTGCGCCGCACCGTGCTGTCGCATCCGCGCGGCGATTGGGATCGAAACGGGTCTCGAATAATTCCACCAGCAGTGTGGTGATGGCGGGATTGCCGGCCAGGCTTTGCTCCATATAGGACTGGCTGAAGGGAGATCGGGTCTGCAAGAGGTATTTGCACAAGGCGCGCAACATCACCACGCTGCGCCAATGGAGCCCTGCAGCCAAGACCAGACGGTTGAAGCCGTCGTTCTCCATATTGCCGCTGCATACCTGGGCAAAGGTCTCTTGGAAGGCATCCTTGACCGCCAGCACTTCCACGTTGATGCCATGTCCGGTGGTCATGTCGAAGTCCAGCATCCAGAAGGGACCGCCGGAACGTGGAGTGATCTCATAGGGGCGGGCGCTCACGATGCGCAGTCCCATTTGCTCCAGCATGGGCAGGATGTCGGAAAGGGTCATGGGCCGGTCGCGGCCGAATACCTTAAAACGCAGCAGTTCGCTGTCTTGCTCCGGGGGGCGGTACAGATTGAGAGTGAAGGTCGCGGCCTCGCCGATCTCTTCCAAGTGCTGAATATCCAGCACCGCGGTGCGCGGCGAATAATCATCGCGGTAGGCGGGAGGGAATGCCTCGCCGTAGCGATGAAAGAGACGGTCGCCTTGCTCCTCGCCGAGTTGGGCATGGAGGGCGATGCGCAACTCGTCCCGCCAGGAGAGCATGGCCTCCTCCATGCGCGCCTGCAATTGCACGGAGTCGTAGTCGGGGATGCGATCGGGGTGGGTGCGGATGATGAAGTGCACGCGCGCCAGCGGCGAATCCGAGATCTGGATGTTGAGCTCAACGCCCTCGCCGTTCAGGGCATGCATCAGAATCTCCTGGATGCGCCGCCGCAATTCGGTGTGATAGCGCTCGCGCGGGATATAAACCAAGGCGGTGACGAAACGCCCGAATGGGTCCTTGCGCAGGAACAGCCCGAACTTATGGCGCTCTTGCACCTGCAGGAGGCCGGTGGCCACGCGGTAGAGTTCTTGGTAAGTGCACTGCAGCATCTCGTCGCGCGGGAAAGTGTCGAGGATATGGGCGAGCGCCTTGCGGTCGTGGCCGGTGAGCGCAAGGCCGGATTTGTTCAAGACGTAATCCAATTTCCTGCGCAGGATCGGGATGTCCCCGGGGCGGCTGCTATAGGCCAGCGAAGTATAGAGGCCGAGGAAACGCCATTCGCCTATGACCTGCGCCTCGTTGTTGAAACGCTTGATACCGAGGTAATCAAGATGCGCCGCGCGGTGTACCGTGGAAACCGCAGTGGATTTGGTGAGGATCAGCAAGGTGGGCTTGCGCGCGGAGGCGCGCAGCGGCGGCGGAATATGGGCGAAACCCTGCGAGGCGCGGGCGCCGTTGCCGTCGTTGCCGCGGAGAATGCCCAGACCCGAACCGGGAGCCTGGCGCAGA
>Ga0153916_10000475_pt1 | contig 26910 bp, 15 predicted proteins | sample Opewatmetagenome_FD_109642 | JGI IMG/M metagenome (GOLD analysis project Ga0153916, IMG submission 109642) | Freshwater wetland microbial communities from Ohio, USA - Open water 3 Core 3 Depth 4 metaG | ecosystem: Environmental > Aquatic > Freshwater > Wetlands | place: USA: Ohio, Lake Erie...
CCGGCAAACACCCCAGGGCGCAGGCTGCTGGACGTCGACGTTTTTCGAGGGCGAGCGGACCGACGGCCCGCTCGAGGCCCGGCTCCCGAGCGGCTATCAAGCCCCGCCGCTGAACTGGTTCCGCGGGCTGGATCTCGAAGCACTCGTGGAGCCCGAGGCCCTCTCGTTCCACGCCCAGATCATCATGCAAATGCCGGAGAAGAGGGCGGAAGCGAAGGAGAAAGCAGGAACGAAGGACAAACAGGATCGATAAGGAGACGTGGAACGCTCCCAATCCGCGAGGGATGTCATATGAAGTCTGAGTATACCGCCGTAATCAAGCACACGGGGAATTGGTGGATCGGCTGGATCGAAGAGGTTCCCGGGGTCAATTGTCAGGAGCGCTCTCGCGAGAAACTCATCGACACGCTTCGGATCACCCTCAGAGAAGCGATTGAGCTGAACCGGCAGGATGCGTTGGCGTCTGCCGGGCCGGGATTTCAGGAGGAGAAGATCGCCTTATGAAGAGGACGGAGCTGCTCAAGCATCTTCGCCCACCGATTCGGATTGTTGCGTCCATTCCCAAAGCCCAACGGCGGGCAGAGCCCACGCTACGAATTGGCCGGCCTCAGCGGACCTTCCATTCGAGAATGCCCGCGGACCAGCGGGGCTGGAGCTGGGCCTCGATCCGCAAGCCGGTCGTCTCGACCGGGTCGAAGGTGACGCGGTTGACCTTGTCGGGCTCCACGCCGTAGGACGACGCCCCGCGGACCGGTTTCCACGCGCTGGCGTCCTTGTAGAGGAGCTGCCAGGACTGGGGCACCCGGCAGTCGCGCTTCAGCCGGCCGTCGTCGAACCAGTAGACGGACACCTCGGAGACCTTCTGCGGGGTGTCGAAGTCGTACTGGGCCCACTCTTTCGTGCCGCGGCGGTCGAACCAGGTGAAGCGAGGGACGTCGTGGTCGCAGGAATTGCGGGGATCGATCCCGTCGCCGAGGGCAGTGACCGTGCCGCCGAAGGAATCGCAGTGGCTGGCCGTGGCGGTGATCTGGTCGGCAAGGGAGGACGGCTCGCTGGGGCCGAGCGTCGCCGGGTCCAGCGGGCGGTAGAGCCGGCCCTGCCAGGCCGGATCGTCCGCCGGCGGGGTCTTGGACTTGCCGTCCTGGCGGACCCAAACGACCATCGGGCCCGGCCGGCGATGGTCCCACGCATAGTAGGGAATCGCCGTGACGGTCTTCCCTTGGCGGGTCACGGCCTTAATCACGGTCACGCCGCCCAACAGGTCGGGGCGGTGCTCGGTGGTGAACTTCGGGTCGCGGGCGAGGATGATGTTCTGCACGGGTCCGTCGTTGTCGGCCGCTTCGAAGCAATAGACGACCGGCCCGCGCTGGATCGCCACCCGCCCCGCGTCGTCCTTCACGCGGGGATGGGCCTCGATCCGCTCGACCGGCATGGGCAAGTTCAGGGTGATCACGTCGCCGGGATTCCAGGTCCGCTGAATGACGCAGTAGCCCTTCTCTTTCTGCTTGGTGAACGACGGACCCCGGGAGGTGAAGCTCCACCGCACGCCGCTCTGGACCCAGGCCGGAATCCGCAGGGCGACGTCAAACGCGGCCGGTTGCGCCGGGTCGACGGCGATCTGGATCTTCTCGTCCCAGGGGTAGCGCGTCTCCTGGGTGAGCTTCACTTTCGTTCCGCGGATCGCGACCGTCGCGGTGCCGGCCGCGTAGAGATTGACGTAGATCGCGCTGTCGGAGGTCGCGTAGACATAGCCCGGCACCGAGGGGACCAGCCGCACCACGTTGCTGGGGCAGCAGGCGCAGCCGTAGAAGGGCTGGCGGTGGTGGTTGCCGCCGGAGGCCAGCGGGTTGACGTAGAAGAAATGTTGGCCGTCCAGGGCGATGCCCGAGAGGATGCCGTTGTAGAGGGCCCGCTCCAGGACGTCGACGTATCGGGCGTCGCCGTCGAGGAGGTTCAAGCGGTGGGCCCAGAAGGCCAGCCCGATCGCCGCGCACGTCTCGCAATAGGCCGACTGGTTGGGCAGCTCGTAGGGGTCGCCGAAGGCCTCGCCGGCGTGGCGGGCCCCGATGCCGCCGGTGATGTACATCTTCCGCAGGACGACGTCCTGCCAGAGGGCGTCCATCGCCTTGATGAAGCCCGGGTCGCCGGTGTAGGCGGCCGCGTCGGCCACGCCGGAGTAGAGATACATCGCCCGGACCGCGTGGCCGACGATCTGGCGCTGCTCGCGCACGGGGACGTGGTCCTGGCAGTAGGGGCCGTGGAGCTTCTCCCGCTGCTCTTGGTCCCCGCGGATGTCGAGGAAGAACTTGGCGAGCTTCAGGTACTTTTCCTGGCCGGTCGCCTGGGAGAGTTTCACCAGGGCCAGCTCGATCTCCTCGTGGCCGGGGACTTCGTGGCGCTTGTCGGGCCCGAAGGTGGCGTCGATGTGATCGGCCAGCTTGATCGCGACGTCGAGAAAGGTCCTCTTGCCGGTGGCGCGCCAGTGGGCCACGGCGCCCTCGAACAGATGCCCTGCGCAGTAAAGCTCGTGCATCGCGGCGAAGTTTTTCCAGCGGTTCTGCGGCTCGACCAGCGTGAAGTAGGTGTTGAGGTACCCGTTGGGCTGTTGGGCGGCGGCGATCTTGGCGATCACGTCGTCGACGGTTTTCGCCAGCGCGGGATCGGGCTGGTCGGCCAGCGAGTAGGCGGCCCCTTCCAGGACCTTGTAGACGTCGGAGTCGTTGAAGTAGATTCCCTCGAACTTGCCGGGCACGAGGCCGGCGGCCTTGGCGAAATTGCTGATCCGGCCCGTCTGCTCGCACCAGGTGAAGTTGTGCGGCAGCGACTTCTCCCGGTTGGTCTTGATCCGCGGGGCCCAGAAGGCGTCCTGGAGCTTGACCTCGGTGAAGGGGACGGCGGCGAGCTTGCGGTGCCTGGGGGCCTCGGCCGCCGCGGCGGGCAAGGCCGACAGAAAGACGATCGCGACGGAAAACCATACGGCCGAGTGTCTCACGGGCGACTCCTTACTCTTGAACCTCTGCGGGCATTTTCGGAAGGAGAGAACAAACCGCAGATGAACGCAGATCAACGCAGATTAACCGAGCTTCCCGGTCGGCGATCCTCGACCTCCAAAGCCTCTCTCCGCGGTCCTATCCGCGTCCTTCTGCGTGATTCTGCGTCCATCTGCGTTCATCTGCGGTTCCCTTTTCCCTTCTCTGCGGTTCCCTTCCCCTTGCCGACCAGCCTTATCCCCGCTCGGGGAAGATCTTGCGAAGGAACTGGTAATGGGCGGCGTAGTCCTTTTCCAGGCCGTGCGGGGCGGCGGCCTCGATCTGGATCCAGCCGCTGTAGCCGATCTTGTCCAGGGCGCGGCGGACCTTCGTGAAGTCGATCCGCCCCTGGCCGAGCATGAAGCCGGCATCCTTGAAATGGAACTCGCAGATGAGCTTGCCCAGCATCGGGATTTCCTTGAGCACGTCGCGTCCCTTGTCGGTCGAGTTGCCGACGTCGTAGTAGACCTTCAGCGCCGGGGAGCCGACGCGGTCGAGGATCTTGAGGTTGTCCTCCGCGCTCAAGTAGCTTTCCAGGCCGATCGTGATGCCTTGCTTTTCAGCCTTCGGGCACACGTCCTTGAGGACCTTGACCAGGTGGTCGATCTCGCGGGTCTTGGCCATGTCCAGCTCACCGTTGCCGAAGCAAGCGGGCATGACGATCGGGATCCCCATCGCCTTGCAGACGTCGATCGAGTCGGCCAGCCACGCGGCCGCGCGGGGATCGCTCTTCAGGGGCACGCTGTTGGTCTCGCCCAGGGCCAGTGAGCCGATCCCCAGGCCGGTCCGCTTGGCGGCGTCGAGGTAGGCCCTCTGGACTTCCGGCTTCCGCAGGTGCAGATCGTCGGCGACCGAGCCCATGTTGATCTGGACCCCGTCCAGGCCGATCCGCTTGGCCACGTCCAGCGACGAGGGGTCCGACTTGCCCAGGTTCCATTCGCACGCGCCGATCTTGAACCACCGCTTGCCCGGCGCACCCAAGAGCGGCTCGAACCGGGCCGCCAAGACGGCCAGCGCCGCCGCTTGGGCAGCGCGGCAGAATAGCGCACGTCGAGAGAGTCTGTCGTGGGTGATCGTCATCGAAGGCTCCTTGATGCCTAGGGTTCAGGGTTCAGGGTTCAGGACTCGGGATTCAGAACCGAGGATTGGCGTCGCCAGGGACAACCTATGCTGGACCGCGATTCTGAACCCTGAACCCTGAACCCTGAACCCTCATCCCCTCATTCCCGAACCCAACATCCCTTTGAGTGTACCGACGGCCCGGGGGGACTGCCAGCGCCGCAGCGCGAATTGCCCCGCCGACGCAGCGGACCTAGAATCTACAGTGACGGGGCTTCCGCGGACGCGGCGGGCCCACCGTCCGGAGGGGATGGCGTGAAACCGAGCACGCGAGATCGATTTGACCGGCAGTTGGAGCGGGTCCTGGCCGAGCTGCCGCCGGCGGTCCACCGCTTGCTGGAGCAGGTCCCGCTGCACGTCGAGGACTATCCGCCGCCCGAGGTGCTCAAAGAAAAAGGGATGGACGACCCGGACGAGCTGTGCGGCCTGTTCACCGGCGTCGCCCTGACGGAGCGGAGCGTAGAAGACTCGGGCCGGCTCCCCGACGTGGTGACGATCTACCGGTTGGGAATCCTCGCTGCCGCCCGGGACGAGGACGGCCGGGTCCGCGCCGGACGCCTTCGCGAGGAGATCCGCATCACGATTCTCCACGAGCTGGCCCACTTCCACGGGCTGGACGAGGAGCAGTTGGAGGAGCTAGGATACGGGTAAGGCGGCGGCCAGCTTGGGGCGTCCCACACGCTGGCGGCTTATTGATCCTCGCAAGAGCAATGCGACTTTCGTGCAGCGGGGCCGCTTGCGGCCCGCGGACTTCCGCCGGCCGGACCCGGCCACAAGTGGCCGGGCTAAACAATCGGCTCTTGCATTGCTTCCTTGAGCATCAATAGCCCTCCGAGAACCAGGATCATACTTCTATGCCCAATCCCGACACTCCACTCCAACCGCCCGATCCCCGCTGGCTCCAGCTCTCTCCCGACGACAACGTCGGGGTCGCGACGCGAACGCTCGAGGCCGGCCAGGCGATCGTGGTCGACGGCCGCCCGGTGACGTTGTCCGAGCGGATTCCGACCGGCCACAAGGTGGCGATCCGGCCGATTGCGGCGGGCGAGAAGGTGAAGAAGTACGGCGCCCCGATCGGCTCGGCCACCTGCGACATCCGGCCGGGTGAGTACGTCCACACGCACAACGTCAAGAGCGACTACCTGCCCACCTATACCCGCGACCACGCCGCGCCGGGGTGAGCCGGGCGGATGTTCCACACCCTCTGGCCGTTCTCTCGGCGCACTTGGAGAGCCCAACTGCGGAGTAGCGAGTACTGAGTACTCAGTACTGGTGGCTGACTGCTGTTCGCTGACTGCTCACTGCTGGTCGCCGAACGTTGACTGCTGAGCGCTCCGTACTTGGCATCTTCTCATCCGAGATCTTCACCCCAGCTCCGCCACCTCCTGGTACTCCGGGATGGCCACCTCCCAACCCATCGCTTCTTGGATGTGATCGGCCAATGCCTGGCTGGCCTGGAGCTCTCCGTGGGTCAGGAAGAGGCGGCGGGGCGAAGCGCGGAAAGAGCCCAGCCACCGCAACAGCGCGGAGCGGTCGGCGTGGCCCGACAGGCCGTGCAGCTCGGCGATCCGAGCGCGGACCGGCCAGAACCGCCCGTGGATGCGGACCTGCGGGTTCCCGTCGAGGATCTGCCGGCCCAGCGTGCCGCGGACCTGGTAGCCGGTGAACAGGACGGTGCACTGCTCGCGGGTGATGTTGTGGACCAGGTGGTGCTTGATCCGGCCGGCGTTGCACATCCCCGACGGGGCCATGATGATCGCCGGCTCGCGGAGGTAGTTGATCGTTTTCGAATCCTCCACGCTCCGGCACATCTTCAAGCCCGGGAAGCGGAGCGGCTGCCGGCCCGAGTCGATCAGTTGCCGGGCCTCCTCGTCGTAGCACTCGCGGTGCCGCTCGAAGATCGCCGTGGCGTCCGCGGCCATCGGGCTGTCGAGAAACACCGGCACGCGGGGGATCTGGCCGGTTTCCAGCAGCCGGCTGAGATGGTAGGTCATCTCCTGGGCGCGCTCGATGGCGAAGGTCGGCACGACCAGGTTTCCCCCGCCGGCGATCGTCTCGCGGACGATCCGGCCCAACTGGGTCTCGACGTCCTCCCGCGCGTCGTGATCCCGGTCCCCGTAGGTCGACTCCATCACGACGTAGTCGGCCTCGGCAAACAGCGTGGGGTCGCGGACGATCGGCTTGCCCCACTGGCCCACGTCGCCGGAAAAGAGGATCCGCCGGGGGCCGTCCCCGTTGGCGATCTGGAATTCGACGTGGGCCGAGCCGAGGATGTGTCCGGCGTCGTGGAAGGTGAGGAGGACGCGATCGCCGAGCGCGAGCGGCTTTTCGTAGGAAGTCTCTTCCAGGTGGGGCAAGGCCCGCTCGACGTCGCGCGTCGTGTAGAGGGGGATCTCGGGATGTTTGCCCCGCCGGCCCTCGCGGCGGTGGCGCTTCTGCTTGAAGGCCGCGTCCTCTTCCTGGATCTGCGCCGAGTCGCGAAGCACCAGCTCGACCAGATCGGCCGAGGCCCCCGTGGCGTAGACCCGGCCGCGAAAGCCCTCGTGGACCAGCCGGGGGAGCAGGCCGCAGTGGTCGAGGTGGGCGTGGGTGAGCACGACGGCGTCGAGCTGCCGGGGCGGGACGGGGCTGGGCTCCCAGTTCCGGTCCAGGTGCTCGCGCTCCTGGAACATCCCGCAGTCGACGAGGATCTTCTTCCCGCCCGCGTCCAGCAAGTACCGCGACCCGGTCACCTGGCGACTGGCCCCGAGGAATTGGAGTCTCACGTGGATGCCCCTTTCTGCGAGACGCTCTTGCGTGCCTGAAGGGGTATTGTTGGCAGGCGGATGCGGCGTTGCAAAGGCCCGGGCGTTTTTTTCTGGGCGTGCTGGCGTGGCCGCGCCCCTGTCCTCCCGCGTGCCGGCTTGCCCCCCGGGATAAGGGACGCCGGCCGAATTTGTGCCCCGGTTCGGGTGGCAGGGGGCTAGGCAAGTCCCGCCGCCCTCCTCTAAAATCGAGGGATTAGCGCTGGGAAGCTGGATAAGACGACAAGCCTTTGCGAGCCTGGTAGCATGGACGGCCGGCGCGGTGTGAATCTTTGGCGGATCGGGCAAAGAGTTCGAAGGGACGCCAAGATCGCGACGAAAGGCTAGAGATAGAGGCTCTGCCGTCCGGTTGGGAACCGTTCGCTGGGAGAGTGCAGTATCGTGCCACTGGATCGTCTGCCCGGAACCTTCTTCGGTCCTTCGAACCTGGTCGATCTGCTGCGCCACCGCGTGCGCCATCAAGCCGACGCGGTCGCCTTCACTTGGCTGGTGGACGGCGAGAACGAGCAGGTGGACCTGGGCTACCGGGAGCTGGACCGAGAGGCCCGGGCCATCGCCGCCTGGCTGCAATCGAAGCACCTCTCGGGCGAGCGGGCCCTGCTGTGCTATCCGCCGGGGCTGGAGTTCGTCTCCGCCTTCTTCGGCTGCCTCTATGCCGGGGTCGTGGCGGTGCCGGTCTATCCCCCGCGCCGCAACCAATTACACAACCGGATCCAGGCGATTGCCGAGGACGCGGAGGCGCGGGTAGCGCTGACCACCGACGCGGTCTTGAAGCGGATCCGCCCGCTGGTCGAGCGAACCCCCAGCCTGCGGGGCCTGCAATGGCTGGCCAGTTGTCACGTCCCGGCCGGGATGGAGGAGCAGTGGGAGGCGCCGAAGGTCTTCGGCGACACGCTGGCGTTCTTGCAGTACACCTCGGGCTCGACGGGGCGGCCCAAGGGAGTGACCCTCAGCCACGCCAACTTGATGCACAACTCCGCTCTGATCGCCCACTGCTTCGAGCACACCCGCTCCGGCATGGGCGTCTTCTGGCTCCCCAGCTACCACGACATGGGCCTGATCGGCGGCATCCTCCAGCCGCTTTTTATCGGGCGTCCCAACGTGATGATGGCGCCGATGGCCTTCCTCCAGCGGCCGTACCGCTGGCTGGCGGCGATATCGCGTTTCGGCGGCACCACCAGCGGCGGGCCCAACTTCGCCTACGACTTGTGCGTCCGGAAGATCTCGCCCAAAGAACGGGCGACCCTCGACCTCCGCAGTTGGCAGGTGGCCTTCAACGGGGCCGAGCCGGTCCACGCCGAAACGCTCGACCGCTTCTGCGAGGCCTTTGGACCGTGCGGATTCCGGCCCGAGGCCTTCTACCCCTGCTATGGGCTGGCCGAGGCGACGCTGATCGTTTCCGGAGGTTATCCCCGACAGCCTCCCACGGTCCGCGCTTTCGACGCGGCCGGCCTGGCCCGACGGGAAGTGATCGAGCGCGACCCGGACGATCCGGCGGCGCGGCAACTGGTCGGCTGCGGCGAGGCTCTGCCCGACGGCAGCATCGTGATCGTCGATCCGGAAACCCGGACCCGGCTCCCCGCCCAGCGGATCGGCGAAATCTGGACGGGCAGTCCCAGCATCGCCCGGGGATACTGGAAGAGGCCGGAGGAGACGCGGGACACCTTCCACGCCTACCTGGCGGATGGCGGCGACGGGCCGTTCCTCCGCACCGGCGACCTGGGGTTCCTCATCGACGGCGAGTTGTTCGTCGTCGGGCGGATCAAGGACGTGCTCATCGTGCGGGGGCTGAACCACTATCCCCAGGACATCGAAGCGACCGTGGAGAAGTGCCATCCCATGCTCCGCCCCGGTTGCTCGGCGGCCTTTGCCGTGGAAACGGAGGGCCGGGAAGAGCTCGTCGTCCTCTGCGAGGTGGAGCGCCGCGCGCGGGGCGATCCGGCCCCGATCTTCGCCGCCATCCGGCGGGCCGTCGCCGAAGAGCACGAGATCGCCGTCTCCGGCATCCTCCTGTTGAAGGCCGGGAGCATCCCCAAGACCTCCAGCGGCAAGATCCAGCGGCACGCCTGCCGCGACGCCTACCTCGAAGGCTCTCTGGCCGTGGTCGGCCGGTGGTCCCAACGGGGCGAAGGCTCGCCGCCGCCGGCCGCGGCGGAAGCGGCCCCGGAGCCGGCCGGCGAAACCCGGGACGCGCGCACCGGGCAACGCCCCGAGCGGCGCCGTCGCAACGGAGAGCCGGCCCGCGGCGGCCCCGGCGAGACGGTCGGGCAAGTCCATCTCCGCGTGGACCGGCCCACCTCCCTCCCGCCCAACGGCGCCCGCCAGCCCTCCGCGGCGCAGAGCAACGTCGCCGAGATCGTGCTGGAGGAGGTCCGCAAGGTCGCCAAGCAGCGGGCCAACGGCCTGACCCTGGACACCGTGATTGCCGAGATCGGGCTGGATTCGCTGGAGCGGATGGAGATCCTGGCCTCGATCGAGGAGCGCTTCGGCGGCCGCTTTCCCGAGGAGATCTTCCCCGACCTGGAGACCTGCGCCCAACTGATCGAGGCCGTCGACCGGTACCTGGTAGGCAACGGGGAGCCCCGCCGCGCCCCGGCCTTGCCCCCCGACGCCGAGATCCCGCCGGAAACCTACCGAATCGAGCAATTCCCCGAATGCCTCCGCCTCAAGGCGAACCTCGAGTTCATCGAATCCTCGGGCCTGGAAAACCCGTTCTTCCACGTTCACCAGGGCGTGCTCACCAACCGGACGGTGATCGGCGGCCGGGAGCTGATCAACTTCTCCAGCTTCAATTACCTGGGGATGTCGGGCCATCCGGCGGTGGCCCAGGCCGCCAAGGAGGCCATCGATCGCTACGGCACGAGCGTCTCCGCCAGCCGCCTGGTGTCCGGAGAGAAGGACCTCCACCTCGAGCTGGAGCGGACGTTGGCCCGGTTCCTCGGCGCCGAGGACGCGATCGTGTTCGCCGCAGGCCACTCGACGAACGAGACGGTCATCGGGCACCTTTTCGGCCCTGGCGACCTGATCCTCCACGACGCCCTGGCCCACAACAGCATCGTCCAGGGGGCGGTCCTTTCGGGTGCCCGGCGGCGGCCCTTCGCCCACAACGACCCCAAGGCCGCCGACCAACTGCTGGCCACCTTCCGCCGCGACTACCGCCGCGTGCTGATCGCCATCGAGGGCGTCTACAGCATGGACGGCGACTTCCCCAATCTCCCCGAGTTCCTCGACGTCAAGCGCCGCCACAAGGCGATCCTGCTGATCGACGAGGCCCACTCCCTGGGCACGCTCGGCCCGCGCGGCCGGGGAATCGGTGAGTTCTACGACGTCGACCGCCAGGAGGTCGAGTTGTGGATGGGGACCCTGAGCAAGTCGCTGGGGAGCGGCGGCGGCTACATCGCCGGCTCCGCGGAGCTGGTCCGCTATCTCCGCTACACCGCCCCGGGCTTCGTCTTCGCCACGGGGATCTCGCCGCCGAACACGGCCGCGGCACTGGCCGCGCTGCGGGTCCTGGAAGCCGAGCCCCAGCGAGTTGCCCGCCTCCGCCAGCGCTCCGAGCTGTTCCTCTCCCTGGCCAAACACCGCGGCCTCAACACCGGCACGAGCAACGGCACCCCGGTGGTGCCGATCATCCTGGGCAATTCCATCCACTGCCTGATGGTCTCCAAGGCGATGCTCGCTCGGGGGATCAACGTCCGCCCGATCCTCCATCCCGCCGTCGAAGAAAGCGCCGCCCGGCTGCGGTTCTTCATCACCTCCGAGCACACCGAAGAGGAAATCCGCTACGCGGTCGACGCGCTCGCAGAGGAGTTGGAGCGACTCAGCCCGGAGTATCTCGCCGGTGAGGGATCTCGGGAGACTTCCTCCCCGCGTACCCACGGCTAGCGGCCCGTCAAAGCTGGACTGACATGTTCGGCCGTTTAGCCGCCACGCCGCAGGCGTGCGGCCGCCCGGACGGGCTTGATCGTCCCCCGCCATAGGGTCGCCAGCGAGGCACCCTAGCGAACCACTGACAGGATCCAGCCTCTTGTGTATACTAGGGGGTCCGCCGCTGGGGTGAAGTGTCTGGGCATACAGAATGAATCCAAGAAACCTGCGTAATATAGGCATCTCTGCCCACATCGACTCCGGCAAGACCACGCTCAGTGAGCGGATCCTTTTCTACGCCGGCCGGATCCACCGCATGCAGGAGGTCAAGGGCGATGGCGACGGCGCCACCATGGACCACATGGAGCTGGAGAAGGAGCGGGGGATCACGATCACCAGTGCGGCCACCACCGTCAATTGGAACGACGCCACGATCAACCTCATCGACACCCCCGGTCACGTCGATTTCACCGTGGAAGTGGAGCGGAGCCTGCGGGTGCTCGACGGGGCGATCCTCGTGCTGTGCGCCGTGGGCGGGGTCCAGGCGCAGACGCTGACCATCGACCGCCAGATGCGCCGCTACCACGTCCCCCGGCTGGCGCTTGTGAACAAGCTCGACCGGATCGGGGCCGATCCGCTCAAGGTGGCCCGGCAGCTCCGCGAGAAGCTCGGCTGCGACGCCGTGCTGATGCAGATTCCCATCGGCCTGGAGGCCGATTTCCAGGGGGTCGTCGACCTGGCGGCCCAGCAGGCGATCTACTTCGACGGCTCCCACGGCGAGGAGGTCCGCCGCGAGCAGGTCCCCGCCTCGCTGGCCGGGCAGGCCCGCCGCGCCCGCCAGCAAATGCTCGAAGCCCTGTCGATGTACAGCGACGAGCTGTTGGAGCTCCTTTTGTCCGAGGAGCCGGTGCCCGCGGAGCTGATCCACGAGGTGGTCCGGGCGGCGGTGATCGGGGAGCAGTTGACGCCGGTCTTCCTGGGCTCGGCCTACCGGAACAAAGGGGTCCAGCCGCTCTTGGACGCGGTGGTCCGCTACCTCCCGTCGCCGCTCGATCGGGACACCAAAGCGCTGGCCCACGACGATCCTCACCGCGAGTTCCCCCTGGCGGCCGACTGCGACAAGCCGACCGTGGCGATGGCCTTCAAGATCGTCGAGGACCCGTATGGGGCCTTGACCTTCATGCGGATCTACCAGGGCAGCTTCGTCAAGGGGGGGACGTACTGCAACCAGCGGACCGGCCGCAAGGAGCGGTTCAGCCGGATCGTGCGGATGCACGCCGACGAGCGCGAGGAGATCGACGCGGCTGGGGCGGGCGAGATCGTGGCGGTGCTGGGCGTCGACTGCGCCAGCGGCGACACCTACGCCTCGACCTATCCCTATTGCACCTTGCAGAAGATGCACGTCCCCGAGCCCGTGATCAAGATGGCCATCGAGCCGGTCCAGCGGGACGGCGCTGACCGGCTCTTCAAGGCGCTGGGCCGCTACCGCCGCGAAGACCCCACGCTCCGCGTGTCCGTCGACGACGAGACCGGCGAGACGCTGATCGCGGGGATGGGCCAGTTGCACCTGGAGATCTACGTCGAGCGGATCCGCCGGGAGTACAACGTCGAGGTGAAGGTCGGCCCCCCGAAGGTCCACTACCGCGAGGCCCCCACGCAGCCGGCCCGCTTCGACCTGCGCCACCGCAAGCAGACCGGCGGCGCCGGCCAGTACGCCCACATTGTCGGCCGGATGGAGGTCCTCCCCGAGGACGCCGAAGAGCCCTTCCTGTTCGAGGATCAGGTGGTCGGCGGCCGCATCCCGCGGCAATTCATCCCGGCGATCGAAAAGGGTTTCCGCCAGGCGATCGCCAAGGGGCCGGTGGCCGGCTACCCCGTCGTCGGCCTGCAGGTAATCCTCGAAGACGGCTCGCACCACGAGGTGGACAGCTCCGACCTGGCCTTCCAAATCTGCGCCCAGACCGCGATGCGGGAGACCTTCCCCAAGACCCGCCCGGTGCTGCTGGAGCCGGTGATGAAGATCGAGATCGAGTGTCCGGGCCAGTTCCAGGGTCCGGTGGTCGGGGATCTCACGGCCCGACGCGGCCTGGTGGTCGCCACCGAGGCCGACGGCCCCATCGCCCGGATCGAGGGCGAGGTCCCCCTGGCCGAGACCTTCGGCTACTCGACCGACCTGCGGAGCATGACGCAGGGCCAGGGCACGTTCACCCTCGAACTGGCCCGCTACCGCCGCATGCCCCCGAGCATCGAGCGGGAAGTGATCGCCGAGCGCAAGAAGGGCGCGCTGGCGGGCGTGTCGTGATCTCCGTTTAGCGGGGCCGCTTGCGGCCCGTGGTGTTCTGCCGCTTGCGGCTTAGCCGGCGCGCCCGAGGAGTTGGTCGACGGCCGCGCCGGGGTCGGGGCTGGCCATGAGGGTTTCGCCGACCAGCATCGCGTGGACGCCGGCCGCTTGGAGGCGCTCTGCGTCGGCGCGGGTGCGGATGCCGCTTTCGCTCACCACGACGCGGTCGCCGGGGATCTGGCGCCGCAGCCGCAGCGTGTGCTCCAGATCGACTGCGAAAGAGCGCAGGTTGCGGTTGTTGATCCCGATCAGCCGCGCGCCGATCCTCAGCACCCGGGGCAGGTTCTCCGGCTCGTAGAGCTCCACCAGCGGCGTCATCCCGAGCCCGACAATGGCGTCGTAGAGCGACTGGAGCCGGTCGTCGTCGAGGCACTCGGCGATCAGGAGCACCGCGTCGGCCCCGGCCACCCGGGCCTCGAGCACCTGGTACGGGTCGATGACGAAGTCTTTTCGCAGCACCGGCAGTTCGACGGCGGCGCGGACCTGCCGCAGGTCGTCGAGGGAGCCTTGAAAGTACGGCCCGTCGGTGAGCACGCTCGCGCAGGCCGCGCCGTGCCGCTGGTAAGTGCGGGCAATCTCGACCGGATGGAAGTCGGCGCGGAGGACGCCCCTGGAAGGGCTGGCCTTCTTGACCTCGGCGATCAGGCGGAGGGGGCCGGGCGCGGCCAGCGGGGCAAGGAAATCGCGGAGCGGCGGGGCCGCCGGCAACTGACGGCAGAGCTCGGCGTCCGGCGTCCGGGCCTTCGCCTCGGCGATCTCCTGCCGTTTGGCGGCAACGATCTGGTCGAGAATGGTGGGCACGTTTGCCGTTCGGCGGATCCGACTCAGGGTTCCACCGGAGGGACGCGGCCGCCGGCTTTCTTGCCTTTCCCGGTACCCGGCCCCTGCATGCCGGGGTAGTCCGCGGGGTAGCCGCCGGAGCTCGGCCCGCGCGAGCCCCGCCGGCTGGTCCTCTTGCCCGTACCGACGCCCATCGTGTCTTGGTACATCCCTGCGGAAGACCCCGTCCCTCCCTTCGCCTTGGAGCTGCTCTTGCTGCTCTTGGCGGTGGAGGGGCGACTGCCGGTGCTTGAGGAAGCGCGGGGGATCGCGGGGGCCGGCTTTTCCTCGCTCGGTTTCGCCTCACCGGCCTTTTCCGCCGGGGTCGCGTCGGCCAATTCGTCCGGCTCCTGGGCCGGGGCCCGGCGGACCACCGCCTGCGACAGCTCCATCTCGTGCAGGCACTGGATCAGGCCCGTCTTCGTCGCCAGGTAGAGGCGATCGGTGTCTGCGTTGACCACCTTGATGGGCAACATCTCGGTGGGGATGGTTGCTACGGGGGTTCCCGTGGGGGCGTTCAAGACGCGGATCTGGCCGAGCTTGTCGGCGGCGTAGACCCGCTGCTTGCTGGCGGCCACGAACCGAAAGACGTCGGGGGCCCACCACACTTGGGTCAGTTCCTTGGCCCTCAGGCAGTACATGCCGCCCAACTGGTTGCTGACGAAGAGATAGGGACCCACCAGGACGGGATTCTCGACGATCGGCCCGCCGGTCGAGAACCGCCACAGGTCTTCGCCGTCCCGCTCGCGGATCGCGTGGACGAAACCGTCCTGCGAGACCCCGTAAATGACGCCGGAATCCCCGAGCACGGCGGGATTCGGGGGCAGATAGCACGGCTGGGTCACGATCGGGGCCTCGGTCCGCAGCCGGTACATCAACTCGATGGATTTCCCCCGTGTCCGGTTGATGCGGGCGACGCACATGTAACCCTGGTCCGTCGACCACGCGAAGGACTCCTCTCTGGCGCTCTCCTGCAAGACCAGCGGCTGGACCATGGCCCGGCCGGGCGTGGAGCAGAGCAGGGGAGTGCCGCCGGGGGGCTTAAGCTGGAACGATTCCCGCCGGGCCTTCTCTTGAGCCGCGATCTCTTCCGGGGTGAGAGGCTCCTGGCGGACGATGCCCAGGTTCGCGGTCTTCGGCTTCAAAGGCTCCAGGCGGTAGGCGACGATCTTTCCGTTGATCAGCGGAACGACGAGCCACTGCTGGCTTACCGACGGCGCTGCGCCCGGGGCCGCGTCGAGCTTCGTCTTCCAGAGGACTTTTCCGTTGTAGCGGTTGAGCACGTAGAGGTCCATTCCGTTGATCACGACGACGAGCCGGTGGCTGAGGCTCGGGGTCACGGTGGACAAGCCGGGAGAACCGAGCTGCACGACCCAGAGGGACTTGCCGGTTTCCGCGTCGATGGCCTCGACCGTGGCCTGGTCCGTCTGCACGAACAGGACTCCTTCGTGGAGGATGACGTCCTTGAGCGCTCCCCGGGAAGCGTCGACTTGGGCCTGCGCGAACCAGGCCCGCGTCAGCCCGTACCGGGCGGCCTCGGTCTGGTGAATCAACGGATCGCCGTAGGCCGGCTGGATCGAGCACCCCAGACCCGCCACGGCGATCGACACGAGGAGGAGGAGATGGTTCCGCTTCATGATAGGCCTCGAAGATCTTCCAGCCATAGAGCGAGACAGCCACGGGCGGACCGCCCGCGCGCCCTCGGTCTCCTGTTCCGCAGACGAAGCTGCTCCTTCCATGATACTAACGACTTGCGAAAAAAGACACTAGGAAACCCGCGCGCTCGGAATCCACCAGAAATCTTTCGGTGGCCGAGGCCCGGTTGCGACGAGCAGACCACCTCTTGGATGGGTGTGCCCTGGACCGCTCTTGCCGACTGATCTAAGATGGGTTCGAGGCCGAGGGAAACGCCTCTTGTGTGGAAGGGCTTTGCACCTGGATTAGGGGAGACCGATGGGGATGGATTGGGATCCTCTAGGTCCTGACGCCTGGAAGCAAGCGCAGGAAATCCTTGGCTACTTGAACTTTTCGTCGGGGGCCTCGGACCCTCGATTCCTCCACAATCTGAACGCGTTGTTCGGCCTGGTGGCGGCCACTCCTTTCCCAAGCCCGCCGGAGCCGGCTTGGCGGACCCTCGCCCGGGTACTTCAGGCCGGGCTCCAGCGGCTCCGCGGCAGTGGCCCAGCCTTCCGCAACGTCGAGCAGGCCAAGGGGGTGCTCTCGTTGGTTTTCGACGTGGTCCTGCCCGGCTACCGGCGGTTCCATCGCGATTTGCTGTTCCACCACAGCGAGGAATCGCTCTTTCAGCCGTTGTTCATCGGCCGCGTCTGCGAGGCGGTGCTCGCGGAAGGGGGGCCGTGGGACGACCCGAAACGCACCCTCCAGGGGGCCCTGACGCGGCTCAACGACTTCCTTGGGCACCGGCCGGTGGCCGTTCTGCGGACGGCCCAGAAGATCCAGCCTTACGGGCACGAGCGGGTCTGCCCGATCCCGCTCTACGTTCGCGGCGCCGGCGTCGCCTTCGGCCGGTTCCGCGAGGTGATCGAGAAGGCGCTGCCGATCCTCGAGGCGACCGACGCCGACCTGCTCGACCAGGCCCGCTTCGACCCGCAGTTGCTGGACGAGCTGTCCGTGGACCCCCGGGCCTACGATTTCGACCATCCGGTGAACCGGCGGCCGAACTACGAGTTCGGCGGCTGGGACCCCCATCACATCGACGGCCGCGGCTTCTACCGCCGCTTCGTTCTCCGGGAGGTCACCCTCGACGGACTGATGCGGCGGGTGGAAGAGAGCTCCGATCTGCCCGGCGACGAAATCGCGCTGGAAGCGGCCGCGGTGCTGGCGGGAACGATGCTGATGGGCTCGGGAATCTCGGGCAACGGGCCGGACGCCCACGATTCGTCGACCACGCTCGGGACCCTCGTCCCCCGGATCGCCGCCTACCGCGACGCGTTCTACGAGCGCCTCCTGGGGCGGATGGGCGGGGCCCACGGCAAGCGGCTCCGCGCGGAAGCGATCGCGCTGCGCCAGCCGTTTGCCGGGGCGCGGCAGCACCTCAACCACGCGCTCGCCCGCCGCCGCGCCCAGCAGTTGCAGCACGTCCACCTCGCCCGGCTCTTCGCCCGGATGGGCTTCACCGAGGCGGCCATCGAGCAGGCCCACGTCGTGCCCGTCGCTTCCGCCCGGATGCGGTGCGAAATCGACTGCCGCCTGACCATCGCGCATCGTGCGATCGACCGCAAGCAGCTCAAGCGTGCCGCCGCCCTGGTTCCCGAGATCGAAGACCTGCTGCACCGCGCGATCGAGTGCGGGGCGATGGTCGACCACTGGAACCTCCTCGGCTTCGGCGGGCACTTCAGTTGCTTCCCCTCTCCCGAGGACAGCATCCACGACGAGCGGATCGACGAGCTGGTGGAGCTGGTCAGCGAGATCTTCGGGCTGTATGCCCGGCTGGAGGGGGAAGCGGCCGTAGCCGGGGACGAGGCGCTGGGAGAGCGGGTTTCGCGCGGTCTGGCCGAATTGGCCGGGTGGTGGGACCGGTTCGCCAGCACCGAGGTGAGCGGTGTCGAGGGAGTCTCAGGTCGCCAGGCGTGGGAGTCTTCCGGCCAGGTGGCCGGGGCGCTGAGGGCATGGCAACGGGCCGAAACGGCCGCCGGCGACGTCGCCTTCTGGCGGCAGCGCGCCGAGCAGTTCCGCTCGCCCAAGGCCTACGCCCTGCTCGTCGACACCCTGCTGCGGAAAGGCGAGTTGGTCGCCTCGATGGCCCTCATGGTGCACTGGCTGAGCCAGGCGGAGGAGATTCCCTTGGCCGAGGGGGCCTACTCGTTCCACGCCCTGGCGCTCCGCTGGATGGAGAAGCTCTGGGGGAGGGCGGACGCGCCGCGGGAGAGTCCGGACGCGGCGGGGCCCTCCGCCTCCGACGATCTCCCGCGGCAGTGGGAGCTGGCCAGGAAATTCCTCGACTACCTGGAGGCGAACGCCGAGGCGTACTGGCAAGTGCCGCGGCTGGAGCTGGCGGGGGCGACCGCCGACCACGCCGGCAACGGCCTGGAAGAACCGGCCGACGAGGACTCCAACGGCCTTTTCGGCGCCGCCTACGAAAACGTGACCTACCGCGACACGACCGACGACGGTTTCGAGGGCGAGATGCTCGAGGGCGGCATCCCCGCGAGCGACTTCGAGCTTGTGCACGAAGCCGAGCGGATCAGCCGGAGACTGGTCTTCCTGGCGACCTCGAGCCGGCTGTGGAAATCGGCGGCAGTTGCCTCGGCGGGCTTGTCGAGCGCCGAGCGCGACGACGTGCTGGCGGGATGGCTTTTGCAGGCCCTGAAGCGGAAGCGGGAACTCGAAGACCTTCTCGTCTGCGTGCACCGCTATCCGATCCCCGCCCCCGGCGGCAGCTACGAGTCGCTGGTCGAGTACGACCGGCGGCAGGGGATCAAGGAGATGCTGCTGGAGCGGATCGTCGCGGCGAGCATCGATTCGATCGATGCCGCCCGCTTCCTCCCCGCCGCCATGGCCCGCCAGGAGCCGGCAACGGACCTGGAAGCCTGGGAGCGTGCCGTCCAGGGCGTGCTGCGGGCCGTGTTCCGCAACGACGCCGAGGCGGTCCGGCGCGACTGGCCCTCGCTGTTGGATCAACTTGTCCGGCAGCCTCTTTTGTACGTCCCCTTGCACCGCGGCGGCAACCCGCAGCGGGTCGTCGCCGCGCGGAGCCTCCAGCAGGTGCTCCGCGGGCTGATGCACTGCCTGCCGCGGCTGGGGCTGCTCGGCGAGTCGTACCGGCTGCTGGAGGCGGTCGAGGCGATGGAGCGGGACCACCCGGCCGGGCCCGGCGCGATTACCGAGTTCGACCACCTGTTCGAGATCGCTTGCCGGGAAATCCTCCGCTGCCTCGTGGCGTCGTCCGAGGGCTGGAAGGCGGTTCGCCAGGCCACGCGCCCTTCGCGGAAGCGGGCCGACCGCGTGCTGGCCGACCTGGCCGAGCGGACCGTCGAGTTGCTCCTCCGCCGCTGGCTGGCCCACAACCGCAACGTCCGCATCTCCGCGCTGGAGCACCTCGCCGACGAGGAGCGCTGGACGCAGCTCCAACGCTTCATCGAGCGGTACGGCGGCGACCTGTTCACCCAGAAGTTCATGACGTACGCCAATCTCCGCGCGATCCTGCGCCAGGGGGTGGATGCCTATCTCCGCTCCCTTCAGGAGCAGCCCGCGGCCGAAGGACGATGCCGCCTTCTGGAAGACCTCGGCGGCCGCGTGACCCGGCAAACCGCCGTCCGCCTGCTGGAATGGACGCTCGAGGCGGTCGTGGAGAACTACGCCGAATACCACGACTACAAGACCAACACGACCCAGTCCGACCGCGGCGAGCTGCTGTACGTCCTCCTGGATTTCCTCCGCCTCAAGGCCGGCTACGAGCGCGTGGCCTGGAATCTCTGGCCGGTGGTCGTTGCCCACGAGGTCCTTCTGCAATCGGGCCGGAGCGAGGCCGCGGCCCAATGGCGCAGCGCGATCGCCCAGCGGACCAAGACCCTCGCCGACGAGCAGCTCCAGCAGTACGAGCAGCTTTGTGTGCGGCACGGCGTCCGCCTGCGGAGCATCGGCGAGCGGCTGGGCGAGCGGTTCGTCCAGCCCTTCGCCGTGGCCCGGCTCCGCGCGTGGGTCCAGCCGGCCATGGCCGAGCTTCGTGCGGGCCGGACGTCGCCTTCCTTCCAGGCGCTCCGCCGCGAGATCGCCCCCTTTGCCGCGGAACCGTCCGGCGCCGGCGTAGACGTGCCGCTCTGGCTGGACGCGCTGGCCGAGGAGGTCCAGCGGGTCCGATCGGGCGTTGGCGAGTCCGACGAGCCGGCAGCGTCGCTGCCTCGGGTTCCGCAGGTCCGCCTCTCGCTGGAGGAAATCCGCCGCCAGCTCGAGTCCTGGCAGGACCGTTGATTCCCTCCGCGATCAGCCGGCTCAGCGCGCGGCCAGTCGTGCTGAGCGGATACGTCTCCAACTCGTCGGGCCGGACCCACCGCGCAGCGACCGATCGCCGGCGGCCGTCGGGCCCGGAAACGCAGCGGGCCGCGTAACAGTCCAGCATGATGCGGAAGCGGGTCACGCCGTGACGGATCGTGGCCAGCCGCTCGCCCGGCTCGATCGACACGCCGGTGAGCCGCGCGACGCCCGCGGCCAGCTCGTCCCGCAACGCCGCGCCGTGCTCGGCGTGGACCGCGAAGCGGGGAAAATCCCACAGGCCGGCCCAGCGTCCCCCCTCGGGACACTTCCTCAGCAACACCCGCCGCCCGCGGCGAACCACCACGGCCGCCTCGCGGCGGTGCTCGGCCGGCCGCTGGACCTTCGGCCGGGGGATCTCGCCCACCAGCGAAAGCTCGCTGGCGCGGCACAGCCGGGCGACCGGACAGGCGTCGCATCGCGGGCCCCGTCCCAGGCAGACCGTGCTGCCCAATTCCATCAGCGCCTGGTTGAACAACCCGCTGCCCCGCCGGGGCAAGACGGCCTCGGCCATCGCCCAGAGCAATCGCATCCCCGCCGCCGACGCCGCGTCGCCGCGGTACGCCAAGAGCCGGCTGAAGAGCCGCACCGTGTTGGCCTCGAGGATCGGCTCGCGGGCATCGAAGGCGATCGAGAGGATCGCTCCCGCCGTGTAGCGGCCGATCCCCGGCAGTCGGCGAACCGCCTCGGCGTCGCGCGGGAAGACGCCCCCGTGCCGGGCAACGATCCGTCTGGCCGCCTGGTGAAGCTGCCGGGCACGGCGGTAATAGCCCAGCCCTTCCCAGAGCCGCATCACCTCCTCCTCTTCCGCCCGCGCCAGCGCACAGATCGAGGGAAACCTCCTCAAGAACCGCTCGAAATAGGGCTTCACCGTGGCGACCTGGGTCTGCTGGAGCATGATCTCGCTCAGCCAGACCGGATAGGGATCGCGGGAATGCCGCCAGGGGAGGTCCCGGGCGTGCCGGGCATACCAGGCGAGGAGCCGCCGGCGAAAGAGCGTCCGCCACGGCGCGTCGGGAAGCGATCGATCGCGGCCCGCCGCTACCGGGTTCATCGACCGCCGCCCGGCCTCGATCGGCCAGCGACGACCCGGTCCACCACCAGCGAGCTGGCCGTGGTTAGCAGCCCCAAGACGACCAGCGCGGCCGCAACTCCCATCCATTGGTGGTAGATGCGGACCTGGCGCTCAAAGGCGATTTCCAAGGGATGGGGAGGCCGGTCGACGCCCTGTTGGAGCACGACCCAGAGATTCAGCGCCATCCAGGGGGGATAGTCGGCGACCTCCATCTGCACTGGTCTCAGGTAGTAGCGTACCGCTCCCAAGAGGACCCCGGCCAGTGTGAGCACGGCCCCGGCCAGGAGCACCCGCTGGCGAATCCCCCACCGAGCAGCAGGCCGCGAGGCGACCGGCCCCGCCCGCTCTTGCTCGAGCGAGGCGATTTCCCGCATCGTCGGGACTTCCAGATCGGCGCCGCAGGTGCAGCGGACACGCTCGCCCGCTTGAGAGGCGTGGATCGGCATTTTCTGCCCGCAAGAACAGGGGAGGAGGTATCTCATTCGAGCAGGTTCTCGCTCAAGGAAACGTGGTTAGGGGATCCGTTGAGTCTAATGTTGAGCAGGGCTGCGCGCAACGGGAAAGGGGCGCCGCGCATCAGTTCACTATATTATGCAGATTAGCTATCAGCTCCATTTTGCCCATATCATTCCTGCACCCTTCTTCGGAGTCGTGTGTGGGGGGGAAAATCTGGACCGGCCCCTGGACGCTGACAATTCTACGTGTACAATGATAAGACCGGCCCCCAAATGCCTAGCCTCGGCAAAAGAGGCATCCGGTGAGAAAGCGTCTCGCTTCCCGCCATTGTACGCCGCTGTGGGGCAAACCGCGAGCCCTGGTCTTTCCGCGTGCTCAATCCCTGTCTTGGTGCGTGGCAGCAGTAGCCTGGCGCGAGCCAACGGAGGTGCCGTCGCCCGGGATGCCGGGTTGAACGGCGCGTGCTCGGATTGTCCGGACAGGTGTTGGGCAGCGCGGCGCGAGGGTTTGGACAGAACGAACCTTCTGTCCGCGGTGGTGTTCTTTCCTTAAAGCGAATCCTTTGCCAAATGACGAGGAGTGCCGCCGCCGCGAGGAATCGGTGGTAGAATTCTCTGGTTTGCCGCCGCCACACGGCAAGCGGGACGCCGTTGGACCGCACCGGAAGCCTCTCGAAGGGAGTGTTGCTTTGTTCGACGCAGACGCACTGTTGGACGAATTCGACGACATGCCCTCTCATCCGGAAGAGGAGTTGGAGCTGGAAGAGAAGCCCGAGGATGCCCTGGAGATCGACGCGGGCATCGAGGAGCACGTCGAAGACGAGTTGGAGGAAGAAGCCGAGTTTGAAGGGGAGGGGGCGCTCGACGAATTGCTCAACGCGGAAGATACGGAATCCTGGTCGGACGATCCGGTCCGCATGTATTTGACGCAGATGGGCGAAATCCCGCTCTTGACCCGCCAGCAGGAAATCGCCCTGGCCAAGCAGATCGAGATCACCCGCGCAAAGTTCCGCCACAAGGTCGTGGAATGCGATTACGTGATGCAGCAGATCGTGCGGGTGCTGCGGCGGGTGCACGACGGGGAGCTGCCGTTTGACCGCACCGTGCAGGTCTCCGTGACCGACCGCCTGGAAAAGGAGCAGATCCTCGGCCGGCTGCCGCACAATCTCCGCACCCTGGCCGTGCTGCTGAAGCGCAACCGCCGCGACTACTGCGTTGCGACCAGCAGGTCGCGCCCGCTGGGCGAGCGAAAGGCCGCCTGGCGGCGGCTGGGGCGGTGCCGCCGCCGCGCCGTGAAGCTCGTCGAAGAGCTCGGCCTGCGGACCCAGCGGATCGAGCCTTGGATCAAGACCTTGGACGACTTCAGCCGCCGCGTGGACGAGCTCAAGGCCCGAACCGACGAGCATCGCAGGGCCGGCGGGCCCCCCAAGGAGCGGGAGCCCTGGATCATGGAGTTCCGCAACATCCTCCGCGCCACCCAGGAGACCCCCACCAGCCTCCGCAACCGCATCCGCTACCTCAAAGGAGTTTACGCCCACTACCAGGAGGCCAAGCGCGGCCTGTCGGAGGGGAACCTGCGGCTGGTGGTCTCGATCGCCAAGAAGTACCGCAACCGCGGCCTGAGCTTCCTCGACCTGATCCAGGAGGGGAACGCGGGGCTGATGCGGGCGGTGGACAAGTTCGAGTATCGCCGGGGGTTCAAGTTCTGCACCTACGCCACCTGGTGGATCCGCCAGGCCATCACCCGCGCCGTGGCCGACCAGAGTCGCACGATCCGCATCCCGGTCCACATGGTCGAGACCATGTCCCGCGTCCGCAACGTCTCCCGCAAGCTCCTTCAGGACCTCGGCCGCGAGCCGACGATCGAGGAGACGGCCCGCGCCAGCGAGACCTGCCTGGACGAGACCCGGCGGGTGATGGCCATGAGCCGTTACCCGATCAGCCTCGACCGCCCGGTGGGCAACAGCGAGGACAGCCACTTCGGCGACCTGCTGCCCGACGGCGCCGCGGAGAACCCGGCCATCGGGGCCACCCAGGAGATGCTCCGCCGCCGGATCAGCAAGGTCCTCAAGACGCTCAGCTACCGCGAGCGGGAGATCATCAAGCTCCGCTACGGCCTGGGCGACGGCTACAGCTACACCCTGGAAGAGGTGGGCCACATCTTCAAGGTCACCCGCGAGCGGATCCGCCAGATCGAGGCCAAGGCGGTCCGCAAGCTCCAGCAGCCCAGCCGCAGCCAGGAGCTGGTCGGGTTCCTCGATTAGCCGCTGGCGGCTTCGCAGCCCGGCGCGTACGATGGCTCGGCCACTGGCCGGACCGCTTGTCAGCGGGTCACTTGATCGAGCGCAAACGGCGCGGACAGCTCGTGACGGAGCAACTCGCGGGCCCGAATGCCCTCGGGATACCCCTTGACAAGCCAAGCCGGGAGCTTCTATTGATCCTCAGAAAAGTAACGGTACTTCCGTTTAGCGGGGCCGCTTGCGGCCCGCGGTGTTCCGCCGACCAAACCCGGCCACAAGTGGCCGGGCTAAACAATCGGCTTTTGCATCACTTTTCTGAGGATCAATAATAGCGTTCCGGAACGACTCCGGAAGTCGTCGGCCGATCGCCTGATCAACCGATTGCAAGGGAGGATCAGCCATGTTGCGGGAACGCATCGCCCAGTTGGCCCGGGAGCAAGCGGGGGGGCATTACCTGAAACGGGCCTGCGGCCAGATCTTTGACGGCTCGGGCAATCTCGTGCCCGGTTCGGTTCCTCGCCACGCCCTCCCCGCCGTCTACCTGCATCCCAACGATCCTGGGGTCCCGATCATGTTTGCAGCCGCGTCTCGTCCCGCGGGAAGGATCGCGGCGCGTGCGTGCGCGGGGCGCTACCGCGCCATCCACTGGCCGTCCCCTCCGGATCTCTTGGACAATGAGACTTACTTGAGAGAACCTCGACTCTATGCATGGCCGCGGCCGGAGAATTATCTTGCGGGCTCTCCGCCCGTAACCGACGAGCGCGCCGTCAGGGAGTGGAGGCGGCAGTGGCGGGCGGACGTCACGGCGACCATCTGGGGCGAGTGTTGCGTCGGGAAGCGTCACTTCGACTGCGTCGGCTTTGTGAACTGGTGCTTTTGGGCGGTCTTGGGTGCCGAGGCGATTCTCGAAGTCGATCAGTGGAGCCCTTACCATCGAGTGGAAGGCAGCCTCCCCCCCACGACCGAAGTCCCCGGGGGCCCGCGAGCCGCCGCACCGGCCGATCTCCTTTTCCGGAGTGGGACCGGGCAAGAAGGTCCTTTCGCGCACATCGGAATTGCCGTCGGAAACGGCCAGGTCGCCCATGCCGCGGGCCATGACGTGGGCGTCGTGGTTGAACCGATCAACGGGACCTGGCAAGCTGCCGGCAGTCCCAGGCGCCTCGCAGGGCGGTGAGCACCCGGCGCGGGGTCGTCCGATTGCCTCACGGAGCTACCTGCTCCAGCCTGAACGGCGCAAACAGCCCGTAGCCGATCGTGTCGTAGGCCGTGCCCGGCGGCGGGCCCTGCTTGGGACCTTGGTGGAACATCGCCGGCCAGGCGCTTCCCCGCACCGCGCCGGCGTGGTGCGGGCCGAGCGTGTTCTTGAGCGTCCCGATCACCACGACCTCGACCGCGTTGGCGCCGGGCTTGACGCACTCGGTCACGTCGCACTCCCAGGGCTGCGAGACGAGGTGGCCGCAGAGCTTGCCGTTCACCAGCACCTTGGACAGGCTGCCGTACCAGGAGGGGACGGCGACGCGGTATCGGCCCGACGGCTCCGTCACGTCGAACGACTGCCGGTAGGCGACGCCCGCGGCGTAGAACGGCATCCCCTGCTGGTTCCAGCCGAGGCCCTTCCGCACGGCAACCGGCCCGGCCCGCTCGATCGCGAAGCCCGACGGGGTCGCCTTCAGGCCGAACTCGCCCAGCACGTAGGCCGGCTCGATCTCGTGGTAGATCGTAAACGGCGAGGCCTTGATCGTCACGGCGTTCTCGCCCCGCTTGGCCGCCGCCGTGATGTCGATCTTGCCAAAGGCCCGATCGAGCCACCAGGCGTCCTTGGCGGCAGCCACCGGCTTGCCGTTACAGACGATCGTGTACAGGTCAGGCCGTTCGATGACGATCCAGAGCGGTTTGGGCACCTCGCCCTCGATGGCGAAGCGGTAGGTGGCCTCGAAGCCGCTTTCCGGCGGGAACTTCTTTGAGATCAGCTCGTCCTTGAACTGGACCGCGCTGTCCCAGGGGTTCCGCGGCATGCCGTTCTTCTGGAAGGCCATCTGGTTGGCGGCGTGGAAGTAGAGACTCTTGCGGGTCTCGCCGCCGGCGGTGACGTCGAGGTAGTCGAGCGTCAGGACGTTGGGCTCAAGGCGCCGGGCCTCCAGCGTGCCGGAAGGCGGGACGGCCGTCGTCTTCCCGGCGACCGTCCGGCCCGGCTCCAGGGGCTTCTCCGATAGGAACAAGAGCAGGCTGCCGCAGGGCGGGAGCTGGAAGGAGAACTTGATCGCGCCAGCTTCCGAAGTAGAGGGATAAGGCGCGATCTTGCCGGTGTGGCAGCTCCACTCCTCGACGCCCTTGAGCTGGCTCTCGATCGTGCCCGAGGAGGGGGCCTCGATGCTCGTGTTCACCAGCAGGAGGATCTCGCCGTCGGCCAGCTTGCGGCGGTGGTGGAAGAGGTTGCCCTTGTCTCCAGCCGCGCGGCGGATCGCCGTACCGTCGCGGCCCAGCACCGGCACGAGCTTCTCGGCCAGCTCTTCCGGCTTGACATGCCGCCAGCCTCGCTCTTGGGCGAGCTTCTTCACGCGGTCAGACGGCCTGCCGTCGACAAGCGCCGGGGGCTCTCCGCAACAGATCACCGATCCTCCGTGCCAGCCCCAGTTTTCCATCCAGCGCACCGTTCTCGCATCGAGGGTTTCCGTGTTGGGGGGCACGACCACGACGTCGTATCGCCGGTTGCCCACGAACAGGTCGTTGGGGCCCGGCTTGTGGTCGACCGTCGTCAATTGCTGAGACCGGCCGTGCCGCGCAATCACCTCCTCGCAGCCCACGTCGTACTCCACCTGGGCCCGCTCCAGCGACATCAAGAGGTCGAAGAACGTTTTGCCAATCTCGTCAAGATGAGCCTTCTGCGTCGAATCGGCCTGGTACATCCAGGCGGTGGTCGTTGGCTCGAGGACGAGGATCCGGTTGATCTGCTCCCCCTGGCACATCGCCGCGGTGAGCCGGGTGAAGTACCCGGCCATCACGTGGTAGGAGTCCCACCACGGCTCGTGATAGGAGAACGACTGGGGGTGGTCGGCCTTGCGGGCCCCGCGGAGGGTGACGTAGGAGAGGTGCTCGTCCAGCAGGTTCACGCCCAGCACCTCCAGCCAGTCGCCGATCCGCTTCATGTCCTCGAACCGCAGGTCCCAGCC
>Ga0153916_10000476_pt1 | contig 26860 bp, 39 predicted proteins | sample Opewatmetagenome_FD_109642 | JGI IMG/M metagenome (GOLD analysis project Ga0153916, IMG submission 109642) | Freshwater wetland microbial communities from Ohio, USA - Open water 3 Core 3 Depth 4 metaG | ecosystem: Environmental > Aquatic > Freshwater > Wetlands | place: USA: Ohio, Lake Erie...
AGCGTGTTGCGGTCGCCCAGCGTGTTGAAGTTGCCCAGCGTGTTGTCGTCGCCCAGCGTGTTGCCGTTGCCCAGCGTGTTGCGGTCGCCCAGCGTGTTGCGGTTGCCCAGCGTGTTGCGGTCGCCCAGCGTGTTGCGGTCGCCCAGCGTGTTGCGGTTGCCCAGCGTGTTGCGGTTGCCCAGCGTGTTGAAGTTGCCCAGCGTGTTGAAGTTGCCCAGCGTGTTGCCGTCGCCCAGCGTGTTGCGGTCGCCATAGTCTTTAGACATTTGAATTCTCCCTTTGAATATTTTCGTACAGCATCCACAGCGCGTCGACCTTCAACATCTTGCGCCGGTTGTCCTGTGTCTGCCATACTTCGTAAACTGCGCGATTGACCGCGTGACTGCTGCCGTAGTGCTTGACCAGCACGTCAATCAGTTGCGCGGTGGTCTGCGGCTTCTCAACTACTGCGTATCGCCGCCCGGTGCTGTTTGGAAATGGATCGGCGTCGCCGCTACAGAACGCCACGTTGAGTTTCTCCGTTGGTTGTGCCGCCTTTGCAGCGAATACCCGCTGCCCCACCATTCCCAGCATGCCGGTTAGGCGGCTCATGGCGTGCCATGCGTTGTTCGCCAGCAGCCGCGCCGCGTAGCGTTCACCGTTATTGACGACGGTGACGTCGTAGAGGACGGCGGTCATACCGAGCACCTCACGAGGCAGTCCATGCCGTCATCCGCGAACGCACCGATCAGGCGCATGATGGCGTGCGTGTCGCCGCTGACTGCCGTTATATCCACAGTCTGGCTGAGTATGAATATCGACTCGCCGCCTATCGTGAATTCATTTATAACAGACTCCAGCCCTGCGCGCTCTGTCGCCGCTTCTATGACATTAATTGGCGCGAGAAATACTGCGTGCTTGGTTGCTTCCATGATAGCTCCTTACAAAGAATTAGTCAACGAAAGCGACGTAGATGATCAACGCCGCCCATGCGATACCGAGAGTTAATGGCTCCACGCGGCCGCCTCAGTGAATGATGCCGTGGTATTGTCCTTCGCCGGTTCTCCAGAAATCGCAGGATTCTACGCACTCCGTGGCTTCCAGCTCGTCGCGGCGCTCTGCGTAGTCTACCGCCTCCATGCGCAGTTCCGCGTCGATGTATTCCTCAACGATGCGGGCTTGCAGATCGGGCGGGGCGTCTGGGTACTGCTGCGCCACCAGCGCGGTGACTCGTGCATGGCGGGCGCGTTCGATTTGATTGAGGTTCATGGTGCCCCCCCTAGTAGTTACAGCCGCCATCTACGCAACCGCCCAGCGTGATGAGCGATGCGTGGAGTTGATGGGCTGCGATTTCGTCAGCGGGAGAAAGCACGATGCTATCTGTACATTCTCGGTTCGTGAGTACAACGTCGTAGACATACGATCCGTCGGTCAGCGTCTTACGCACTACGGACGCCGCTGTGTGGTTTGTTAGCGGTGCGATCGTTGCCTTGACATCACAGCGGCGCGCTTGCTGCATGTAGCGTTCTGCGCGACCATGTCCAAGAGATGCGCCGCTGGCGTTGCGCCATTCCTGCGCGGCCTCCGCCCATTTGCCAAGTTTCTCAGCAGCGGCTGCGCGGTCTTCGTAGTACGATGGTGGATGGTTGTTCATTTTGATTCTCCTCTGTGGTTGATGTTACGGGTAGCTCCCAAAGCACACTCGCCGCGCTTGACCTTGGCCTATGGCGCGAATGTGCTTACAGAGTTGACTGGACAATCACCATGCACGGAGATTTCCAATCTACCTACTAAGCGGGGCCAGAGGAGGCGCGTGCGCTGTTCGGTCTGCGAGGAGGTTTCACCCCCTATATAGTGTTCCGCATTGCGTGCATCTTACCAGATGGATGCGGGCTATATAAGCCTGTTTCTGTTCGGTTGGTAGCTATCAGGGACTTGTCTTTTAACTAACCTGCGACTACTTCCTATCAACCTTGACGCCATTCTAAACAATGTTGTCACGAAAGACAACCCCCTAGCGAGATTTATTTCTGCCTAATTATTGAGCATTTCTAGCAGGCGGTCCCAGACTGTTTGCTGCACGGCTGGCGGTAGTGCGCTGAACCGTGCGTTTACAGCGGGGTACTCAACAAGCGATGCCTTACCCATGAAGTTAACGAAGAAATTTACATCGGATGCGTGCTTTGCAGACAGTGCTGGTTTGAACGCACAAACATTAGATTTAGACATGGCGGATCCTTAAAATATGATGCCACATTATCAGTCTTAATGTCATTCGTGACAAGCTCTTTTTCTGCCTCTTTTTTGAGCAGATTTTGGCACCAAAATCCCGGCTTCTGCTGCGTAACTACGCAGGGCGCTAAATAAACCGCCCTGCGTGCCTTCCTTGCGGCGCAGGCTGGGCAGTATGCCCCACGTTTCCACCGTGCGCGCGGCTACAAAGGAATGCGACGTCACGACCTTTGCCTTGTTGCCACGCCTACGCAGACGGCGGATGAACTGGTCTGTCAACTCGTAGTCCGCCGTAGGCGTGTACCACGCAACATGATGCGCACTGCTCTTCTGGAAGTTCAGGCCGTGCGCCATAGACTGCGGGTGGCCGAACATATATGGTAGATCGCCAGCGTTCCACGCCGCCTCGATTCTCTGCGCTTCTTTAACGCTGACGCCACTACCTATATATGGCGTCTTCGCACCGAACCGCTTGCGCAGCTTTTCCAGATCGTGCTGGAACCAGTACGCGACCAGCACCTGCTGCCCCTGTAGCTCGTCTATCAGCTCCTCCAGTGCGTCCAGCTTCTCATCATGCACGTTGTACCATTCACGCTTGCCGTTCTGTGCCATCGGCTCGCCTGTGATCGGATCGACGATTGCCTTGAATACCGCGCCGGTCGCAATCTGGCAGCACTTACCGTAGACGGCACCGGCTGTCGCTGCCGTGATTATGTCGCCGGACAGCACCGCCAGCATTTCTTCCTCCATCTGGTCGTAGATCTTGCGTGCTTCTGGCGGCAGATCAATCTTGATTACGTTATGCTGGATCTCGGGCAGCTTTACACCGGCACCGAGCTCCATGCGCAGTGCGAGCGGTGCTATACGTGCATATATAAGGTCAGCCGCGCCTTCCTTGAGCACGTAGTCCCACTCGCTGATTTGCGTGAAGAACATATTGCGGTAGTGTGTAATATACGGCCCAAAGGCCGCGCCGAGATCCAAGACATTCACCTGCCCGAACAAGTTCATCAAGCCATTAGCCGCTGGGCTGCCGGTAAGTCCCCAGCGCCGCGCAAACTTCGGCAGGTAGCTCCACAGCAACTTGCGACGAATAGCCTTCTTGCTGGCATTGCGCATCTTGGATAATTCATCAAATACAAGTGTGTCCACCCACTTGTTCTTGAGCAGAGTCTTCAGATGTCCGCTATTGATTAACCATGCAAGCCCCTCATAGTTGACTATGTAAATCTCGTGCCGTTCCTTGACTAGACGATCCTTGTCCTTGCCGTGGAGTACTACGACATCAAGATGGTTGAAGTCCAACCAGTCCTTCGCTTCTGCGGGCCACGTTGAAGTCGCAGGTCGTAGTGGGGCGACTACGATAGCGCCGCCGAACATCTTCTCGTTCTTCAACACGGTGAACGCCGCATACGTGATACTCGTTTTTCCTGCGCCTGACTATCCAGGGTCGAGGAAAAGCGCCGCAGCGCTACGAGACACAAGCCATTCCACACCGAGAAGTTGTTCGCGGTCTGGCGTCCATGGCTGTGCTTCCCCGACCCTGTTATGGGTCTCCTTTTTCATTTTGATTTCCTGTGATGTTTGAGTAATCCTGCTGATATCTTCTGCTTTGCTTCTTTGCTGTGGTGCTTTCCGAACATTGGATGAAGTGCGCCTGTGCGACCATAACACGCCGCCAACGGCCCGCGCTTGCCATACATCGGGCTATTGACGCCGGACATTCTACGACTCCATTCAGCGCGGCGCTCGGGCGTCCATAACTTTTCAAAGACGCCCTTTCTAGCTGCGTCTTGCTGATTGTCGCTATTAGTACCGAGCCATAGGTGTTCTGGATTTATACATGCTCGTACGTCGCATCTATGGCAGACGAACAACCCATCGGGAATTTCGCCCACGTAGAACTGATACGGCGCTATATGCGCGCGACCGCTGAACTGTGATCTGCCTAGATGCCGACTGATACGACCATAGCCATTTTCAAAGAACAGCCCATGCCATATCCAGCATCCGTTCTCATCAACTACGTATGAAGTCTGTAGTTGCCTCACGATGTCATCGCGCAGAGCTTCGTCTGTTCTAGGCGGTCTACCGGTTCTCATTCTCTGTTCCTCAATAGTGCGGCAGTGTTGCGCGGAGCTGACTTCTTGGCGGCTGCGCATATGGCTGCCGTAGCCTCCTCCACGTTGTCGTGAACCTGCACTTCGTATCCTGCGTGCCGCAGGCGTTCGTGAATCAGCAACTGATACGGGCGTGGCGCTTCTCCGGGACGCTTGAATTCTACGAAGAGCGGACGACCCCCGCGAACGAGGAACATCCTGTCGGGGTAGCCTCTCTCTTGGGTACGCTTCAACTTGATGCTGAAGATACCAAGTTCTTCAAGCGCCCACGCGGCGACCTTGCCTTCGATGTCGCTTTCGTACGCTACCTTACTTGATTTCAACGCGACCTCCGAACATTTCATACGCCACATGCTTGAACTTGTTCATACGATCAAACTCGCGTATGTAGTCCATCGTCGCGAGCATTCGCTCCATAGTGCTGAGCTGATTGTGCTTGGCTTTATCAAGCAGCGCCGGAGTTCTGTGCGGCGCTACGTAGATACGCGGCTTTCTTACTTTGGCAACCATACCATCTCCCTTGACTCAGTGTTCGGCTTGGTGCGAACGAACCCGTATCGTGCGTAGAAACCGGCTAGAGTTTCCACGGTCATTGCGCTGTCGTCAAACGGTGCCACGATCAGGTAGACCGTGAGCTGGTGGCGGCGCATGTAGCCCACTGCACGCCCCAGTAGCAACCGCCCCAGACCGCGTCCTCTGCGCCCGCTTACCACGTAGAAGTCATCCAACTCTACGCGCCCTGTACTGCGCTGCCGGATGGTGAGTTCACCCGCTCCGTCGCCTGTGGTGAACTGCTTCAAGATCTTTTCTTCGGCCATTTCAGCACCATCTCCCGCTTGTCGTACTTCGTTGACTTGAACCCGTAGCTCTTGTAGAACTCAATCAGCGCATCTACGTTCATGGCGGGGCTGTTGTACGGGATGGCTCGCAGGAACACGCACCAACCCTGCTCCCTTGCGTGCGCCAGCGCGGTTTCCAACAGCACGCGCGCCCAGCCCCTGCCACGCCGCAGAGGATGTGTATGGAGATCACTCAGTTCCACGTACACCCGCGCATCACGCCCTCTTATGTAGCTGTCGTCTTCGGAGAGGGCGAACAGTGTGACTTCCCCGATAAAGCCGCCCGCCCCGATGACCCATCTCTGCAGATCCTTTCCTGGCATTTGCTATCATCCTCATAATCGCAACCGTTCAACGTGTCTGGATTGCTACAGAACCTGAAGCCTGTCGTGATGACTTCCACCATGTGGTGCCCGCAGTACGGGCATACATCCTCCAGCACCTTATGCACGCACTCGCCGCCACCGCAGTTCAATACATGGCAGCGCCATTCGCGATATGCCGTGTCCGCTAGTACCGGCATGTTCCGCCCTTGGCGCAACTGTAGGCGCAATACTGACATTTCGCATTCGGCTTCGGGCGGAACGTAGTGTCTGCGAACATGGGCTTGACCTTGGCGGTCCACTTGCGCTTGAGTTGCTCCAACTCACTGCGGTCGTAGTAGATCTCGTCGCCGTTGATCTGTGGGTAGATCACGCCTTCGTCCAGGAACCACAGACGCGGAGAAGCGCCGGTCACTTCGGGGAATTCACACATGCCGCCCAGCGAATATATTTCTAGTTGCTCGATGTAACTGCCTAGTTCGCCCTCGCGGTACTTGCCAGTCTTATGATCTACCGGAACTAGTACGTTCGTCGCTTCATCAATACCGCAGAGATCCTGCTTTACGCGAAACCATACGTTATCCCAGTCGTTCCACGCCACAGGCTGCCAATCGCGATTGAAGCACCACGATTCTTCAACGAAGACATTCTTCATGCGAAGTGCCTGCGCGGCCTTGAACTCAGCTTCGAACAATTTAAGTTCCATCGGCAGCTTCTTCAGCGTTCCTTTAACAAAATCCTCAGCCATCTTACCGATCGCGCTACCACGCGCCATCGCAGGACTTCCTCCAGGAGGGCCATCCGGTATCTTGTCCAGATGTTTTAGCTTAGCATAGTACGGACACTTATCGTAGTCACGATATCTTGAATAGGACCAAGACTGGAACTGCTTTATTTTCAAAGTTGCCATCATTTCTCCTTCTTCTCGGTTAACTTTCTAAGTCTTAATGTCTCTCGCATAGCCGCTGTTCTCTTGGCGATATGATCAGCAGATTGCTTACGTCCTAGCGTGTATGTATTTCCAAGCATCTGCGCGGCCATTCTAGTCGCTGTCTTCTTACGACGTGCAGGATTGTCCCATGCGGCTTTCTGCATCTTAGACATGTGTGCATGAAACTGTGGGGATGCCCACATGTTCTTCGCTTTTTCAGATATGATCCGGCGGGAATTCTCAGAAAATTTCTTTCCTAGAAGGTATTTATTTCCAGCGTTGGCGCGTGCAATCGCTGCCCGCGTAGTTTCAGGCATTACGTGCCCGCGAACAGCCGCTGCATGTCTAGCGCGGGCTTCTGGCGTATGCCGTGCCTTTAACCTAGCTCGAGTTTCATCAGATGGTGTGTATCCTGCAGGACCTTCGCCGCCGTCAGTAAGATTTGCCAACCTAAAGCCCTGTTCGCGGCACCATGAAATCATCCATTCTTCATGACGAAATGCATGCCACTCAGATTTGCACGCATAGATAAATACCTGAATATTCGTCGCGCCGTACTTTGCAATAATATTCTGATAGTGCGGATTTCTGGGTCTGCTCAAATAGTACGCCCGTCTAGAATGCCCTTTTCCGACATAGAAGGGTTCTCCGCTAGGGCGGCAGTGTACGTAGATGTAGAACTGCTTATTCACTATCGTTTCTCTTTCAAATCTTTGAGAGAACCCCAGTTCGGGCCGTATTCGCCATCGCTCTTCATCAGTACGTCCATCTCGATGCTCTCCATACACTCGCGAAGCACCAGCATCTCTTCCTTGAACAGCCCCTTCTCTGCGCTGATGTCAATTTCGTCATGTACCTGCACGACCATGCGACCACGTTTCTTTGGATGCTCGTGATACCGTATAAGAGCGGCCTTGGTGACGTCGGCGGCTGACCCCTGCACCAGATAATTAAGTAGCTTATACTCGAAGGTCATGACTCGCTTGTACTTCTCCGAGTACCTCGGTTCCTCGGTGTAGTACTCGCGCCCGCCCCACGTGCGAATCGGTTCTCCGGCCTTGGCGCGTGCTTCTATGTTCTTGCTGAGTTCCTTCAGTCCTGGTAGTGCCTTCATCTGCGCATCACGCAGCCGCTTCACATCATGCACCGGCATTCCAAGTCGTTCGGCCACTGACGAAGTCCCTTCCCCATAAATATATCCGAAATTCAGCATCTTGACGGGACTACGCGGTACAGTCTCATTCAGCAACTCTTCAATCACGCCCTTGACGAAGCTGTGCGTATCAAGGTCTGGGTCTTCTTGGTATGCCTTCAGCAGCGCACCATCTTCAAAGTGAGCAACGATGCGCAGCTCTTGCTGATTGTAGTCGCGGCGGCCGAACAGATGGTTCGGCGCGTCGGGAATAATCAACTTGCGCAGAAGTGGGAGTTGTGGCAGTTGAATGATCTTTGACGACGGATGTACGTACCCATCGTTCTTATCTTCCAAGTCTGTAGGTATGTTCTGGAAGTTGGGGGAGCTGCTCATGCGGTTAGTCCGCGCACCGGCAGTATTCTTTCCGCCGTTCCTGTTCTGCCGTACTTGGTTCCAGCTTGTGTGGATGATGCCATCCGTGCGGCGGGCTGTGTTTAGCCAAGGGCGCATGAACGTGCCAAGGCAGGTACTGAGCTTGCCACGATAGCCCAATATGCTCGCCACATGCTTGTCGGTGAACGTATCTACCTTCATGTTCTTCTTGCTGGTGCTGCGCTTGCCGGTCTTGGTGAGCGTCCACTCAGTAACGATACCCGCCTTGTCCAGCGCATCCGCCAGTTCAGCATCGCTGTCTATGTTGAGGTTCGGTACTTTCAGCTTCTTGCGCAGCCAGTTATCCGCGTTCTGCAACGCAGCCTCGTAGATCTTGGTATCTTTCTCCAACTGCCGCAGGTTGCATCGCATGCCTTCCCGCTCATTGTCCAGCAAGATAGGCATCAGCTTCTGCTCGCGCTGGTACGCCTCCAGCATGCCCCGTTCTACGATCTCTGGGTACAGCTTGCGGAACAGTTTGTAGGTACGCTCCACGTCGCCGTCTGCGTAGCTGCCCACTAAGTCTCCGGGAGCCAGACAGATCCACTTACCCGCATTGGACATGGTGATGGGCTTCTCGTCCGCCGGTAGTAGCCCGTCGCGCTTGAGTTCCTGTTGATGCTGTACCAGCCACTGAGCGACCGCCTGCTGCTCTGTGGGCGGCATTCCCAGGATGCGCTCCGCACTGGGTTTGAGGGAGAAGGTCTGCGCGTGTGGATCGCTCAGTGCAAGGAGGAACATCGTATCGTGCATCAGCAACGGATCTGTGATGCGCTTGCATCCCATGTGCGTCTCTGCTACGTCGACGTCGAACTTGTCATTCTGGAACAGCAGCGCGCCTGACTTCCACGCCTCCTTGAGCACCCTCTGCGCATCTTTGAAGTTGCAGTTATTGCGTACCGGATGCCCCCATGCGTAATACTGAGACTTCCGTTCTCCGGGACGGCGTATGCTGAACCCTACGGGCTTCGGCGGGTATTGGGGACGAGAAAAAATTGGAAATGTCTCGAAGTCAATTGTCGTTACCGATGGGATGCTCATGCTGACAATCTCGCTATGTCAAGACCTTCTATCTCAGCAAGAGACTTTCCCGCGATGGCTTGCAGGTCGCCATACATCCCGACGGTCCCTGTAAGTACGCGCTCAATCTGAGCTTCTCGCTTTGACCACTGCTTAGTTATGGCGCGACGCTCCGCGTCCAAGTCTTCACGCATGCTGGTGAACGCCTCTACAATAGCCGACACACGAGACTTGAAGCGAGGTCCTACCATGTATTGATATATGAGGCCAGCCTTGGTCTCCACGCCCTCGCCCGCCGCCTTTGCAGATGCGACCTCCGTAAGCACTTGGCGCAACGCCACCGCCAGCGGAATCGCATGCTGCGGCGAGCACACCCAGACACCCTCTACTTGGTCAAAACTGGCGACGCCCTTGGGCAGCGCCACCGTGACAATGACCAATAGATCCGCCTTCGCGGCACGGCCATCGTCACGCAGCTTTGCAAGCCAGCCGTCTGACCATGTCTTGGTATTCTTGGACTCATACAGAATTGTACCGGCACCGTTGATAGTCTGCGTGCAGTCACCGCCGGAAATACCCTTGCCGACGGGCGTGATGGTGTCGGTCGGAAACCGTTCTTGCAGTGCTCGCTCCAGCGCAAGTTCCTGCGCCTCACCCTGTGTTTGCTGCGAGCCTTGTTCCGCCTTGCGCCGCAGCTCCTCCACTGTGCGCGCCATTGATGCTATTGTCTGGTCACGCTCAGCGATGTTACTGCGGAACCGCTCTTCCACGGCCTGCTCTGCTGTCAGTCTCGCCGACGCAAGGCCCTCGGCGGTGCGTCGCTCAACCGTCAGCTCAAGCTCACGGCGGGCTTCTTCCAGTTCACGCTGTGCCTTCAGCGCCTTGGCTTGGTCCGCCTGCGCAGCCTCCAGCTTTACGACCATCGCGCGCTCGCTGTCAGTCGCCATCTGTGCTTCACGCTTGATGGCGGCCACTACGTCGGCTTGCGTCTTCTGCGCACGCGCAGTCGCGTCGGCTTCAATCTGCCGACGCGCTTCCTCAACCTGCTGCGCAAGATCACGACTAGCTTCCGCGCGCACGGCGGCGATCATTGGCGCGGCCAGTGCGTCGGTCAACTCGAACGTGTGGTGGCACTTGGGGCATTCTACTTTCGTTTCCATGGAGTTCTCCTAGCGTAGTTGTTCGTGAAAGAAATCAAGCAGCGCGATGAACCATTCCTTCTTCGCATGCGCGCCATTGCCTGCATGGAAGTGCTCGCCCTCTGGCGTGGTGCCGATGAAGTTGCCGGTCACGGGATTGTAGTGTACGAACGCCCCGCCTCCGCGGATGGTGACGTACCCGCTGCTCACGAGATTCGCCATATCTACTTCAAGGGTCTGCTCTTTACAGAGCTTGAGTACTTCTTCCAGTGTCTTCGGGCGGTGCGTATGTCTGTTCATTTCGTAGCTCCTTAGTTAATCAATACATGCTTCAAGACGATTTAACTGCGTGCGCGCCATGTCAACAGCTCCTGGATTCATGCGCACCAAGTACCTATCTATAGCGGTTCTAGTTAGATGCTGGTATCTGCGATATTCTGCCTGCTGCATTGTGGGGAACATCGTAGCGCCGAACTGCTTTCTACTTGAATCTGGAAATACGACATACATTCTCTTCTCGCATACCGCCAGTTCAACATTTCGCAGCATCTTCACGCGGCGGCACTTATTAACTAGAAATACTCTGTCACACATAATGATGCCTCCTTGTGGTTTGTTGAGAACCGCACTGGGCGAATGCTGTTCCGTCTGTACGGATAGGCAGAGGTCATAGACAATGCACTAGGCGGCGCAGTACGGCTCTCAACAAACCACCCTCTCGCGAGGATGGTGTGCTCGTTACTCGGCGTCGGCGTTGATGTTCGCCACGGCGGCAGCTTGCGCAGCCTTGGCACCCTTGTTGAACTGCTTGTCGTCAGACTCGAAGTCTGCGATAGCGTCAGCGGCGGATGTCTTCACTGCTTTGATGCAGCGTTTCGTTTCTGCGGCTACGGCCTTCTCAACTGCTTTTTCCACTGCTGCGGTGACGTCGTCCTTGGTGATTACCTTTGCCATCTGTACTTCTCCTCTTCTTAGTTCCCGCCTATCAACACGACAGGCGGGTTGCTGCTTAAAACTTCCGCCCGCCCTTCGCAGGAGCCTTGCCCGCCGGTTTCTTGGCGGCTGGTGCTTTGCGTGCGGGCGCTGCGCCACGACGCGCCGGTTGCTGCGGTTCATCGTCGCTTGGTACGGCATACGGCGCGATGATGTCCTTCTCCAGATCGGCGATCTTGGCTTGCATGGCATCGTAGACCGGCTGATCGAAGTCAATCAGTTCTTCGAACATGAAGATGAGCTTGAACTGCGTCTTCGGGTCTGTCACGAGGGACACTAATGTAACGACACCCCACGACGGACGTTCCATTTCTTCGGACAATTTGTTGACGTACTTCGCCCAGTTCTTCACGGAGGTCACCGGCACCTTGAGCATGCGGGTTTCTGCTTCCTGCATGGCTTCGGCGGATTCCAGCGCGTCCTCAGTTACCAGCAACAGACGACGGATATTCTTGCATCCCTTGCCACGACCGATATCTGCGCTACCCATCACATTCAGTTCGCAGTCATCACACGCGTCGCACTGCTTCTGCTGACTATTTTCATGTGGCGACATATCTTCACCCTCCAAGCTGAGTGCGAAGCATACTGGCACCGTGAGCTCATTCGGGTTGAACGCACCCTCGTAGCGTTGATTTTCAAACGCTGATGCCAGCACGATGCAACGGAGTTCGTTGTTCTTGATGGGTGTGTCGTCAACAGACAGGATACCGCTGCGGGTGCTGATGGACTTGAAGCTGCCCGTTACTTGTTCCTGCGCTGCCTGTTTCTTCGCCGCTGCGGCCATTTGTTCTTGCCACACTACGACGTTCGTTCCCTTCTTGCCTTTTGGTGCTGCCATGTTGTTTGCTCCTCTTAAAAGTTGATGCGCTGAAAAATGTTAGACAGGAGTCGCAGCGCGGTGAATACTCCCCTGAATGGTGTTGTTGATTCCGCACTGTGCGCACACCGCCGCACAGCGGGCAGTCATGCATCATGCGCCTCCTCTGCCTACTACGCGGCTCCAGATCCACAGATACGCACGTTGATACCACGTCAGTCGCTGGCTGTAGCAGTCCGCGTAGAACAACTTCTTACCGAGATTGTAGAGATAGAAGCGCATCGCGATCTCCTACCGCTTCACAACGGAGACGACAGGTACGTTCATCGCGGCGCATCCGGGAACTTCCTTCTTCGCCTCCCAGATTTCGCGCACGGCGCTCTCGCTCACGCGACGCTGCATGAGAGCGAACGCGCCCTTCTTTGCATTCTTGATGATGTAGGAATATAGCTTGTCCCAGTCTTGCACCTGAACTACGGACTTGTTCTCCACGGTGGCGCGTGCAATCTTACCGGCGATCCCGGTTGCCTCGGACTTGGGCAGGTTGTTGATGAGGTGTTCGCGGAGGGCTGCTTCCTTCTCAGCCAGCGCGTCCACCTGTTTGTTGAGCGCGTAGCGTTCTTCGCGGATTGAATACAGCATGTCCGCGCAAGTTGCGAGGCTCTTCGGCGGGGTGAATTTCTTTGTTTCTTTGCGCGTTGCCATTTCGGTAGCTCCTTATAGAAATTTAGAAGTCAGTAGTTAGGTACTACGGTTGTCATCATAGCCAACTCTGTTATTTATATGCAAGTGACTGGGCGTACTTTAATTTACGAAGTCACTTGCACGGTTCGGCGTTTAATGGTTGTGCGCCTGCCAGTACAGGTCCAACAGATGCGCCAGCATCGCGGCTCTGTCTTCTGACTCCGATGTTCGCGCGCAGTGCGCAGGTTCATTGGAGTTTATCGTGCGCTTGCATTCTTGGCAAGCTTCGGCGCAGAACGTCTGCTCGCCTTGTAGCTTCTCAAGATGCTCCGCCGCCACGCGGTTCTCTTCGTACAACGCCTCCAGGAATTCTCTGTTCATCGCCATGTCTGACTCCTTTCACAAATCAATCGTATCGCGGAATCCCAAGAACACAGGGAACCTCGGCTTGTCCTTTGATCCGCTGTCAAAGAACTTATACTTGATGATCTTGCTGATCACATCGCTATCACGCGCCGCCCACTTATTCCACAACCACTGCCGGTCTGTTTCTGTGAACCCGCTCCCCACCTCAAACTCAACGCCCGTATGTATGTCACGCACGCGCAGTGCGCCCAGTGTACCGGCACCCAAGCGCCCCGCCTTGTGGCTGCTACGCCTGCCGTCGGCCTTGCGCTCGTTGGTGTTCGTACAGAGCTCCACCACACCCAGCACTTCCGCCTCGCTGTCTGCGAACCGCTTGAGCTTCATTAAGTAGCCTTCGCGCAGCGTGCTCCGCCCTTGCTTGTACGGCCCATCTGGATGGCGGAGCATAACGCCCTCGTAACCGACCTCCAACATAGCATGCTCAAAGACTTCGAGTTGCATGGCGTTCTCCAACAGGCGGTGCGGCACTGCTTGTAGAATCTTTAGTCGTGAGTCTGCTACACGCTTACGAACTAACCCAAGCCGCTCCGTGAAGTATAGAGTCAACGCCGGTATTACATCAAATGCGAAGAACCTCACGTCCGGCTTCCCGTCAACCGACATCACGCCGCTCATCGTGTCGCGGAACACGGTCTTGCTCGTCGGCTCACCCACGATCAGTTCGCCATCCAGACCGTTGAGTTCTCTACGCCCGAACAACGCCTGCACATGCTCGTTCGGAATGCGCTTCATGCTGCGGCTCATTACTACGCCGTCAATGATCAGTGCGCGCACCCCGTCCAGCTTGGGGCTTGCGAGCAGTGGGTAGTTGAGTTCGCCGAGCTTCTTGGGGTCTGCGGTTGCTGCGAGCATGGGTTTCATTTATGAGCGCTCCGTTTTGTCAGTTGATAGTAATCTGCACACTGCGTCAATCATTGCCTGATCATTAATAAGTGATGCCTTGATGGAAATCTTACCTCCAGGTTCTACAGCAATCACCAAGCTAGAAACTGTACTGGCATCCAGACCTACGGCCTCGCAAAGCTGTATCGCCAGCTCACGTGAAGTTCTGGTACTCACGGCATCCTCCTTCCAATTTCTGTGCTGTCGCAGTATTCAAAGTCTAGCTCAGAGACTGTAGACTCATCAACCATTAAAGACCGCTCCCGAGAGACTCTTCTCTGAAATCTCGACTTACCAGATGATAGAGCCGCAAGAACCGCGCCAAACAATGCCGCGATGAGTATCACCGCCCAGAATGCTACGTCAGTCACGGCATCCTCCTTCCAATTTCTGCGGCGGCTCGTACGATTGCGCGGCAGGTTGCTGCCGCATGGTTCTTGTGGACTATCTCGTAGTCCGGGCCTTGTTCGCTGTCTGGATACTCATAGAGCTGGTGCCCCTCGCATTCGTCAACCACCCACTGAACCAGTATTGATGCATCGTTCACTTCAACGCGAAGTCGCAGATCCACGGCAAGCCGCAACGCAGCATCATTACTGCACAGAGGATTCCATGTAACGTGACCTCCTTTGGGAAGGAAGAACCCAAGGCGCATACTGCCATCATCCTTCGCGTGTGCGCCTATATAGTAGTCGACAGCATACCCAGCAGCCTTCGCGGCCAGCTCCAACAGTTCCTTGTCCGTAGTCATACAATCACCCCCGCTCCGTGGCACTCACCGCACGCCGTCTCTGTGACCTTGTTGAACCCTTTCTGCTTGCTAGCGTACCCGCGCCCCTTGCACGCCGCGCACGGCTTCCCGTTGAGCTCAAGCACGTAGCGGTCGCGCCGCGTGGTGAGTTCGTGGTGCGCTGCATTCACCCGCGCCATCAGGTCTGTCGCGTCCTTCGTGCAGCAGACGTCGGGGTGTACGTACAGGGCGAGGTCACGGCGAGCACGGCTAACGTCTATCTGCGGGCTGTCGCGATGCACGCCCAACAGGTGGAAGGCGTGCTTGGCTTCCATGATCCGCCTGCGGATTGCTGTAATGCTCTTTTCTGCGATACGTCGCTCTTTCATGTCAGCTCCTTGTTATCTCTGCAAGTAGGCGCTTCCGCAGTGCGTGGTCGGTTTCTCCGTGTCTGCGGATTACTGCGGGCGACACCGCCATGCGGCCCAGTCTGTCCAGTTCAGCACCGCTGTAGACGTGTGCAGAGACACGACTGTACGCCTCCGCCTGAAGTATCCGTTCATTGTCTTCACGCGTGCGGTATCCTCCACTCACACCGGCTACGACAGCCGCGCCACCAAGTGTCTTCAGGAAGTCTCGTCTGTTCATGGATGCACCTTCTTCGCTTGGATGGGCGTCCGTGCATCGCGATGCAGAATGCGCGTCTTCGCCTCGGCCATTGCGCGATTTACATCCCAGTTAGGATTTTCTTTGAGCAACTTCGCTGCGAGAGCGTTAACTCCAGGACGCCGAATTTCGCTAGTCTCGTCTATCATGTCTATCTCCTAAAATTTCTTCTTCGCCGCAAGTGCGCGGCACTCTGCGTAGTGTACGCCCGCATCCTTCACCGACGCCTTCAACCACTGCTCGCGGTTGCGCACCGCGTATAGTCGGTAGCTCCGACCGTCGTGCGTGGGGATCGGTGCCTTGCTGTTCGCCGCCTTGCGGAACCCTGCGCGCTTGAGCTCCCGCGCCAGTGCGTTCGGGCTGGCACGCTTGTCGCCCAGCGGATCGTAGATCGCATGCAGCTCCTCCGCTGTGGCTAGGTCACCGCGCAGCTTCGCGCCCAGTACCGCATCCGGCGTGTCCTTCAACCGCGCAACCCATGTGCCGAGCTCGCTCTTGCCGATGTGGGTCATTTCCTTCTTGGACTCGGTCACCAGTGCGGGCGCTTGCGGGTCGAAGTCGCCGAGGTCCAGGTTCAATAGATGATAGAACAGGGCGCTCTGCCCTTCCTTACCGCCTATCCACGCCAGCAGCTTGTCACGCAGTGCGATAGGCAGATGGCCTGCGGTCACTTCGTGAATGAAGAAGCGGCGGTCACCGTCGTCGAGGTAGAATGCGTCAGGGTCGTTGGAGGTAAAGTAATAGTTGATACAGTCTGGGATTGTGTAGCTGCGAATATACTTTGGATCGATGCGCAGTGATTTCTGCGTGACCATCGTCTTGAACATATTGGACATCTTCCGGTTGTCGTGGCCGGTGATGTCGTCCGCGAGAACGAACTGCTTGTTCTCCGCCCACTCAAAGCGCGGTGACTGCAAGTCTGCGTCCTTCACCTCCGCCGCGTTCTCCCCGTACATGCGCATCAACGTATGGCCGCACAGTGTTTTCCCCGTTCCCTGCCCTACACCCCAGATCACCGCCGCCGACGCCATCTTCACTCCCGGATGCTGTATGGGGTATGCACACCAACGTTCGAACCACTGCTTGGAAGCGGGCTTGCTGCCGGTGAACAGATGGTCTAGCAGCGCAGTCCACAGGCTGACGTCGCCCTTGCTTGCGCACTCCACGCCCCAGCCGTTCCACATGTTGAGCTCGCCGCCTTCTGTGATGCGCTCTTTTCCCGGTGCGTAGGTGCTGCTCGCCACCTCTGCGCGGTGCTCCCACGCCAGCCACAGCTTCGCGGCGGACTTGCGCACCAGCTTCATCCCGCCTTCTTTGTCGAACGCAGGTACTTCTATCCATCGGTTGGAGTACGCGGCTGCGGTGAATATGTTCGGGGAGATGTAGCGCACCAAGTCATACGAGTAGATCGCGTCCAGTGCTTTGTTATACACAATCTCCTGATTGAAGGCGTGCAACTCCTTGCTCATTTCGTACTTGAATGCGGAGGCGAGTATGTTCCGGTGGAACGCCCTGTTCGCCTTGACTGGGTCCGTGTAGCGCAGCAGGTAGTCGTCGATACCTATCTTGCCCTTCCCCTTGCGCGGTATGCGGGCAATCATTACGCTGGCACCACGTTCTATCAGGCGCTTCGCCAGCGTGGCCTCGGCCATGATAATGTCGGGGTTTGTTACCGCATCGCTGTCAAAGCATATGTATATAAGTCGATCCTTTAAACTGATCTCGTCGAACACTGGTAACAGCGCAGCCTCTGCGCGCTTGGACATAAAGCACCACACGCCGCCGAGGCCCATCGTTGGTCCCACGATCCGTGTGGCGATGGCTGCCTTCTTTTCTCCCTCGGTGATGATCAGCGGCTGCGCGCTCTTGAATACTTCCTGCCAATTGCAATACGGAGCCATATAGACTTCATTGACTGAGGCTGGCGGTTGTGCGTAGCGCAGAGGCTTCTTACCGCTGAGCGCAGAGAATCCTGTTGCTGTGTTCTCTACGTAGCGTACGCGGTAGAACTTGGTCTTCTTGCCCGCGCTGTTGAAATATGGAATTGTATAGCCCGCGAACGCCGGTTTAAGACCGTGGTCCTTGGTGCTTAGTTGCAGCGTCTTTGCATCTTCTTCAGTTAGCCCGCTGCGTGCTAGGTCTTCTAGCATTGCCGCGCGAACTTGTGTTGGTGTCATTGACATGTGGTTTCCCGTGCATTACTTATATAGTGTCTGGTTGCTTGCGTAGCTCCGGCGCAAGGTTGCAACAGGTGGGCAGTGTGGCGCTATTGGCGGAGGAGCTACCCAGACCACACAGGCAGCGCCAAGCACCGCCCACCCATGCAACGCTATGCATAATACAGTCCGACTTAAACATTGCAAGTGACGCTTAAATTTTGAGCATCTTGCTGAGCATCAGCGGGCAGCGGCTCCAGCTTGCGCAGGAACTTCGCGGGATGTCCGCATCTTTGTACGGGTAGCCCGCCAAGTACACCAGCGCATCGATTGTGAACATGCCGCAGTCGTCGCAGTACAGTAGGTCGGGTGGATCTACGTGCGCAACGGTGAACACAGAGCCCATGCGCTTCTCCGTTCCGCACGCGCAGTTACCGACCACCATTACTTGATCGCCTTGTTTCATTTCGTTCTTCTCTGTTTCTCCGCCTCAAGCGTGCTGAGTCTCCAATACAGCTTCTTACCGCACTGCACGGTCACGATCAGGTCTGGCTCTGGGAACCTGCCTCGACTGATTGCGCCGTGCAGCGAGTTCGTGCTTTTGTATCCGAACATCTCAGCGACTTCGGTGACGGAGCGCGTGGGTTCTCCGTTGATCTTGGCATGGTGCGGCCAATTGCTGCCGTGCGGAAGGTTAATGTCGTGGATCATGCTGGTCTCGTTCGCAGAATAGCCAGTCCACGCAGTTGATCTGGTGTTAGTACATCCAATTCAACTACTGCGTGGTCTAGAACTACTGAACTACGTTCGTCGGCTATTCGGCACATGCTTGCCAAGTACTCCGGTGACACGATGCGCAGGTCTTGGCGGTTCAGGCGGCGGGCCAGTACGCGGGCGTAGTCAAGCTGTCCATTCGGCCACACGTACACAGCGTTCGGCGGAGCTTGAAGCATCTGGCGGGTGGTTTCTCCTGATCCGCGAGTCATGATGGCGTGTATCCTGCGTATTCAAACGTCTTCTTAAGGATAGCGCGACACTTGGTTTTCGCCGCTGCAATGTCGTCCCACGCTTGCAGCTTGCGCGCGGCGTGTGCGTCCCATATGTCATTGATCTTGTCCATCGTGGCGCGGTACGTGATGGCTTCGGCGCGATATTGCACCCACACTTCGCGAACCTGCATCTGCGCATTCTGCGATGATTTGCGCAGCGTTTCTTTGATCGCCGCGATTTCCTTGTTCATGGTTGGTCGTGCTTCGGCGCGCTCTCTACGAAACTCTTCCGCCGCTTTTTCTATGTTCTTTGGCGATACTTTTTTGGTAGTCATGGTTCTAGGCTCCTTAGGTTGTTGAGGTTGGAGTAAGCATTCTACCGGCGTTTTTACAAAATACAAGCGACGCGGGGTAGTGGGTGGGTGGCTACTGTGTAGCACGGTGCGCACGGCTAAATTCAACAATCTGTGACCACATGCTTCAAATAATCTGAAGTGACTCGTCATCATAAACACGAGCGCCTCTAATAACGGCGGGACTTTCGACGACGTATATTAGGGTTTTCAAATATACACATTATTGAGGTCTGACCTTTTATATATTTACTCTACTTATTATATGTAGTGGCCTACCCTACTGCGTATTTACTACTATATATACTACTATTTATATTCTATAAATATTGAAGTAGTGAAGTAATAATCGCTGAAAGCCAATAACAACAGGACTTTCAGCGACTTTCACATCTTCAAATAAGCTGAATAAAGCTGAACTATATTGAAAACACCGCAATCTCGGAGCGTTGCGCCGCCGCTTGTGTAGAATGCCTGCCATCAGCGTGCGTAAGAGGAGACGACGAAGATGAAACTATGCAGCGTGGAGATGGAAGATGTTCTGCGTAACTGGGCGCGATGGGCGTGTGGTTCCGCAGGAGGCCCAGAGCACCGACTTAGTTCTCTTGAGGGAAGATACATAGTTCCCGACAATGAAGAGGATGTACGAAAGAGAAATTACAATCCAGTTGACAACGCATCCGCCGAACGAATAGAGAAGATAGTCCGTTCTCTTGAATCGCGCAAGAAGAAACTCATCAAGCACTATTACATCCACCGATCAAATCCAAATCACGTCTGCCGCCGCATGCGAATATCGCACACTACGTACGAGCTGGAACTGCTTTCCGCCCACAGCTACATCGCGCACATTTACATGGCGTAGTCACTTGCTTTTTTAACTGGCTTATGTAGAATTGCACGCACAATTCAACCTTTCCTGTCAGTTCATGGACAGTGCGTTCATCGCCGGTCACGGTGGCTCGACTGCCTCCAAGAATCAGCAAGTCTGCTGTTTATGAACTGAACCCACAGACAATTCAACCTTCTCCTCACGTTCTGTCTTCATAGACAGCAGACTTGCTGATTCTCAGTGGCGATGATGCACTGTGCGGAGCAGCAGAAATTCTGTTTGACAGAATCGATCACTCATCCGGAGAAGTGCAATCATGGGCGCGTCAGCATCCACATCAAAGAACTCGCGACCTCGCAGCGGACTTACCCAGAAACAAGAAAGATTCGCATTGGAGTTTGTCAAGTGCGGTAATGCAAGCGAAGCATATCGTAAGTCGTATGAAGTCAGGTCCGCGACAACGCAAAAAACAGTGAACGAGCAAGCGTCCAAATTACTGGCGCACCCCGGCATCTCCACAAGGATCGCAGAGCTCCGCTCAAAAATTGAGCAGAAGACAGAGATCACGATTCAAAGAATTGCTGAAGAACTTGCTCGCGTCGCCTTCGCAGATCAACGTAAAGTTATGCGATGGGGACAGCACGGTGTGACGCTCCACGACTCCGACGACCTGAGTGACGACGCAGCCGCTATCGTGTCCGAAGTATCTGAGACAACCACGAAGGACGGGGGTAGTATCAAGCTGAAGTCCCACGACAAGGTTCGCGCGCTTGAGTTGCTTGGGAAACATATGGGCATGTTCAAGGAGAAGCTGGAAGTGACGACGCCAGGATCTGCGCAGCAAGAAGCGAAGATTCCGGCAGACGCTGTGGAGGCATCAAAAACGTACAAAGACCTCATGGGCTAAGTCATGACGCTACCCGCACACATGTACCGCGATCCGCAACAAGTAGCCATTCGTAACGAGGAAGAACACAACCGCAAAGAGGCCGCGTGCGGCGAGTGTCGCGAGCGCGTCAGCTTCCACTGGTACGGCGAGGAGTTGGTGAATTGCGAGTTGAAGTATGAACACTACGGCCATCGCTGCGAACATTTCCGCAAGCGCAGCCCCGATACTGAAGAGAACGACTGATGCCTCTTGCCTTCCCACATGACTGGAAACAACCTGACATTGTAGCGGTGTTTCGGTGGCGCGCCGAACGCTTGCAGCGTATCCGCCAGAACCCCGAGAAGATACCGGCGCTGAAGAAGTATTACGCCGAGCACCCAGCCCAATTTATCAACGACTGGGGCTGCACGGTGGATCCGCGTAACGTAGACCGCAAGCTGCCCGCCGTGATGCCGTTCCTGCTGTTCCCCAAGCAGGAAGAGTGGATTGAGTGGTGCGTCAAGCACTGGCAAGAACGCGAGAACGGACTCACTGACAAGTCACGTGACATGGGCGCGTCGTGGCTTACTGTTGCGCTCGCCGCTACCATGTGTCTTCATCATCACGGGTTCTCTGCGGGCTTCGGCAGCCGCAAGGAAGAGTATGTTGACTTGATCGGCAGCCCGAAGAGTTTGTTCTGGAAGGCCCGCGAGTTCATCAGCATGTTGCCGGTTGAGTTTCGCGGCGGGTGGGTGCGCGGCAAGCACGACCCGCACATGCGCATTATCTTCCCGGAGTCGCAGAGCGTGATGACCGGCGAGGCCGGAGACAACATAGGTCGCGGTGACCGCACTTCTATATACTTCGTTGATGAGTCCGCTCACATTGAGCGCCCCGAGTTGATTGAAGCCTCACTGTCCGCAACCACCAACTGCCGCATGGACTTGTCCTCCGCTAATGGTATGAACAACGTGTTCGCGCAGAAGCGATTCGGCGGTAAGATCGACGTGATGACGTTGCACTGGCACGACGACCCGCGCAAGGATGCGGCATGGTACGCGACGCAACAGGAGAAGCTAGACCCCGTTACGCTGGCGCAAGAAGTTGATATCGACTACAACGCCAGCGTCAAGGGCGTGCTCATACCGTCTGCGTGGATCGCCGCTGCTGTGGACGCGTGCGCAAGGCTTGGCATTAAGGTTACTGGCAGCAAGCAGGCGGCGCTGGATGTGGCTGACGAGGGCGTTGACCTCAATGCATTCTGCGGCATGCGCGGCGTGCAGATCGAGCACATGGCGGAATGGAGCGGCAAGGGTGGCGACATCTACGATACGGTGCAGCACGCGTTCCAACTGTGCGACGAGGGCGGATACAAGGATCTGCGCTACGACGGCGACGGCCTCGGTGCCGGTGTGCGTGGTGACGCGAAGAACATCAATACTGCACGCACGAAGAACAAGGTGTATGCAGTCAAGTGTGAGTCGTTCCGTGGTAGCGAGTCGGTCATCAACCCAGAAGCCAAGGTTGAAGGGACTGACCGCACGAACGAGGATTACTTCGCCAACCGCAAGGCGCAGGCGTGGTGGAATCTCCGCACCAAGTTCAAGCGGACGTATCGCTGGGTCGTGGAGGGAATACCCTGCGACCCTGACGACATCATATCAATAGCGCCGAACTGCACCAATCGGCAGAAGCTGGTGACCGAGCTCTCACAGCCCACGTATAAGATCAACGACGCGGGCAAGATCATTGTGAACAAAGCACCAGATGGCAAGAAGTCACCGAACCTTGCTGACGCAGTGATGATCGCGAACGCGGGCAACGACAAGCAGCTTATGAAGATCAGCGCAGCAACAGTGCAGGCAATGCGAATGAGGAAATCCTGATGAACACAGCACTTCGCCGAATCATCGCCGCAGTAAGGGGCGCGCTCCAAGGTCTGCGCTCCGGGTTCCGCAGCGTGACGGAGGTGCCGGTCAATGCGCCCAAGTTCGAGCAGCCGCAGGACGCGAGCGCCAAAGAGCTGCGAGAGCAGTACCGCATGGCCGTTGCGACAGCGGTCGCCAAGATGAAGTCCGAGCAAGAGGCTGCGCAACCTGTAGTCACCGTACAGGACATATTCAAAGTGACCAAGCCCCCGAAAGGCGTGGTTCCCGCTGACCAGCAGATGGCGTTCGACCAGTCGCTTGAGGACCTCAGCAGCGTGATGGGGTGGGCGACTACGAACAGCCTGTTCGTCGAAGGGTTGATGTTCCTAGGTTACCCGTACCTCGCGCAACTGTCGCAGCGGCCGGAGTACCGCGTGATCAGCGAGACGTGGGCGCAGGAAATGACCCGCAAGTGGATACGGCTCACGGCCACCAGCGGCGGGCAAGACAGCACCAAGCAGAAGGTCGACAAGATGACCGCCATCGAGGCAGAACTCAAGCGGCTCAAGGCGCAGGATGCGTTCAAACGCTGCGCGGAGTTGGACGGGTCCTTTGGGCGCGGCCACATCTACATCGAGTTGACAGACGTCGATAGCAAAGATCGCGACGAACTGAAGACCAGCATCGGCGAGGGCACCGGTGCCATCAGCAAGGCGAAGATCAAGCAGGGAAGTCTCAAGGGTCTGCGCGTGGTGGAACCGGTGTGGACGTATCCCAACGGATACAACGCCAATGATCCGCTGAAGTCCAACTTCTTCAAGCCCGACACGTGGTTCGTGATGGGCACTGAAATACACAGCACGCGCCTGCTGACGTTCATAGGCCGCCCGATGCCCGACCTGCTGAAGCCCGCGTACAGCTTCGGCGGCCTTTCGCTGTCGCAGATGGCGAAGCCCTACGTTGACAACTGGCTGCGCACGCGGCAGTCCGTGTCCGACGCGGTAAGCAACTTCAGCATCATGATGCTGATGACGGATATGTCATCCATGCTGCAGGAAGGGGCGATGACAGATCTCGTTACGCGAGCCGACTTCTTCAACACCACACGCAACAATCGCGGCTTGATGGTGGCAGACAAGAACACCGAGGATCTGAAGAACGTGTCCATGCCGTTGGGCGGGCTGCACGAATTGCAGTCTCAGTCGCAGGAGCAGATGTGCTCTGTGTCGCAGATACCTCTCGTCAAGTTCACAGGCATACAACCCGCCGGATTGAACGCCGACTCCGAGGGCATAATCAAGGTATTCTACGATAAGGTCAACGCGCAGCAGGTAGCGCTCTTCAACGACAATCTGTCCAAGCTCATCGCGATTATACAGCTCAGTCTGTTCGGGGAGGTAGACCCAGAGATCGGATTCGTGTGGGAACCGCTGGACACGCTGGACCCGTCCGCGGAAGCTACACGTCGCAAGACCGAAGCCGACACAGATGCTGTGTATCTGGATCACGGTGTTGTGATGCCTGCGGAGGTGCGCACCAAGCTCGCGGCGGATGACATGTCGCCATATGCTTCTCTTGATACTGATGCTGAGTTGCCTGATGTCAGCGAGCAGGAAGGCGGCGAGGTTGATGAGGAGACCGGCGCTCCGCTGATGGACGGACTGCTGAATACGGATGAACAGAAGTCACCGGCGATGTCTGCCGCAGGCGTGCTCTTCATCACGACGGAACAGCCGCCGCGCGTCCTGCTGCTCAAGCGCTCCGCCGACGACACTCGGCATCCTGGGTTCTGGGATATTCCTGGCGGCAAGACCGAGGATGGCGAGTTTGCTGTGCAGACAGCCGTTCGCGAGGCGGCAGAAGAGACTGGCGCTGACGTAGGCTCACAGCACTTGCGGCAGGTAGCCCACACACAGTGGAACGACGTGGATTACACCACGTTCTCCGCGCAGGTAGACAAGCCGTTCATCCCGGTGCTTGATAGCGAGCATGAGACTTACACATGGGCGAGCGTGCCCACGCTGCCGTCACCTATTATCCTACCGCTCGAAGAACTGCTGCACAACGTACTGGAGGCCTAGTTATGAAGAAGCTGCTTGAACGTTCGTTGTATGCAGCACTTGTTGTCGCCGTTCTCGCAGCTTCTGGGCTCCGTCTGGATTACGCACCTGCGCATGCGTACGACGTCTACCAAGGATTCGCGGGTAGCAAGGAGTTGCTCTCTCCGACCGTGGTGCTGGTTGACCACAGCGGTTCCGCAGTATCCGCAAGCAACCCGCTACCGGCGATCACCGAGTATGGCTCGGTAGAGTCCATCACGGACCACTACGGAACGCAGCAGTATCTCGCGCCGAACGGCGAGGTGGTTGCGGTCCCTCTGTACAAGCTGGTCGGCGATACGTTCTTTGACTCTGTGCTGGACACGGGGCGATGGGCTGCATCCGTCGGAACTGGCGGGTCAGCGGTTGTCTCTGCGGGGCAGTTGAGCTTGTCCACAGGCACGACTGCAAATAATGCAACGTCGTTAGTATCTATACACACAGCACGATTTTCTGGACTTGCCCCCAACAAAATACGTACAGTAGTTCAGCTCGCAGATGCTGGAACTGCGAACAACGTTCGTGAGTGGGGCGTTGCAACGGCATCCGCTGGAGCAGTAGTTGACGGCGCATTCTTTCGTCAAAATGGAACGACTCTTCAACTTGTCACCAGAAAGAGTTCGGTTGAGACTGTTATAGCATCGAGCGGTGCGTTCAATGGGCAGCACGGCGCGACGTTTTCACTGGGAACAAGTTCTCACTTCTTCGAGGTCATCTATCAGCCAAGACAAGTCATATGGATGGCCGACAACAAGATCGTTCACACGCACAGTGCATCTGCTACATCGTGGACCGGCAATCTTCATCTGAAGATATGGCTTGCGAACTACAACACGAACGGGCTGACGACCAATGTCACCATGCAGGTTCGTCTGTCTACAATCGCCAGATTTGGGGTGGCCGACACTCAAGTTGATGGATATTTCCAACAAGGACTCACCGCTGGCGTCATTCTGAAGTATGGTCCTGGAACTTTACGCAGTTTGATACTCAGCGGCGTAACAAATAATGCCGTCGTGACTCTATACGACGGAACTTCGACGGCTGGAACAGTCATGTTCTCCAGCGGAACGATGGGCGCGCAGACTGCGCCGTTTGCGTTGAATGCCAGCGATGAGGCGTTCAACGACGGGCTATTCCTTACGGTGACCGGAGCAGCCGCGAATGCGTGGGTGCATTTTGAGTAGGCTGGCGTATGCTCGCGTGACCATCAGCCTGCCTTGGTGGTGGAAGATCTACGCACTTGCCTGCTGTCTGCGCTGCAGGATCATGGGCACGGAGCCCGACACTGACGCCATCGCTGAAAAAATAACAAGGCACGTTCGCTGCGACGTGAAGATGGTGAGCGAATGACCCGCGAAGCTACGTTGCGCAGCACCCTGCCTGCCCCGTCGTCAAAGACCAAGACACTATCGCCGGTACACCCGAACGCAGGACTTGAGGCGGAGTACCGGCGCAGACTTGAAGCCTTGATCGATGCGATGCACAAGAGCCTTCGTTACTGGGTGCTCGCAGCATACCGAGGAGACCTGCCGGACACGGTCGAACTGCTGGCGATGGACGACTCCTCGTCGGTCAAACTCGCTGCAGTGATGCAGCGACTGTCGCGCCACTGGCTGCGCAAGTTCAAGGAAGCCGGTAAGCAACTCGGCAAGCACTACGCGCAGAAGGCGACGGACAGGGCGGACAACTCGCTGGAGCAGATCCTGAAGAACGGCGGTCTTGCCATCAAGTTCAAGATGACGCCAGCCGTGAACGACGTTGTGCAGGCCACGACGAAGAGCAACGTGGCGTTGATCACGAACCTCGCGCAGAAGCATCTGAACGAGGTTGAAGGATTGGTCATGCGCAGTGTGCAGCAGGGTCGTGATGTCGGTGGTCTTGCCAAGGATTTGGAAGAACGTTACAAGATGACCCGCAAGCGCGCGGCGCTGGTGGCGCGTGACCAGAACAACAAGGCCACAGCGGCCATCGTGCGCACGCGGCAGGCTGAGCTGGGCATTGAACAGGCCAAGTGGTTGCACAGCCACGCAGGTAAGAAGCCGAGGCCGTCGCACGTTGCAATGAACGGCAAAGTGTACGACGTCAAGGAAGGCATGTGGGACCCAGACGCTAATGGTAAAGGGAAGGGTGATTATGTATTCCCAGGACAGTTAATAAACTGCAGATGCGTGAGCAGGTCAATAATCCCCGCACTTGGAGTGCGGTAACTCAAGGAGAAAGACGATGGAGCAAGTAAACGAGCATGAGACTGTTGAGCAACCCGTCGCAGACGCACCCGTCGCAGACGCACCCGTCGCAGACGCACCCGTCGCAGACGCACCCGTCGCAGACGCACCCGTCG
>Ga0153916_10000477_pt1 | contig 26850 bp, 24 predicted proteins | sample Opewatmetagenome_FD_109642 | JGI IMG/M metagenome (GOLD analysis project Ga0153916, IMG submission 109642) | Freshwater wetland microbial communities from Ohio, USA - Open water 3 Core 3 Depth 4 metaG | ecosystem: Environmental > Aquatic > Freshwater > Wetlands | place: USA: Ohio, Lake Erie...
CCGCGAGGACATCCGGCCCGCGCGAAGATAAAACCAGTTCAGTGACACACAACTAAATACACGAACCAGGAATTTGCCGCTATTTCGGTAAATCGTTGTGCGTCAGCGAAATCGTGTTGTTAATACCCAGCTTTCTTGAGCTTGGCCAGCCCGTAGGCAATCTGGCCGAGCGACAACGACTCGTCGTTCGGCGAGTAGAGGGTCGGCCTGAGGACGAGGAACTTCGCCCGGGTCAGCCGTCCGGTCGTTCTTTCCAAAAGCTTCCGGTTCAGGAAGACTCCGCCGGCCAGTACGACCGTGTCTGTCCCATGCTCCTCTCGGGCGCGTCGAGCCATGGAGACGATGAGCCGGGCCAGAGTGTCGTGGAACATGGACGCGACCCGGGGGACCGGGACGCCTCTTTCGAGGTCGCGGACGACAGCCCGGACGAGCGGTGCAAACGAGATGTCGAGAGAGACGCCGGGCCGTGGCGCGATCATCTCCAGGGGATAGGAACTTTCCGTCGGCCCGCCTGCCGCCGCTTCGAACCTCATAGCCGCTTCCGCCTCGTATTCCATTCTCGCCGGCGCCGTCCCGCAGAGGAACGAGACCGCGTCGAACAGCCGCCCGCAGCTCGAGGTCATCGGGCAACCAACCTTGAGGCCGATCACTTTGAGGACGGCGGCCCTTTTGGCCGGGCCGATCTTCCGGAGGGGGGCGAGACCGGGGATTTGTGAATTGAACGCGTCCGCGAGATAGGACAGGGCCATCCGCCAGGGCTCCCTGGCCGCGAGGTCCCCTCCGGGAAGGGGGACGGGCTTGAACCGGGCGAGCCGCTCATAACCGTCGTAATCGGCCAGGAGGAACTCCCCGCCCCAGGCCGCGCCGTCTTCGCCGTAGCCGTAGCCGTCGAGGGCCACTCCGAGCACTTTTCGCTCCGGCATCATGCCGTGTTCGAGGAGAGGGGCGAGGATGTGGGCGAAATGGTGCTGGACCCGGTAGTGCGGAATTCCCATTTTCTCGGCATAGCGGGTCGTCCGGAAGTCCGGGTGGAGGTCCGTGATCACGGCCTTGGGCTTGACGGCGAAAAGGCGCCGGAGGTGGGACACGGTCTCCTCGAAATATGCGAAGTTGCGGTAATCGTCAAGGTCGCCGAGGAACTGGCTCGTGACGACATAGCCGTTCCTGTAGACGGATACGGTATCCTTCAGCTCCCCCCCGAGCGCGATGAGCATGGTGTCCGCCCGGAGTCCCTCCGGAACGGGTTGGGGATAGGGGACATAACCCCTGGCCCGCCGGACGAAAAGGGAACGGCCCGAAACGACCTTGACGACGGAATCGTCGGCCCGCATCGCGATCGGCCGGTCATGGGTCAGGATGACATCGCAGAGGCGTCGGATCCCCTCGCCCTCGTCCTTCATGATGGGCGCGTCCTTGCTATTCGAGCTCGTGGCGACGATGAGCCTCAGGCGCTCGAGGAGGAGGTGGTGGAGGGGCGTATACGGCAGCATGAAGCCGACCTCGTAGAGGTGCGGCGCGATAAGCGGGATATCACCTTTTTTCCTGAGGAGGACGATGGGCCTCCGGGAAGACCGGAGGAGCCGGCGCTCGGCGGGGCTGATGGCGGCGTGTCTTTCAATGGTGGCCAGATCTTTAGCCATCAGGGCAAGGGGTTTCGTCCTTCTGTCCTTGATTCCGCGCAGCCTGAGAACGGCCTGCCGGTTAAACGGGTCGCAGACGAGATGAAATCCGCCGAGGCCCTTAACGGCAAGGATTCTACCCTTCCTGATCAGCTCCGCGGCCTCATCGACGCCGCCGGCGAGCGGTTTTCCGGTCGCCGCTTCGCGGAGCTTTACCTTCGGGCCGCAGACCGGACAGGCGATGGGCTGGGCGTGGTGCCTCCGGTCGAAAGGGTCGTTGTATTCCCTGAGGCAGTCCGGGCACAGGGGGAATCCGGCCATCGTCGTCCGGGGCCGGTCATAGGGAAGGTCGGTGACGATCGTGTAGCGCGGACCGCAATTCGTGCAGTTGGTGAAGGGATAATGGAACCTTCGCTCGCCCGGGGTCCGGACCTCCTTCAGGCATTCGGGGCAGGTGGCGATGTCGGGGGAGATGAAAACGAAGCTCTCGCCGGCCTTCGTCTCGCGGATCGTGAAGCCACGGCAGGCCCGGAATGGCGCGGGACCGGCCTCCGTCTTTTCGATCCGGGCCAGGGGAGGATGGCCTTTCCGGAGTGCGGCCAGGAAGCTCCGCCGCTCGGCCCCCGTGCCTCCCTCGACGTGGATCTCGACGCCGCCCCCGATGTTCTTGACCCACCCCTTGAGGCCCAGACGCCGGGCGAGCCTGAAGACGAAAGGTCTGAAGCCGACGCCCTGGACGACGCCGAAAACGACGACCCGCATCGCGGCGCCGCCTGCTCGTCCTTTCATCGGGGCGCCCGGCTCAGAGACCCCTCTGCCTCAGGGCGTTCAGGCTGTAGAGACAGCCACAATAGTTCTGCCGGTAAAGCCCGTGGCCGCGGCTGAGGTCGACGCTTTTTTTAAATCCGTCCTTTTTCTTGAAGTCCTCCTCGAGGAACTGGACGCCGTGCCTCTTTCCGAACTGGCGGCCGATCCGGTTGATGACCGCCGCTTTTTTCCAGGGGCTGAGGCTCATGACCGTCCCGAAGGCCTCGAAATTCCGCCGGGCCGCGGCCTCGGCCGTCCTTTGGAGCCTCAAGGCGTAGCAGACGTCGCAGCGTCGTCCCTTTTCGGGCTCATTCTTGAACTTTTCCGTCACGGCGAGCCACCGGCCGGGGTCGTATTCGTCCTCGATGAGGGCGATGCCGAGCAGCCGCGCGACCTTCCGAGCCTCGTCGAGCCTGAGGGAGTACTCCCTCGCGGGGTGAATATTGGAGTTCGTGAAAAAGCCCGTCACCTCGTATTCGTCCTGGAGAAGCCGGAGAACGTAGAGCGCATCCGGGGCGCAGCACACATGGACGAGGATCCTGGGCTTGGCCATGCGTCTATTGTATGCGGCCGCGGCGAATTAATAAAGGGCGGAACGGCCCTATTTCAGGTGCTCGATCCGGATTTCGAGCTCGCGGATCGCCTTGTTCACGGCGTCGATTTGGAAATAGACGGCCGGCAGATCATTCACGTGGATTCGGGACTCGTCGAGCGCCTTTCCCATGCTCGAGAAGATGGGGTCCATAAGTCGCTGGATCTCGACGATCCTGTCCTGGGCCCGTTCCTTGCTCTTTAGCCACTCCTGGAGCTCCCGCTCGTGCCTCCGGTTGGCGGACTTCTGCTCGGCCTCGACTTCGCGGATCCTCTCGTTGAAGACCTCGATCCGGGCCTCCGTCTCGGTCTGACGCCTCTCGAGGTCCTGCCGTTCTTCATGGAGGAGGGGCACCTTGGCGTGGAGAGTCTTGATCCTGTCGGAGAGGAGGGCGGCTTTTTCCTGGATCCTGTTGAGCCTCTCCGCTTTTTCGATCTCGGCGAGCTTCGAGTTGTCCTCGACGGCGCAGGCCTCCCTATCCAGGGCCTTGATTTGGGATTCAGCCGAATCGATCTCCCATGCGGCCCCGCCTATCGCGTCAAGGATTTCCGATTTTCTGATCCCCAGGGACCGCCTCTCGTCCTCGAAGGGCCTCCGGCCGTCCTCCTGCTCCTTGATGAGAGCCCGGAAACGCCCGCTTGCCTCCTCGTGCTCCCGGCTCAGCGCCTCGATTCTCGAATAGATTTCGTGCCAGGTCATCTGGTGGGTTCGCTTCTCCTCCTCGAACTCGGCCAGCCTTCGGCAGTCGTCGGCGACGCAGGCGGCCGTGACGTCCTCGCTCCAGGCTTTTTTCCCGAGGTCTTTCCAGAGGGCGGCCTTTTTCTCCGTCTCTCTTCTGAGCTTTGCCAGGAGCCGGAGACGGAGCATCCGGCGCCGCGCTCCCGACAGGAACGAGCTCAGCCTCCGTCGGAGGTTTTTGTCCCGGAGGAAGATCAAGGCCAGGAGGAGGAGGATGACGCAGACGAGAAACCAGAAGAGCCAGAACGGCAGCCCCTTGGCCAATTCGGGAGAAGCTTGGGAAGCCTGGAGGCTCGCCGCTCCGGCGAGGAGTCCGTTTATCCTTGATTCTGGGCGCACCGGCCTATCCTTGACTATCTTCAGTCCATTCAAGGGGACTTGTCAATTTTTCCGTAAAACTTAATCCTGTCCGGAGGCCGGAGGCGGCCCTCCCGCCCCGCGGGCCGTCTCCCGGCGGGGACGAAATGCCGGACGGCGTAATCCGTGAGATAGATCATCGCCGGAAGGTTCTCGCTAAAGATTGCGTCGATCGCGGCCTCGTCGTTGAAGAAACCGCCGTGCTCGACGTCGACCGGCGGCAGCTCGATAGTGAACGAGGGGATGCCCGCGACGCCGTACGTCCAATCGGCAGTGTCCCCATTTGTCGTATAGAGAATTCCGGCGGCCCGGCCATAGGCGTAAACGGTCCCGCGGACGGCCGAGATCAGCTCCGACATCGTCCGAGCGACGGCGTTGAGCTCCGACTCGTCCGGCGTCGGGGCGTTGACGTACCCCCAGGGATACATGATCGTTTGGGAAAAGCTGTGGAAGGAGATCATGGCCCCGAAGTTCCGGCTGAAGAACAGGCGCCGGACGGCGTCCGTCTCGGGCTCCGAGAAGGACGCCTGCCCGCGGTAGAGCTCCGAGGCCGGCAAGGGGCTCGAGCCGATGTTATCGTAGCCCCACCGATAGCCGTAATTCCTATTGATGTCGACGCCGTAGGACCCGTCCCCGTTCATGCGCCTATTTTTCCGCCAATACCTGTAGACGTGAATCGTGTATTCGAGGCCGTCCGGGTTGACGAGCGGGACGATCCAGACCTGGCAGTGGTCGAGGAGGTCCCTCACCTCCGGGCTCCCGTCATAGTGATCGAGGAGATATTTCCCGAAGAGATAGGGGATCTCGACCGAAATCCATTCCCTGGCGTGATGGCAGCCGAGGAACAGGACAGCCGGCTCATTCTCCTCGAGCGAGACGCTACCGCTGATTTTGAGTGCGTAAATCTTCCTTTTCTCGAGGCTCTCCCCCATCTCGACAACCTTGGCCAGTTCCGGGTGGTCACGCTCGAGGATCCGCAAGTCGGTCTCGAGCTCCAGGGAGGAGTGGTAGGCCCCGTTGAGGCCTCCTGCCGGGGAGATTCCCGTCCGGACGAAGGGATATAAGCGGTTTGTCTCGAGGCTGAAGCGGACCCGGGCCGCGAAAAGCGAGGCGAGCTCCCCGGGAGAGGCGACGATGTAGACCCTCCCGTTTTTCTCCATGAGGAGGTCAAGACCCTTCTTCTCCAGGTGCCTGGCGATGAACTCCCTCTTGTCGATGCTCACGATCTCCCCGTTTTCCGCGGCCTTCGCAAAGGCAGGGAAGAAACCCCATGCGACGGCGAAGACGAGCACCAGGGCGAACGGTCTCCGCATTCTCATCTCCTGCTCATGGTCCTCCGTCTAACGGTTCGAAATGTATGTGAAGGTCAGGACGACCTGGCCGGCCATTAGCGAATTTCCCGAGCCATTTTCCCTGCCAATCGAGCCCGAAAGATCCAAGGCGAGGGAAGGGAGGCGGAATCCGGTTCCGGCTCCGATCGAAAGATACGTCGAACGCGGCGAGTCCATCGGCTGGGGGTCGTAAGCGACGCCGAACCTCAGTGGGACGAGGCCGGAATGGCCGAAAATCCTGGTGTTTGCCAGGTACTCGACGCCGACGCCAGCCTTGAGGACATCCCGGAACGGCCTGGCCAGGGGCTCGTCGAAGAACCGGGCCCTGTAGCGCGACCAGCCGAAAAAGGCCAGGTCCGCATTCAAGGTCCAGGCCGCCGAGAGCCGGTAGCAGCCTCCCGCCCCGAATATCCAGGGCTGGCGGTACTCGTTCCGGGCCTCGGCATTGATCTCGATGTCCGTGCCTCCCGCCGGCGCCTGATACCGGAGGGCGCTCTGTGCCTCTGCCTTTTTGATATAGGGGGACCTGAAAACCAGGGCGGCGGTCAGGCGTCCGGCGAGCTCCCAGGAGATCCCCCCGTTCAGGAAGAGACCCCGGTACTTTTCTTCCTTGTCGTCCGCTATCGTGATCGGGCCGGTCAGGTACGAGTATTCCTCCAGGACGCTCCGACTCAAGCGGCCCGAGACGTAATTGACGCCGAGGCCCGCGGAGAGCCCGGCGGCGACCCTCCGGGCCGCCGCCGCATGGAAGATGCGGAGGTAGCCGCTCTGGTGCATGTCGAGCGAGTACGTTTGGCTCGAGTCTTCAGCCCGGATGCCGGGTCGCCCGTAGCTCTCGAGCAGGCCAGTTGCCGCGGCGAAGGCCCAGGAGCCGAGGCGGAAGGATAAGCTTCCGGAGTCGAGGCCGTAAGTGCCGGCGACCAGATTCCCCCTGGTGACGACGACGCCCGTGTTGACGAGCGAATATTTGAAAAGCGACGCCGCGGAGTAGGCGCCGGAGAGCGTGGCGGAGTATCCGGATAGGGATGCGAGCAGGGCCGGGTTCGTCAGGGAAGTGGTGCTCTCTTGAGCCCGCGCGAAGCTGAGGCCGCCAAGCCCGACGGCCGCGGCCGACGGGATTCCGAAGCTATTCCAGCTCCGAAGCGGTGCCTCGTCCTCGTATTGGCCGAGGACGAGCTGGGCGGAAGCGGGAAGAAAGAAGCACAAGCAAAAGGCCGAGACAGCGACGGGGAGGAGAAAGCGAGGCAGCGGTTTCTCCATGGTTCAGGAGCATTCTAGCATAAAACGGACTGACCTCAATAAAAATAGATGGGTGGCACCGTGCATGAAGGGAGCCGAAGCCTTATCATTATAGCGACTGGGGAACGGCGCGAAAAACCGCGGTTACCACTCGAGAAGCAGGGAGCCCCAGGTCAGGCCGCCGCCGAAGCCGATGAGCATCACCAGGTCTCCCTTCCGGACGCGGCCTTCTTCAAGGGCTTCGCGCAGGGCCAGGAGGACCGATGTCGATGAGCAGTTGCCCCGGCGATCCACATTGACGTAGAACTTCTCGATCGGGATGCCCAGCTTTTTCGCCGGGAACTCGAAGATTCGCGAATTGGCCTGATGGCAAATGAACAGGGCGATGTCATCCATCGTCACGGGGCGGGCCCTCGGGCCGTCCCGGTTGACCCTCTCCAAGGTTTTCACGATCAGCTCGGGGATGATTTTCAAGACAAACTTCTGGACTTCGTGGCCCTTGAAGAAGACGTTCGTGGGGATCCCGATCTGCTCCTTGCGGGTTCCCTGCCCGACGCTCAACGTCGTGTCCGACGCCCAGGGGTCCGTCCCCGTTAGCACGCAGAGGATGCCGGGCTCCTCCGTTCTCTTGAGGACGACGGCGGCCGAGCCGTCTCCCCACACATCGGAGTTGGTGTCCTTGAAGTCCAAGAGGCGGCTCAGGACATCGGCGCCGACGGCCAGCCCATATTCGTGCTCCGTCTCCGGAAGGAGAAGTGTTTTCCGGACTAGATCAATGGCATAGATCCCGCCGGTGCAGGCGGCCAGGATGTCGAATGCCTGGATGCGGAGCCGGGTCTTGGCGTCTGAGGCTGGCCATTCCCCGGAGGCCGTTTTTTTCCGAATGACCTTGTCGAGGAGCACACATGCCGTCGATGGAAAAAGAGCCTCGGGCGTCGAGCTGCCGAGGGCCACGATGCCGAGATCGTCCCAGCCGATCTCCGCGTCCCGCAAGGCGTTCTCGGACGCGACCAGAGCCAGGTCCGACGTGTTGACCTCGTCGGCCGCCCAGCGGCGCTCCTCGATTCCGACCAGGTCCGTGATCTTCTTGGCGGTCAGTTCCTCGGGCGTCCAGGGCCTGTCTGTGCCGGGCTTGATCGCGCCGTGGGCAAGTAGGATCTTGACGATCTCGTCGTTCGTTATGATCCGGCCCGGGACATCCGTGCCCGGCAGGCATTTCCCGATGCCGGCGATCTTCACGTTCATCGCGTCCGCGTCTCCTATTTGTTCGGGCCCTCAGATTCGCGGGTCCGTCGCGGTCCTCCATTATCAGAGGATCACGACCGGATGTCAAATTCCCACGTCACCTGGAATACTCCCTGAAGAGCCGAACGAGAGTGTCCTTGTCCATTAAGCCGGAGCTCCGGTAGCGGATGCGGCCGAGTCGGTCGATGATGATGGTCGCCGGGATATAATCCCCCGGCTGGTAATCCTCGATGATCGACCGCGTGGCCATGGCGACGGGGTAATTCATTCCGGCCTTTTCGGTCCATTCGCGGAGCCTCTCTCCGGGGACGCGGTCGACAGAGATCCCCAGGATTTCGAGTCCCAGACCCTGCAGACTTTTGTAGGCTTCTATGAAATCAGGAATCTCCTCCCGGCAGGGGGCGCACCAGGTCGCCCAGAAATTCAGGACTAGGACTTTGCCTTTGTAGGATGACAGGCTGAGGGGGTTCCCCTTAAGGTCCCGGACCGAAAAATCCGGGGCCGGCGTCGACTCCTCCTGCGCCGCGACGCAGGCCGCTGCCGCGGCCCCGAAGAGCGCCGCGAAGATGGCCATCAATGCAAACTTCTTCATCCTTCACCACCTCGCCGAATCCGACCTCCTGCGTCGGTCATCTCGGAGGCCGGCCTTTAGGGTTTATTGACGAGATACATTATAGGATAAATAAGGATTAGCCGCAATCAGGCCGGACTCCCTCCTGCGACCGGCTCCCCTAAACTGCCCCGCAGCCCTTGAGGAGGCGATCCCAGCGGGCGTCGACCTCGGCCTGGATGACGGCAATCTGGTCCTCGGTCAGGTGACGGAACCGCCCCTGGAGCCGGAGGTAGTCATTGACCGGTTTCTTCTCCTTGAGCTTCAAGTTCAGGGTGATCCTCTCTCCGTTCTCGACCTCGAAAAGCGGGAAATATGCGTTCTGGACGGCCATGCGGGCCAGCTTGATCGTATCGTCGGGACGGCTCTTCCAGCCGGTCGGGCAGGGCGCGTAGACGTGGAAGAACCGGGTCCCCTTGATCCCCTTGGCCTTGGTCATCTTCTTGACGAAATCCTCCGGGTGCGAGACGCTGGCCGTGGCGATGTAAGGGATCCGGTGCGCGGCCATGATGGCCACGATGTCTTTTTTCGGCCGGTTCTTGAAATGCTTAACCGGAGTCGTCGTCGTCCAGGCGCCGTAGGGGGTTGCCGAACTGCGCTGAATGCCCGTGTTCATGTAGGCCTCGTTGTCGTAGCAGACGTAGATGATGTCGTCGTTTCTCTCCGCCGCACCCGACAAGGCCTGGAGTCCGATGTCGAAGGTCCCTCCGTCGCCGGCCCAGGCGACGACGGTCGTTTCCGTATCCCCCGTCATTTCCAGCCCGGCCTTGACGCCCGTCGCCGTGGAGGCGGCGGTCTCAAAAGCGCAGTGATAGATCGGGACATCCATCGAGGAGTAGGGAAACGGCCCATCGATGACGGCCCAGCAGCAGGCGGGAATGCAGAGCGCCGTCTTCTGTCCCAGCGCCTTGAGCATATAGCGCATGGCGAGCGTCGCCCCGCAGCCCTGGCAGGCCAGATGGCCGCAGGCCATCAGCTCTTCGGCCGGCAGCGTCAGGGTCATCTTCTTTTCTTTTTTCATTTCTTGACTCCTATCCAGACGATCTCCTCGTCGGCCTTGTCCTTGGACAGGGTGTGGGCGGCGACTTCCTTAAATGAGTCCGTCGTAATGTCCCGTCCGCCGAGCCCCGCGATGTACCCGAAGACAAGCGGTTTCCTCGCCTCGCCGTACAGGGCGGACTTGACTTCCTGATAAAAGATGCCGTGGGCGCCGTAGGAGCAGTTCCGGTCGACGACGGCGGCTTTCTTGACCTTTCCGAGGACCTCGCGGACTTGGGCGAAGGGGAAGGGGCGAAAGACCTTGATCCTCAGGTTCCCGGCCTTGACGCCGGCCTCCCGGAGCTCGTCGACGGCCACCCGGGCCGTGAATCCTGCCGTTCCGGACGTGACGAAGACGAAGTCGGCGTCGTCGCAACGATAGGCGTCGACGAGCCCGAGATAACGGCCGAAGAGCTTCTCGTACTCGCGGCCCGTTTTCTCGATCAGGGCAGGTGCTTTCTCCATATCCTTCTGAAGCTTGTAGCGGAGCTCGAAGTAGTGCTCCGAGCCGGTCAGTCCGCCGAAGGCATGGGGGTCCTTGGGCGTCAGGCGGATCTCTGGATTGAAGGGCGGCAGATAGCCATCGACCTCCTCCTGCTCCGGGACATCGACGACCTCGTAGGTGTGGGAGAGGGCGAACGCGTCGAGGACGACCATGGACGGGATCATCAGCGCCTCCGAAACCTTGAAGGCCTGAATGACAGTGTCCAGGACCTCCTGGTTCGAAGCGCAGTAGTATTGCATCCAGCCGGTGTCGCGCTCGGAGAGGCTGTCGTTCTGGTCAGTCCAGATCGACCATCCCGGGGCCATAGAGCGGTTGATGTTCCCCATGACGACGGGGTGGCGGCCGCCCGACGCCCAATGCAGCATCTCATGCATCAGGGCCAGCCCCTGGGCCGAGGTCGCGGTGAAAGTCCGGGCCCCGGCGACCGAGGCGCCGATGCACGCCGCCATGGCCGAGTGTTCGGACTCGACCTTGATGAACCGGGCGTCGAGGCTCCCGTCGGCGCACATCTCGGAGAGGAGCTCGACGACCTGGGTCTGCGGGGTGATGGGGTAGGCGGCGATGACTTTCGACCGGGCCAGCTTGGCGCCGTAGGAGAGGGCGTGATTGCCCATGATGACTTTCTTCATTTCCGCTCCTCCACCATGACGATGCACTTCGCTGGGCATTCCTCGGCGCAGATGCCGCAGCCTTTGCAGTAGTCGTAGTCCACGACGGGCCAGTCGTCTATGATTTCGATCGACGGCTCGGGGCAGAATTTCCAGCAGATGCCGCACTTGAGGCATTTGGAGAGGTCGATCTCGGGCCGGATGTTCCGCCAGGCGCCGGTCAGGTTGTGGGTCTGACTTCCGACGGAGATGATCATGGTCGGCATCTCCTCGGCCGACTTGAAGACGATTTTCTTGGCTTTCTTTTCCCTCATCGGACACTCCCTCTCAGGCCCGCGCGTAGGCCTCTTCGGCCGCCTTGACGTTGTCTTCCGGCTTGATCGTGATCCCTTCCCGGATGGCCCGTGTCAGTGATTCGAGCTTCGTTAGCCCAAGGATCTTGATGACGGCCCCGGCGATCGCCGTGTTGACGATCGGGGCAGCCAAACTCCCCAGCCTGTTTTTGACGGCGATCTCCGTAGCGTTGATCGTCCGGACCTTGAATGTCGTGTGGAAGGGGAAGGCCTCCGGCTTGCGGTCGCTGTTGATGATGATCGTTCCGCCCGGTTTGAGTCCTTCGGTGATGTCGATGGCGTCGACGAGCGTCGGGTCGACGACGACGACGTGATCGGGCGTATAAATCCGGCTCTTGTCATAGATGGGCTTGTCATCGATGCGGATGAAGGCGACGACGGGCGAGCCCCGCCGCTCGACGCCGAACTCCGGGTAGGCCTGGACCCACTTGCCTTCCTTGGCCATGGCGTCGGCGAGGATCTTAGAGGCGACGACGGTGCCCTGGCCGCCGCGGCCGTGAAAACGGATTTCGACCATATCCAACTCCTTGTCGAATGATGAAGAAGTATTATAGTCACGAAGGGGCGGGAAGGGAAGAGAAAGGAGGAGCGGCTAGAGATTCCTCGCGTTGAACGTGTCGCCCTCGCGGAGATCCCCCGTCTCCAGGCCCTTCTTGAACCAGCGGATGCGCTGGGCGGACGTGCCATGGGTGAACGCGTCCAGGACGACGGACACGAAGTCCCCCATTTCCTTTTCCTTTTCGCTGAGCGGCTGTCCGGCCGCCGCGGGTGAAAGCGTCCCGTCCGTCTGGAGGCTTTGCGTGATCTCCGACGGATTTCCTCCGAGCAGGAAATACAGGACGACGATCACCAGGCCGCCCAGGCCCCCTCCGACCGCGAGGCCACGGCCGCTGATGCCCCGCCGATCTACGACGTTATCGCTCTTGCGCTTTCCCTGCCATCTCACAGGTTCCCTCCATTGCCAAGTTATCTTTTCGCATCTTGGGCACGGTAGAGGTTCTTCAGCATCAGCGCATCCTCTTCGAGGTTGGGGCTCTCGCAGATGACCAGGCCTTCGACCCCGAGGTCTCGGAGGGCCTGAAGCCACTCCTCATAGCGGAAGTCCGCCTCGTCGAGGTTGAGGTGTTTGACTTCGCCCTTGCCGTTATAGTGAATGCCGGCGACGTGGAGGTGAGAGTTCTTGAGAGCCGACGGCCCCAGCTTTTTGGCCACCTTGCCGAGGACGCGATGGAAGTCCAAATAGGAATTGACCCGTCCCTCCCGCGCGTAGATGTGAGAGAAGTCCAGGCAGGGCCGGAGGCCGTCGACCTCGCGGCAGAGCTGGAGGACCTCGTCAAGCGACCCGATCTGGGATCTCTTGCCCATGGTCTCGACGCGGACGCTGACCGGGAGCCGCTCGGTCCGGACAATGGACATGACCGCCGAGAGTCCGCTCCTGACTTCGGCGAGGGCCTTTTCCGGAGAGTCCTGGCCGTAGAACCCGGCGTGAAAGACAACGCTGTCCGCCCCGCAAACCGCTCCGATCCGGGCGGAGCTCAGGAGGCGTTCCTGACTGTGGAGCCGGATCCCCCGGTCCTCCGAGTTGAAGTTGATGGAATAGGGGGCGTGAACGCTCAGCCGGAGGCCCAGGGTCCCCGCCTTCTGCCGGATCTTGCTGGCCGTGTCCTGGCCCATCTTGACGCCCTTGACGAACTCGATCTCGAGGGCGTCGAGCCCGAGCTCGCGGATGTGGTCGAGAGCCGCGAGCGTCGAAGGGTCCGAGGCCGACAGCGGGACGCCCGCCGTCCCGAAGAGGAGCCGCCTAGGAGCAACGGGCATCGGCCTCTCCCTTGCCATTGAGAAACTCGCTGACAATCCGCATGGCGCAGAATTCCCCGCACATGGAGCAGGCCTGGGTTTTCGATTTCCTTTCTCGACGGACCGCCTCGAACTTGAGCGGGTCGATGGCCAGCTTCCTCTGGGCGTCCCAGTCGAGGCGCTTCCTGGCGCGGGAGAGCTCGAGGTCACGCTCGAGGGCGCCGGGGATCCGCTTGACGATGTCGGCGACGTGGGCGGCGATCTTCGAGGCGATGAGCCCGTCCCGGACGTCCTCGATCGTCGGCAGGCCGAGGTGCTCGGCGGGCGTCACATAGCAGAGGAAGTCCGCCCCGGCCGCCGCCGCCAGGGCCCCGCCGATGGCCGAAACGATATGGTCGTACCCAGGGGCGATGTCCGTGACCAGGGGGCCGAGCACGTAGAAGGGGGCGCCCTGGCAGAGGCGCTTTTGGAGCCGGACGTTCATCTCCACTTGATCGAGGGGGACGTGGCCCGGGCCTTCGACCATGACCTGAACGCCCGCTTCCCGGGCGCTCCGGACGAGCTCGCCCAGGGTCAGCAGCTCCTCGATCTGGGGACGGTCGGTCGCGTCGAGGATGGACCCGGGGCGCAGTCCGTCGCCGAGGCTGAGGGTGACGTCGTTTCTCCGGGCGATCTCGAGAAGGCGATCGAAGCGGGCAAAGAAAGGATTCTCTTTTCCGTTGTGAAGCATCCAGGCCAGGTGGAAGGCCCCTCCCCGGGAGACGATGTCGGCGACGCGGCCCTGCTTTTTCAAGCGATCAACGGCCTTGAGGGTTAGGCCACTGTGGACGGTCATAAAGTCGACGCCCTCGCGCGCCTGGGAGTCTATGGCCTCGAACAGGTCATCCTCCGTCATGTCCACGATGGTTCCCCGGCGGTCGATGGCCTTGATGGCGGCCTGGTAGATGGGCACCGTCCCCAGAGGAACGGGCGTCCGCCCGAGGATTGTCCGACGGATTTTTTTGAGATCTCCTCCCGTGCTCAGGTCCATGAGGGCATCGGTCCCGTAATCCAGGCCGACCTTGACCTTCTTGAGTTCGTCGGCCAGGCGCGGATAGTCGCGGGAGGTGCCGATGTTGACATTGACCTTGGTCCGTAGGTTCCGGCCGATCGCCGCTGGCCGCGCCGGCGAATGGCCGGGATTCCAGGGGATGACAGCCAAGCCGCCCGAGACGAGGCCAGCCAAAGCCTCGGCAGAGATGGCCTCGGCCGCGGCGGCCTTTCTCATGACCGCGGTAAGGACACCTTTCCGGGCCTTTTCGAGTTGCGTCATGGCTTGTCGCTTCCGGGGGCGTTCTACAGGATTAAGATTCAGTATAGATGAGGCTTCCGGGCCTGTCAAGAAACAGGACTCAGGGAAGGGGGTGAGAAGGCGCCGGTTTCCTCACCCCTAAAGGTGAGGTAAACGGGGTGATTTTCACCCCTTCATTCATCCGGCCGGACGATTGTCACAGGGGAGGAGGAACCCCTATCATGCCGCCGTGGTGCGACGCACGACATTCGCTTCGTTTTCAGGGGCCCTTTCTGCTATCATGGGCCCGTTTGCCTCTCGCACCAGCCGCTGAACGACCCGACAATTTAAAGCGTGAGGAGACGCTTTTTGTCCATAGGCGGTAGCCTGTCCAAGGCCCGAGGCCTGATATGAAATCCCCCCGACCGCAAGACACGCCGCCGGGCCGGGACGACTCCCGGTCCCTGCCCGATTTCGAGATCCGGCCCGGCCTCCTCGCCAGGAATACGCTCCTGAACATGATCGGCCTGGGACTCCCCATGGTCATCGGGGTCCTGGCCATGCCGTTCACCATCCGCTGGCTGGGGGCGGAGCGGTTCGGGATCCTGTCCCTCGTCTGGGTGGTCGTCGGATACCTGGCCTTTTTCGACCTCGGCTTGAGCCGGGCGACGACCAAGTTTATCGCCGAGGCTCTGGGCAGGGGGAGTCCGGGAGAGGTCTCCGGCGTCCTCTGGACCACGGTCCTCTTCCAGGTGATTCTCGGCCTGGTCGGGGCCGTGCTCCTGGCCTTGGCCACTCCCTTGCTGGTCGGGCGCCTCCTCAAGATTCCGGCCCTGCTCATGCCCGAGGCTCGGACGTCGTTCATTCTGATCGGGATTTCGCTCCCTGTCGTTCTCGCCTCGGCCTCGTTCCGAGGGGCCCTGGAGGCCGGGCAGAGATTCGACTTTGTCAATGTCGTCAAGGGAGGCTCGAGCACCCTGAACTACCTCCTCCCGCTGGTCGGAGTGGGGCTCGGTTTCGACCTCCGGGGCATCGTGGCCCTCCTCGTCGGGGCCAGAGTCCTGGCCCTTGCCGCCTGGATCTGGCTGTGCTTCAAGGCCTTTCCGGGCCTCGAAAGAACCGCGGCCTTCAAGAAGGACAATGTCCCCGGCCTTTTAAAATTCGGCGGATGGCTGACCGTGTCCAACATCGTCCGGCCCGTTTTGACGTACCTCGACAGGTTCCTCGTCGGGTCCATCCTGAACATGAGAGCCGTCGGCTTCTATGTTGCCCCCAATGAGATTGTCACCAAAGTCGGGATCCTGCCGGGGAGCCTCATCCTGACGCTTTTCCCATCCTTCAGCACTCTCCAGGGCCGGGAGGAGCGGCATCGGGCGAAGACGCTTTTCGGCTACGCGCTCAAGTACCTGGTCATCGGGATCGGCCCCGTCTCCGTCCTCCTGGTCCTCCTGGCGCGCCCCATCCTCGAAGTTTGGCTCGGCGCCGAATTCGCTCGGTCGAGCACACTCACATTTCAAATCCTGGCGCTTGGATTCCTGACCAATTCCCTGGCGGACGTGCCGCTGGCCTTGATCCAGGGGATCGGACGGCCCGACCTTCCGGCCAAGCTGAACGTGGCCGAGTTCTTCCTCTTCGTTCCCCTGTCCTGGCTCTTTATCAGGTCATGGGGGATCGCGGGGGCCGCCGCCGCGTGGACGCTCCGGGTGACCTTCGAGCTGGCCGTGCTCCTCGTCATGGCCTCCCGGGCGGGAAACATGAGGTTCTCGCGCCGCGAGCTCGTCCAGAGCGGCATCCCCCAAGGCGTCTTCTCCCTAGTTCTCTTCGCCCTTGGCGCCGGACTCGTCCAGCACTTTTACGGAAAACTTTTCGGCCTTCTCGTGCCGCTCGCCGTCTTCCTCGGCCTCTGCGGTTTGTTCGTCATGAGCAAGCAGGAGATCGCCTGGCTCAGGGCCGGGCTGCCGCGTTTCCTGGCTGGCTCGGGCGAGAGGGGAGCGGGGGCTTGACATGACCCGCCGGCCCGTCGTCAGCGTCGTGATTCCGGCCTATAACCGGCGGGAACTCCTGACCCGGGCGGTCCGCAGCGTCTTCGCCCAGTCCTACGGCGAGTGGGAGGCGATCGTCGTGGATGACGGATCGACGGACGGGACTGAAAACGTTTCCGCCGAGTTCGCGGACGAGAGGCTTCGCCTCATCCGCCATCCCACGAGGCGCGGGCCGGCGGCGGCCCGGAACACGGCCATTGCCGCGTCGCGGGGCAAGATCATTGCCTTCCTGGACAGCGACGACGAATGGCTGCCGGAAAAGCTCGAGAAGCAGATGAACGCGTTCGAGGAGGCCCCGGCGGACGTCGGCGTCGTCTACACCGGGACCTGGAGATACTTCAAGGGGAAAAAATACGGCATTCCTTCGCCCTCAATCAGGGACAAGGAGGGAGACGTCTTGAATACGGTCCTTCGGGGTGTTTACCTTGTCCCGACTCCTGCTGCGGCCGTGAAAAAAGAATGTCTCGACCGCGCCGGCCTCTTCGATGAGTCCCTGCCGGCGCTCGAAGAATGGGACCTCTGGATCCGGCTGGCCAAGGCCTGCCGGTTCGGCTACATTCCCGAGCTCCTGACCGTCTCCCATTACACGCCCGGGAGCATCTCGGACGACCGGCTGTTGTTCTTGAGGGCCAAGCGGATGGTCCTCCGGAAACACCGGACGGAATTCCTAAAGTCGCCCCTGGCCCTGCTGTCCGTGCTGGCCGGGATGGCGAGGCTGCGGGCAGGGCACCTTCTGAGCCTTATCAAGGACGGCCGAACAATATCGCCGGTGGAGGCGAAGCCGTGAACGAAGAAAAAACCAGGACGGCCTTCGTGGTGGCGACCAAGGACCGCCCCCGGGAGCTCCGTCGGCTTGTCCAGAGTCTGGAGGCCCAGACCCGGTTTCCCGACGAGGTCATCGTCGTCGACGGAGGACGTGAATCCGTCGGAGCATTTTGCCGGGCCATCCGCGCGTTTCCCGTTCAGCACATTCGCTCCCTGCCGCCGTCGGCCTCCCGGCAGCGAAACCGGGGGGTCGAGGCTGCCCACCGGGAAGCGGAATTCATCGGCTTTCTCGATGATGATATCGTCCTCGATGAGTGGGCCGTCGAGGAAATGCTCCGGTTCTGGCGCGGCGCCGACGCGCGGGTCGGCGGGGCGGCGTTCAACTTGCTGAATCATCCGGCCGTGGCCTGGCCCCTGGTGAAGCTGTCGCCGTTCGCGGAAGCGGCCGGCTTCTACTCCCGCCGCCCAGGGACCGTCACGCCGGCCGGCTTTCAAACGATGGTCGGACGGCCCTGGTCGACGGTCTACACCGACTGGCTGCCGAGTACGGCCTCGCTCTGGCGGAGGGATGTCTTTGACCGTTTTCGCTTCGACGAGTGGTTCGAAGGATACAGCTATCTTGAAGACCTCGATTTCAGCTACCGGGTGGGCAAAGCCTACCGTCTGGCCGTCGTGGCGGACGCCGGGTATTTTCATTTTCCGGCCGCCGCGGGCCGGGGGGACGGCTACGAGTTCGGAAGGCGCGAGGTCCTGAACCGACTTCACTTCGTCCTCAAGAATCCTGAGCTCTCCCCGGCAAAATGTTACCTGGCCCTGGCCGCGAGGCTGCTGATGAACCTCGGCCTCACTCTTCGGGAAAGGAACTCGCATTATCTCCGGCGGGCTTACGGAAACGCCGTCGGCCTGGCCGTGTCGTTCGGGAGAGCCGGATCGTCCATATGAACGGGAGACGTCCGCCGAGGAGATTAAGGATCGGCCTGGACTTCGTCAACTTGAGAGAGCCGGGCGAGGGCCTGGGCCGGTTCGCCGGTCAGCTCGTCCGTGCCTTGGCGAGCCTCCCGGGGCGGCACGACTTCGTGCTTTTCGCCCGCGAGGAGACGGCCGGGCGGTTCCCCGGACTCCCCGGGAACATGCGGCTCTCTTTCGTCCGGCTTCCGCGGCCCCGGCTGCTGCCTTGGAACCAGCTGGCCTTTCTCGGCGGCCGGTGCTTGCAAGGCCTGGACATCCTGCACTCGCCGGTTTCCGTGTTGCCCCTTCTAGGCGGGCATCGCGTAAAGAGGATCGTCACCGTGCACGACCTGGCGTTCATCCATTCCCCCGCGGCTTCGTCCGCATGGTCCAGGGCCTGGTGGAATTTTTCCTGGCCGCGTTCGCTCCGGGGCGCCGCGCACGTCGTCACGGTTTCGGAGCAGACGAAACGGGACGTGATGTCGCACTATTCGATGCCCCCGGACAAGGTTTCGGTCATCTGCCCTTACGTTTCGTTCGCTAACGATGATGTTCCCGCCGAAATGGTCATGCGCGCCCGTGAGCGGTACCGTCTGCCTTCGCGCTACATCCTCCATGTCGGGGCACCCCACAAGAGAAAAAATATCGTGACCCTCGTCAGAGCCTTCGCCCTGCTGAAAAAGAATTCGTCCCTCGAGCAGGCCCTCGTCCTCGCGGGGCCCAGGGGCTGGGACGACGTCTCGATCCGCAGGGAGGTGGACGAGGCGGGCATCGGGGATCAGGTCCTTTTTTTGGGATTTGTCGCGGACGAGGACCTGCCAGGGATCTATGCCGGCGCGGACGTTATGGCTTTCCCGTCCCTCTACGAAGGATTCGGGTATCCGCCCCTTGAAGCCATGGCCTGCGGGACGCCGGTCGTTACCTCAAACGTTTCGTCCCTGCCGGAAGTCGTCGATCAGGCCGCACTCCTCGTTCGCCCCGAGGACGCCGGGGCGCTGGCTGGAGCGATCCTCCGGGTGCTGACGTCCCCGGAACTCGCGGCGGGCCTCAGGAAGGCCGGCCGGGAAAGGGTCCGGCAATTTTCCCGGGAACGGATGGCCCGCGAGTATCTTGATGTGTACGAAAGAGTCGGCGGAGCGGCCGGGGACGCGGAGGTTCCGGGCCGGCACGGTTCTGTTCACTGACCATGAAGAGATTGAACGTCCTCGTCTCCGCGTATGCCTGCAATCCCCTGGGCTCCCCTGATCTTCACCCCGGTGAGGACCTGACAGGCTGGCGGCTGGTTCGCCAGATCGCCAGGTTCCATGATGTCTGGGTCCTGACCCACAGCTACAACGAGGCGGCGATCAATCGCGCGGCTCCACAGACCCCGGACCCTCCGGTTCGCTTCCATTTTATCCGCCTCCGCCGGCCCTTCGGCGCGCTCTACAAGGTCGAATTCGGGCAGCGAATCTATTATTATCTCTGGCAGATCAAAGCCTGGCGGACGGCCCGCAAGCTCCACCGGGAGGTCGGTTTCGACATCGCCCACCATGTGACCTTCGGCAACGACTGGATCGCAAGCTATATCGGAGCCTTCCTTCCCGTCCCCTTCATCCTCGGGCCCGTCGGGGGCGGGCAGCGGACGCCGCGCGGCCTTCTCCGGGAATACACGACCGGCGGCAGGCTCTCCGAACGGGGCCGGAACGCGGCCCAATGGATCGGCCGTCATGATCCCGTCCGCAGACTGTGCCTCCGGAAGGCGAAGAAGATCCTCGTCTGCAACCGGGAGACGAGGGACATGGTCCCGAAAGCGCACCAAGCCAAGGCCGTCTATTTTCCAGTCAATGGGATTTCACCGGAGGACCTCGATTCCGTGCCGGAGGCCGTCGGTCGGCGGCGGCCGTTTCGGGTATTCATGGCAGGGAGGTTCCACCGGCTGAAAGGCTTCGCCCTGGCCATCCGGGGATTCGGCCTCTTTTCCGCGAAGGCCCCGGAATCGGAGTTCGTTATCGTGGGCAACGGCGCGGAGGAGGAACATCTCCGGCGGCTCATCGGTGAGCTTGGCCTCGACGGAAAAGTTCGCCTCACCGGATGGCTGCCTCGCGAAGAGCTGCTCCGAGAGATGCGGTCTTCCGACGTCTTCCTCTTCCCCAGTTTCCGGGACGGGGGAGGCGCCGTCGTGGTCGAAGCTATGGCCTCCTCGAAGCCGGTGATCGGACTCGAATCGGGCGGGCCCGGTTTCCACATCCAGCCCCAGTGGGGGTTCAAGATCGAGCCCAGGAACCCGTCCTATGTGGCCGCCGAGATCGCCGGCGCTTTGGCAAACCTGAGCTCGAATCCGGCCCTCGGCAAGGCCATGGGAGAGGCCGGCAGGCAGAGGGCGGAGGATTATTATCTCTGGGACAGGCACGGTGACCGCCTTCGGGAAATCTACTCCAGAGCCCTCGGTGGTTATGAGGCATCGTCATGATCCTCCCGGCCGTTCTTTGGATGCTCGTCTGGGCGGGAATCTACAGCGACGTTTCCAAGTTCAGGTGGGAGAGCCTGCTCCAGAGCCCCTTCAGTTTCGCCCTGGCCCTCAGGCCTTTTCTACCCATCGTCGCCTTCGCCTTGGGCCTTCTCGTTCTCGGAAAATCCGAACGCGTGACCCTGGTCCTGTCGAGAGGACCTATCCTGGCCCTGGCCCTCTACGGACTCGTGGGCGGTTTTTTCTTTTTCCTCTCTCCCGACCCGTTTTTATCCGTCTATTGGGCGGCCCTTTTCTTTTCCGCCGTCTTTGTCGCCTGGATCCTCGTCAACCAGGAAAACCCGGAGCGGCAGGCGATGACCCTGATGGACGTCAACACCGCGGTCATCCTCGTCCTCGTCATTTTCTATCTGTTCGGTCCGCTCTGGCCGATCCTGAGGGGGGCCCCCAACCCGCGGCTCTATCAGCTGCCCTTCGGCCTCGGCATCCAGACGGCCAACGGGGTTGGCCGCTTCGCCGGTGTCCTGGCCCTCGTCTCTCTGTCGAGGCTCCGCCAGCCGGAGATCATCAAGCGGGCCTTGTGGCTGGGCCTGTTCGGGGTCTCGGTCCTTTCCCTGGCCCTGTCCGAATCGCGGACCGCCATGCTCGGATTCATCGCCGGGTCTCTCCTCATCGTCGTCGCGAACAGGAAATGGAGCTGGCTCATCGCCGGCGTCCCGGCGGTGTTTTATTTCCTCTACAAGGCCTGGTTCGTCTGGCGTTTCAAAGGCAGCATCGAGAACGCCTTCTTCCTGACCGGCCGGGAGACAACGTGGCGCAAGGCCCTTGGCCTTTCGCTCCGCTCGCCCCTCCTGGGGCACGGATTCCACGCGGACCGGCTGACGCTCGAGGGCGAACACGTCCATATGGCCTACCTCCATTCCCTCATCCAGAGCGGCGTCTTGGGAGCCGTCCTTTTTACCGGGGCCTTCGTCGGCCTCTGGGTCATCATCGTCAAGAACCGAGTCATCCAGCGCACGGCGCGCGTCGGCGGGATTCAGAATTTCCTTTTGACGGAGTCGCTGGCCGTCCTGGGTTTCCTGGCCGCCCGGAGCTTCTTCGAGTCGACGGCCGCGTTCTACGGAGTCGACCTTCTGTTCCTTGTGCCCTGCATGGCGTACATTCAGATTTGGGTTGAGAGAAATCCTCTTCAGGAAGAAGCCTGATGAAGATCTTCATCCACACCATGTATTTTCTGCCGGATTTCGGGAGCGCGCCGATCCTGATGAACGAGCTGGCCGGATACCTGGCCGCCCGGGGACATGACGTCGAAGTCGTCACGACCTTTCCGCGGAGGCCCTCGCCGGGTTTGCGAAGGCTCGTGTATTCCCGCCGGCGGGCCGGGGGGTTCGTCGTCAAGCGATTCTGGACGAACGGGACGCCGCACCCCATCGGCCGGCTCATGGCCTGGAATATCTATACGGCCGGGGCCCTTCTCAACCTCCTCTCCGTCGGCAGAAACGAAGTCCTTTTCCTGCGGACGCCGCCCCTTCAGCTCGGGATCCCGGCCTTCTGCGGCCGGCACCTGAGGGGGGCCAAGGTCCTGCTCAACGTTCAAGACATTCATCCCGACCTGGCCGTCGAGTCGGGCATCCTGAAGAACCCGGCGGGCATCCGCTTCGCGAAAGGCCTCGAGAAATGGGTTTATGGGCTGGCCGACCGGATTGCCGTGATCAGCGAGGGTTTCAAGCGGAACCTCCTGGCCAAGGGAGTCCCCGGCCGGAAGATGGACGTGATCCCGAACTGGGTGGACACGGAGTTCCTCAGGCCGCTCCCCAAGGACAACCCCGTTTCCAGGAAGTTCGGGCTCGAGAGGAAATTCGTCCTTTTATACTCGGGCACCCTGAGCATCAGCAGCAACCTTGCCTTGGAGCAGGTCCTCGAAGCGGCCAGAATCCTGGAACCGGAGAAGGACGTCCTGATCGTCATTGCCGGGGAGGGCCTCAAGAAGGAATCCCTGAAGGCCCGGGCCGCCTCGCTCGGCCTCACGAACGTCGCCTTCCTGCCCTTCCAGCCCTATAGCGACCTGCCGGCCTTCCTGGCCTCGGCCGATGCGCTTCTCGTGCCCCTCGACAGCGGGAAATCTCAACTCTCGGTGCCCTCGAAACTCTACAACTTTATGGCATCGGGGAGGCCAATCCTGGGCTTGGCCGCGCCCGGCTCCGAGGTCGAGGCCGTGATCAAGGAGAAGGCCTGCGGTCTTGCGGCTCCTCCCGACAGCCCCATGGAAATCGCCGCAGCCGTCCGGACACTCCGGCGCTCGCCGGAAAGCCGTGCGGCCTGGGCTACAAAGGCCAGGGATTATGTCGTAGAATATCTCTCTAAGGAAAAAATCCTCCGTTCCTATGATCGTCTCCTGGAGCGCATAATTTCACTATGATCCCGGTTCGACCGATGAAGAAGTTCCTCAAGTATTTCCTCCCGCCTCTTCTCGTGATGGCCCTCGTCTTTCCTGTGGGCAACAGGGCGCTGGGGAGCAGCCGGACTTACGAGCTTTTCATGGCGGCTTTCCGCTGGGTCTTCCCACACGCGTCCCGGCACGCGGCCGGCGTGGGGTACGTCGTCTTCAGGAAAGCCGGCCATTTCTTCACCTACGGCCTGATGGCCTTCCTCCTCTATCGCGCTTTCCGGGCGGGCCGCGGGCCGAGATGGAAGCCGGCCTGGCTTCTCCAGGCTGCCGCAGTCGCCATGGGCTACGCGTTCTTGGACGAGTTCCTTCAGTCCTTCGTCCCAAGGCGGTTCGGGAGCTCTTTTGACTGGCTGGTGGACTGCGCGGGGATTTTGCTGGCGCTGGCGCTAACGGCCTGGAGGGCAAAGAGGAAGGACGAAGGGCGAATCCCTCCCCCGGGTCCGAATTCCGCCCGCCGGGCCGTCTTTCTCAAGAGGCCCTTTGACATCGCGCTCTCTTCGGCGGGCCTCATCCTCTCGGCCCCGCTTTGGGTCGTCATTTCGCTGGCCGTTTGGCTTCAGGACAGGGGTCCCGTCTTCTACTCCCAGGAGCGAGTGGGCCGCTGCGGCCGGACCTTCAAGGCCCTCAAGTTCCGGTCCATGGTCCGCGACGCCGAGAAGGGTGCCGGGCCGGTCCAGGCAGCGGAGAACGACCCGAGGGTGACGAAGGTCGGCCGGCTCCTTCGGGCCACGGCCATGGATGAGCTTCCTCAGCTTTTCAATATTCTCAAGGGCGACATGAGCTTCGTCGGTCCCCGGGCCCTGAGGCCGAATGAGCTCGAGACCCACGGCAACCCGGTGTCGAAATCCATCGAGGCGGTCCCCGGCTGCAGCGAGCGCCACGCGGTCAGGCCCGGGCTGACGGGCCTCGCCCAGGTCTTCCTGCCTGGAGACACGCCCCGGAGGAAGAAATTCCGCTATGACCTCCTTTATATTAGAAAGATGAGTTTCTGGACCGACCTGGAGCTCATCTTCCTCTCATTCTGGATCACGCTCCGCGGAAAGTGGGAGTCGCGCCAGGCCAAGGTTTGAGCATGGAAAATCGCGTTTTGAAGGCCGAGAAGAGGAAGGATGTCCTGGTCATCGGGGCCGGGCCGAGCGGGCTTCGCTTGGCCGGAAGACTGGCGGCGCAGGGACTGGACGTCCTCGTCCTCGAAAAAAAGTCCGGGATCGGACGGAACGTCGTCTGTACGGGGATCGTCGGCAAAGAGGTCTTCGGAGACTTCGGGCTGGACACGGGCTCCATCATTCAGGAGGTCAGGGAAGCCCGGCTCGTTTCTCCCTTCGGCACGGTCGTGACTTACCAGCACGCCCGGCCGTTCGCTTGCGTCGTGGACAGGGAGAAGTTCGATGCCGGGATCGCCGCCTCGGCCGTCAGCGCCGGGGCCGTCCTCAGCCTCGAATCCCGGGCCGACGAAATTGCAGTGGTGCCCGGCGGCGTCCGGGTGACGGTCCGGACGAACGGGCACGGAACAGTTCGCCATTCCGCCGCCATGGCCGTCATTGCCTCCGGGGTCGAATGCGGCCTTCAGAAAAAGGCCGGGCTCTCCTATCCACGGCATTTTCTGAGGGGTGCCCAGGCTGAAGTCCCGCTCTCCGGACGCGACCCGACGACCATTTTCTTCGGGCGGGACGTGGCTCCCGGCGCTTTCGCTTGGTCCGTCCCGGCAGGGGACAAGGCCCGGGTCGGGCTGCTGACGAAGGATGACCCGAAGGCCTACCTCAGAAAGCTCCTGGCTGCGAATTTTCCGCCCGCATCCGTCGATCACGGCCAAACGCGGATCAGGACGAAGGTCGTCGCCCAGGGCCTCCTGGCCCGGACGACGGGCGAGCGAATCCTTTCGGTCGGCGAAGCGTCGGGCCAGATCAAGACCACGACGGGCGGCGGCATCAGCTACGGGCTTCTCTGCGCCGACCTGGCCGCTGAGGCGATCAGGGAGTGCTTTGACAAATCGTCATTCGGAGCCGCTACCCTGGCCGGGTACGAGGCCCGGTGGAGGAGCGCCATCCAGAAGGAAATCCTCGTCGGCCACTACACCCGCCGGATGTGCTCCCGCCTGAGCGACGGCCAGGTCGAGAGCCTCTTTCACCTGGCCAAAACCGACGGGATCATCCCGATCATCCGGGAAACCGCCGATTTCGACTGGCACAGCGGCATGATCCTCGCCCTCCTCCGGAGGCTGTCCTTCATGAGGTTTTTCCGGAGCATGAAAAATACGCTGGGTGACGGAAGCCTTTCCTGACCCCGGCCGCCAGCCGGGCCTACGGCGTGACCATGAAAAAACTCGGATTCCTGGCCGTTGCCTTGTGGCTTACGGCCGCGTCCGGACGGCTGGCCGCGCAGACATACCGGACTTACCAGGATGAGTTCGACGACATCCGGGCCAGAAGCGGACTGCGTTTCGGACCGCTCCGGGTTTTTCCCTCCCTTCGCTTCCCCAACCTCGGCTACGATTCGAACATCTTCTTCCGGCCCAAGGAGGACGTGGCCGTTGCCGACTGGACCGGAACGCTGGCCCCGGAAGTCCAAGGCTACTGGCTCCTCGGGAGCTCCATCATCGTGTCCTTCACGGAGCGCCCCGAATATACCTATTATTTAAGGGAGCGGGGACTTCGGACCCTGACCAACAGCTTCATCCCCGGGGCCCGCGTCCTTCTTCTCCGCCGGCTGGCTCTTTCAGGAGACTATCATTTTCTGAGACAGCTCCGGCGCTCCTTCAGCGAATTCGGGGAGCCGGTCAAAGACACGCGGAAAGGATGGAACGCCCGGCTCTTTTTCGAGACGCCCCGCGGAACGGCCCTCGGTTTGTCCGGTTCTCTCGATGACTTCCGCTATACCAATCCCTCCCTTCCGGATCCGGAGAACAATTACGCCCGGGCCCTGGACCGCCGGGAGAGAGCCGCAGCCTTTGAAGTTTATTACCGTGTTTTTTCGAGGAGCCATCTCTTCGGCAGGGTCGGCGGCACGGATTACGCCTTCCTGGACCCCACCTCGACGTGGCGGAACGCCCGTTCCTGGGAGGTCATGGGAGGAATCCAACTGCCGCTCTCCGGCAGGGCCGTCGGGACGCTCGCCCTGGGCTACAAGAAGTTCATCCCGGAGACCGAGGGGCGAACGAAATTTTCGGGTCTGGTGGCGGACACGGATCTCGCCCTTCGGGCGGGCCGCGTCGGAATCAGCTTGGCCCTCACGCGCGACAGCTATTTTTCCTATATCGAGGCCGCCTACTACTATGTCGAGAACCGCTTCCGGGGCGGCTTGACGTATTACCTCCTGCCGTTCCTGCGGCTCGAGGGGAATTGCCAGTTCGGGGAGTGGAGGTATCCAGAGCCGCACGAGGTCTGGTTCCATGGAGCGCCTTACCTTGTCACGAACCGAAGGGACAGGAATCGCGTCCTCTCGGCGGGACTGGCGGTCCGCGTCTCGGGCCGAGCCGGATTCTCCGTGAGCTACAACTTTTACCGGAGGACCTCGACCGCCCCGGGCTTTGATATCGACAGGAATTTTGTCGGCGCCGCCCTCGCCTACGATTTTTGAGGCGCGGACCGAAGGAGTCGGACATGAGAATACCACGCGGAGCGATCCTGGCCATTGGACTCTTCCTGGCCGTCGGGACGGCTCTCGCCGCCCAGCAGCCGGCCAGCACCGAATACCGGGTCGGGCCCAAGGACCTCCTGGAGGTCACGGCCATGGGCGTCCCGGAGATCAACAAGCTCGTCGTCCGCGTCTCGGAGGAGGGCCGGGTCACCCTGCCCCTCGTCGGGGAGGTGGAGGTCAACAATCTGACCCAGTCCGAGGTCGAGAGGAAGCTCATCGGGATGCTGGGTGAAAAATACGTCATCAACCCCCAGGTTACGGTCTTCATCCTGGAGTACAAGAGCAAGCGGGTCTCCGTCCTGGGGGCGGTGGAAAAACCGGGCCCCTACGAACTCCTGGGCAGGCAGACGGTCATGTCGATCATCTCCCAGGCCGGCGGGATGACCCGGGACGCGGGGAACGAGATCATCGTCATCCGCCAGCTGGCCGACGGCACCAGCACCTCGATCCGG
>Ga0153916_10000478_pt1 | contig 26847 bp, 32 predicted proteins | sample Opewatmetagenome_FD_109642 | JGI IMG/M metagenome (GOLD analysis project Ga0153916, IMG submission 109642) | Freshwater wetland microbial communities from Ohio, USA - Open water 3 Core 3 Depth 4 metaG | ecosystem: Environmental > Aquatic > Freshwater > Wetlands | place: USA: Ohio, Lake Erie...
AGAGAACCTCCTTCTTTACACAGCCCACAACCAGATTCGAACTGGTGACCCCGTTCTTACCAAGAACGTGCTCTACCTGCTGAGCTATGTGGGCAAATTTTGCACATATTATACAGTATAAAGTTAAATTATACACTATTTTGATGTAGTCTCAAAGCCTACCAGATGGTGGAGGGGGTAGGATTCGAACCTACGTAGCCTTCAGGCGGCAGATTTACAGTCTGCTCCGATTGTCCACTCCGGCACCCCTCCCAGCCTAGACTCAAAGTCAAAGCCCGAGAGGGGAGTCGAACCCACTAACCTACCGATTACAAGTCGGTTGCGCTACCATTGCGCTACTCGGGCAAATCAAAAGTCCTCTCGGGCAACATCAAACTGAACAAACTACGGGCTGTTAGTATATGGAAAGGTATGGTAAAAGTCAAGGAATTGTACTCATGAGGGGTATAAGGAGAGTCAAATTGGATGGTTGCATTGACAATGCGCCGTTGTTATAATTGATTGACAAGTGGGACGGCAGGCAATATAAAATAGAGGACGTCATAAGAAGTGCCGGGATTATTTTAGTCCCACTAAAACGTGAGAGAGGTTAAAAAGATGGCAGAAAAGCCTCGAAGGGCTAGAGTCCAGAAAATCATAAAAAATCTCCTCGATTCGGAGATTCCTGAGATACAGTCCATGGCCAATAAGCTGGCAGAACAGGTCAAAGAATTGGAGGAGCGTAGCTCCAAGCTACGAAACTACATTACCCAAATGGAGAGCCTGGCCACGGATGAAGCCACCGCTATGGCTGAGAATAGGGTGGGAAACATACTCAAGGAGTTAGACAAGGCTTTAACTGAGCTGAGATACAGGTCTAAAAGAAGCCTGGCTATCAAACCCACGGGACCGGTGTCACCTACAAAACGAACCGCAGTCATAGAAAGATTCGAGAGCGAGATAGAAGAGGCTGAAGAGGTGGAGGAAGCTGAAGAAGAGGAACCGGAGGAGGAGTTCACGCCCGGACAGGGAATGCGTCTTGAAACCTATAAGACCCCTGAGGGGTATTTAATAAAGAAGTCACGGATATAATTGGCTGAACGCCCCTGTAGCTCAGATGGATAGAGCAGCGGTTTCCTAAACCGCGTGTCGGGCGTTCGAATCGCCCCAGGGGTACCATTAAGGCAAATTCATAACACTCACTACTTTATATATATTCTAGACGCTGGCAATTTCAAGAACCGCCCGATCCGCGTTGAATCGCTTATTTTTTTCCTCTATAATGTCCAGGCAAACTAACACAGCTGATTCTCCATAGAATTCTCCAACGCGCTCTAGTTTTTAGGGGTGTAGCTCAGCTGGAAGAGCAGCGGTCTCCAAAACCGCAGGTCGCGGGTTCGAATCCTGCCGCCCCTGCCAGTTTTTCATGCCGGACACAGAGCAGCAGTCAATTCAGCGTTTTCAGAAGTGATAAAAGGAACACGGTTCGGTGGTACCACAATCATGATAGACATGACCGCCGTGTTGCCTGAATTTTCGGGTTGGCACTAAAAAACCTGCGGAAAACCACAGCGTTTCTAACGTCTTGCATTTCGGACAAACGACGATGACCTCATCAACGGGTGAATTTATATCCTGCCCGTTCAGTTCCAAAACACTTTGAACAATTTCTTTAGCCAGCGTAATAGTCATATGCCTGCCCCACAAATAGATTTACTATTGTCATTCTAAATTAGTAATAGTAAAAAAATCATAAAATGCCGCCGAAAATAATAAAAAATTCATTAAATTTTAGTATCGTCTAGCTTTATGGGTATAACTGATTGCCGTCATCGTCTTCAATGATAATGGCGTTCTCCGGGCAACTCTCGGCAGCACTCATCAATGTATCTTCATCGATAGACTCTGGTTTTAGAACCACAGCCTTATTGCTGCTATCCAACTTAAACACCGTTGGTGCTACGGCTACGCAGTTTCCCAGTCCTATACACAAGTTTCTATCAACACTTACCTTCAAGCAGCACCTCCATATTGGTCACTTACTTAGGCAATACATTGGCCACTTTCAGGAGCACAAAACCCATGGCCGCCAGTGCCAGAGCGATGACTATCATAAAGCCGCCGGCTGCCATGGCTATAGAAGTTACACCGAAGCTCAGTACCGCCAAGTACAAATAGTTCTCGAGATTCTGTGCCTGAGCATACGTTAAATCCTTAGGATTAGTAGGGTCGAATTTGTTTGATCCCAAAAGTGCCGTATAGGAGGGAGCGATGGCATGCCGGTGAGCCCGTACTGTGTCACCTGCTATCTGCGCCGTCTCTTGACTATCAATTACTTCATTAGCCTTACTCCCGGTAACGCCCAGATCTGACAATTTAATATTTTCCCGCTTCATGATAGTAGTAAGAAATACTTCCTTCGATACGCCCTCATACAAAAATACGATCCCCATTATTAAAGCAACAGCTCCAAAGACCAATATTAAAATACTTAGGTTTTTAATCATCTTGTTCATTTCTGCTCCTACTACTTTTATTTCGCCGCACTCATTTTTGCCTTCTGCGGTTATTATCATAGTAACAATCACACAATAAAAAAGTCATAAAACGGCAGGCCTAAAAGTTAAAAAATCGTAACATTTCAAAGTAACTTCTGAACTTACGACTATTAATCTAAATGTCACGTTTTCTTTATCTTTCCCGGCTGTTCTTTATGACTTATTAATTATTAATCGGCTACCATTTTATATGTAGGTCCATCTCAAATTGCTGAGTGCAGGCAGGAATAACAGGTACAATCGAATGATTTATGTAAAGCGTGTTTATTCACCACCGCAGCACGGAAAAGGCGGTTATTTTCTAGTTGACAGGCTATGGCCTCGCGGGATAAGAAAAGACGAGTTTCATCATGTCGCCTGGTTTAAAGACGTGGCTCCCAGCCATGGCCTGCGCAACTGGTACCAGCATGACCCGGCGAAATGGGAGGAATTCAAGCGACGTTACTTTTCAGAACTAGACCAGAAGCCGGAAGTCTGGATACCTATCCTAGATGCTGCACATAAACATGACGTTATCCTACTTTATAGTGCTAAGGACGAAACCCATAATAATGCCGTGGCTCTGAAGGCATATCTTGAGAATAAATTGTAGAAATCGCATTGCCACGAGACGTAAAAAAAATTATCTGTTAAAATGCTGGCGCTATGAATGAACCGTGGTCTGAAAGCCCCGAAGCGGTACTGCAATCTCTAAATGCCGACTCCCGAACCGGCCTCACTCAACACGAAGCCAAAAAGAGGCTTACTCAATTTGGCCCCAATCGGCTGACAATTGAAAGAAAGATCAGCTTCTGGGGAGTATTCAGGGAGGAAATTACTGAGCCGATGATTTTGCTTCTGCTTTTCGTCGGCGTAATTTACAGTATTTGGGGTGAAGCCAGAGATGCCATAACCATATTCGTCATAATCACACTTCTGGTATTCGTGGAAATTTTCACTGAGTACCGCGCAAAAAGAGGGGTGGCTGCACTCAGAAAGTACTCTCAACCGACCGTTGCCCTGCTGCGTGACGAACTGTACCAAAACACACCGACGACAGACGTGGTAAAGGGTGATATTGCTCTATTAGAGGTAGGAGAAATTGTTCCGGCTGATGTCAGAATAATCAGCTCATTTGGCCTTCAAGCCAACGAATCAGCCCTTACAGGAGAGTCCGTCCCAGTTGCAAAGTACGAGAAAGTATTGCCCCGAGACACCGTGCTGGCCGAAAGAAACAACATGGTATTCGCCGGGACAACAATTACCCGCGGCCGGGGAACAGGCGTAGTAACAGCCACAGGTATGGCGACCGAACTAGGAAGAATAACCGGTCTTGTTATTGAAGCCAAAGAACCCAGGACCGGCTTGCAGCAGGCGATGAAGCAACTGGCTGGCCTCCTGGTATGGGTCGCCGTCTCTTTCAGCGTCGTGATCCCTTTAGTCGGAATAGTACAGGGCAAGCCGTGGAGAGACATGATTCTGACCGGTCTCTCGCTATCGTTTGCTGTTATTCCCGAAGAGCTACCCATAATTATCACCATGGTACTTGGTGTTGGTGCCCTGGCTCTTTCCAGGAAAAATGTGCTTATTAGACGGCTGAGCACAGCCGAGACACTGGGAGATGTCACCACCATAGTTACTGATAAAACGGGAACTATTACCGAAAACAAGATGGCCCTCACCAGAATCTCTGCGGATGGCACTTCCAAATCGTTTTCCGGAGAAACCGTATCATCAGCCGATCTGCTACTATTGAGAATCGGCCTGCTAACCTCATGCAGTAGGATAACAGCAGGTAGTTGCTCTTCGGACGACCCCATGGAAGTCGCCCTTATCGAAGCAGCTAAGACTGCAGGCACCATCCCCGAGGAACTGCTATCCAAATTTACTCTGCAAACCGAATTCAGCTTTGATAATGAGCGGAAAATGATGTCTGCTGTATTTCGTCAAAATGGTGAGTCAATTGTCTATGCCAAAGGTGCCCCCGAGGTCATCCTGGCTAAAAGCTCGAAAATACTCCACGGGCACTCCGAGCTCAAGAAGGCAGACAAGGATATTAGAGCCATAAAAAACACCATTGAAAGCATGGCAAATGAGGCTATGAGGGTCATCGCCTTCGCCTACAAGAATATCGATGATGGAGCCGACATGTCACAGGCAGAGGCGGAGGAAAACCTCGTCTTTGTCGGACTGGCTGGACTGGTCGACCCTTTGCGGCCCGGGGTAGTAGAAGCCTTCAAAACAACCAGAGAGGCCGGAATAAGGACCATAATTGTTTCCGGAGATTATCCCCTTACTGTACAAAAAGTTGCCACTCAGGTAGGAATCGATTCCGGTGATAGTCTTATCACCGGTGGTGAACTCGACCGTATGGATAACCGGGAACTTAAGGACAAGCTCAGAGATGTTTCTCTTTTTGCCCGGACTACTCCAGAACAAAAGTTAAGAATTGTCCGGCTGCTCCAAGAATCTCGAGAGATAGTTGGAGTTACCGGCGATGGCATTAACGATGCACCTGCTTTGAAGAGTGCCAATGTAGGCATTGCTATGGGTGAAACCGGCACCGAAGTTGCCAGAGAGGCTGCCGGTATGGTATTAGCCGATGATAGCTTCAGTTCTATTACCGCTGGAGTCAGAGAGGGAAGGAAAATCTTCGATAATCTCAAAAAGGGCGTTGCCTATTACTTGAGCGTTAAAGTAGCCTTGGTACTCACTTTTATTGTTCCCCTTTTACTTAATATCCCGTTCCCGTTTTCACCAATTCAAATAATTCTGCTGGAGTTGTTCATGGACCTGGCAGCCTCAACTACTTTTGTTGTCGAGCCTATGGAACCGGGGACAATGCAAAGGCCACCTCGCGATCAAAAGGAAAAATTCATAAATCGTAGCATGTTGATTAATATATCCTTAGGCAGCATCTGCCTTGCTGCAGCCGTCCTAGTTAACTACCTATCAGTGTGGTTCTTAGGTTGGGGAGCGATTCAAGCACAGACCCTTGCCTTGGCAACGTGGTTGATCGGCCACATTTTCCTAGCCACAACCATGCGCTCGCATCGAGAACCTATATGGAAGATAGGCTTCTTTTCAAACAAGGCCATGCTGATATGGGCAGCAACGGCTCTGACATTCTTAGTATTGATAACCAATCTTTCAATTGCACAGGCGCCTTTAAAGCTGACCACTCTGAATGCTAGTGGCTGGCTCCTGGCATTCCTCGTTCCTTTTATAACCGTCTTTCTGTTTGAAATTAAAAAACTGGCAACCCAACACGCAGTTATGAGACAAAACCCTAGATTGAAAACGATGCTCTAAACCGTCAATTTAAACCATTCCGCCGTGGTCTATTGTGATGGGCTGGCTATTAGTGTGGCGAATGCCTTATTTTCTTTACCGTTCCTGATATAATCTACCTCTACCCTGTCTCCGATATGTGCGGAGATAATCGCTTGTCTCAAATCTCCGGCACTGGTCACTTTTTGCCCGGCAAACTGAGTAACGATATCTCCTACCTCAAATCCCGCCTTATCAGCCGGACTGCCCGCATCAATCGAGGTTATTACCATTCCATTGGTGGTGGTAGATAGTCCAACTCCCAGTTAGGGCCGAATAACGCGGCCTTGATGCACTAATTGCTCAATGACCGGCAGGGCTGGTGTAACAGCTATAGCAAAACCGATATTCTCCGCTTGAGAAGCAACGGCGGTACTGATACCTATTACTTGACCCGCCATATTCAGTAGCGGACCACCGCTATTTCCGGGATTAATAGCTGCGTCCGTCTGGATAAGATCATTGAGTACGTTGCTATTGGGCTCCATAATAGAGCGCCCAATGTAGCTTACTATGCCCGACGTTACCGTAGGACCACCTTCGAGCGCCAGAGCATTACCTACGGCAACAACACCCTCACCGACGAGAAGCGCCTTTGAGCTTCCAATTTCGGCTACCGGCAAATTTTTAGCATCGATCTGGATCACTGCCAAGTCAGTAAACGGGTCTCCGTTCACTTTAACAGCCTCGAAACTTCGACCATCATTGGTTATGACCGTTACGCTTTGAGCTCCTTCAATTACATGATTGTTGGTGACAATATAGCCATTGCTATCAACGATAATCCCGGTACCTACACCCTGGCCAGGTATAGGTTGTAGAAAAATATCATAAGCAGTAACTTCCGTCTGAACTGCCACTACGCTCGGGGTTATCTTTTTAACAATATCAGGAATTGACATAGTAGGCAGGCCGGATGGAGCCCCTCCAGTCCACTGGAGCACCCACGACGCATTAATGGATTCCCCTGTCATATATTTGCTGGCCGTCTGCACAGGCGGCTGGCCAACCGGAGTTTGGACAATGGTCACCGCGCAGCCAGCACTAACGAGGGCCAGAGCTGCTGTAACTAAAAGAACCAATGAAAATAGGAACCGTCTTTTCTGCCACATTCTGCTTTACTCCTATCTTTGGTGACTACGCCACCATTTTGAACCAAAGCAAGACAATGCCGCCAAACCAACTTTCGTCTATTTAGTAACAGTGAAAGTGCCTGTCATCACTGCCGGATGGACATCGCAACGGAAGAAATAATCCCCGGGTGTCGTCGGTGCAATAAAATTATAAGTAATCGTTTTGGGGCCTGTAATAACCTCGCCCTTAAAAATCACGTCTGTTGCTGCCGGCGTTGTATAAATAGCGACGTTGTGAGGGACAGCCTCTTTGTTATCAAAGACCATAGTCACATTAGCGCCTGCAGGAACGGTGATATTACTTTTGTCGAAGCGATAGTTCAGTGCGCTGATATTGACAGTTACCGCCTGCCCGCCAGTAGTTGGAGCGGGCTGAGTATTAGCATCCTGTGTCGGCGTGGACGGAAGTGTAGGTGGAGGTGTATTTATAGGTGTGGAATAAGAAGTTGATGTGCAAGCCGTCAACACAGCCAACATCAGTCCCAAAGTTAGAACCAATACTTGTTTTCGAGAGTATTTTTTCATATTACCCTCCCTTTACTTTATTTATATATGAGATATGTATAATAACAATGCTACAGGCTTAAAATTGCAAAGTCATAAAATAGACAGGTGTAAAAGTTAAAAAATCGTGAAATTTCATGTGGGCTAATTAAGCGAAATAAAGCCTATATTGGACTATAAGGCCAACTGTATAAGGATATTTAATTTCTGGCTGTTGAAGAACGGCGTTTAATACGGCTATGTTCCAGGGGCAGCGTAAACAGAAAGGTGGCCCCGCGGCCGGGTTCCGACTCCACCCAAACTCGACCTCCATGAGCTTCTACCAGCCTTTTGCAAACCAGAAGACCCAATCCAATGCCTTTTGCGGTGCTATTTTGAGAAAATCCCAGCCGCTCGAATGGCTTAAATAACTTATCCTGGTCATGTAAGGATATACCTATGCCCTGGTCTTTGACCGCCATAACTAAATTTTCTTTTTCAGGGGAAATAGAAACTGTTATCTGACTGCCTTTCGGAGAATATTTAACTGCGTTTTCCAGAAGATTACGAAATATATGTTCCAGTCTTACCGGGTCGGCATAGATCCGCGGCAGCTTCGACCGAATATCTATGGTGAATTCGTGGTCCGCAGATTGCTGCTTTACCCTGTCTACTGATTCCTGCATCAGAGCCTCAATGTTAATCGATTCTCTGTGAAGCAATAGGCGCTCGGACTGGGCTCTGGAAAGTTCTAGCAAATTAGATAGCAGATGAGAGAGGGATTCTGCTTCCCAGACTGCATCCTCGAGCAGCTGGCTTCTTTCCTCAGCAGATAAACGTGTTTCTTCAGTTAATACCGTATGCAGAGCCCCGATAATAACCGTAAGTGGTGTGCGCATCTCGTGTGACACCAGCCCGATGAACTCGTCTTTCAACTCGTCCAGCTGCTTGCGTGCAGTAGTGTCTATCAACGATAATACCAAACCTTCAACTTTACCTGAAATACCTTTTACCGGCGTCAAAGTCCAGTCCCAATAAGTAACACCTCTTTCCGGTTGATCAGAAAAGACAAAGGGTTTATCCCTGAACTCTACCGCCTTCCCCGTATCTCTCACTCGTTCAAAGATAGCCTGATTTTCTTTGTCTGGGAAAAGATCGAAATGATTTTTGCCTATCAGTTGTTCCACCGTATATCCCGACCCTTTGGCGTAAGCGGAATTAACCCTAACAAAATTAAACTGTGAATCAAGATATGCCAGTTGGGTGTTAGTATTTTCAATTGATATCTGCAGCGTCTCTTTCTCTTTCCTCAAGGCTTCTTCGGTCTGCTTCCGTTCAGTGATATCCTGCCCTTGAGCTATAGTGGCCGTAATAGTTTTTCCATCCGCACTATACACATTGGCCGAGTTCCAGAGAACAGTACGCACCTCTTTGCTGGCACCGATAATAGGTATTTCAACTGTTTCCCACCGCTCTCCGGTTACAGTACGCCGAATCTTTTTTAACGAGGTTTGTCTGCTTTCCTCGGGAAAAAGGATATCTAATTTTCTACCGATAACTTCATAGGCTTTATGCCCTGTCAAATTTTCAAACGCATGATTAAATCGCGTAATACGAAATGACGTATCCCAGACAATAATTGGAGCGTTCGCGTACTCCAGCAAATTATTCAGGTAATCGCTCGTCTCAAGCAACGTCCTTTCTGTTTCCTTGAGTTGTGTTATATCGCGGTTCACCATCACAATTCCAATCCTATTCCGGCCACTGTCTTCGAGAGCACTAGCTGACACAAACATATAAACAGGTGTGCCGTCCTTTTTACTATGGATAAGCTCTCCTTTCCAAATTCCTTTTTCAGAAATGTCTTTGAGCGCCTGCTCTCTGGTACTACCAATAAAAGTACCCTTTACTATAGCTGACAGCGGCTTGCCTATGACCTCTTCTGGAGCCCATCCGTACGAACTCTCCGCAGCCTTATTCCATGCCTGAATATTTAAATCAAGGTCGACAGCGATAACGGCATCTGATACATTGTTTAATAAATTCGCCTGATACTGGAGAGCATCCTCAGCTTGCCTACGCTGGGTAATATCAGCAATGGCTCCAACAATATGGATGGCATGACCATTTTCATCACGAACGATCTTAGCAGTATCCTCAACAAAGAGATAATGACCTTTTTTATGCCGCATGCGATACTGAAAACGATAGTCCTGAACTGTATTCATAATTTCTGTCAGCTGTCTTCTGACAACTGTTAAATCTTCAGGATGCATCTGACTGTACCACCAGCGGCGCGTCAGTGGAATCTCATTTGGTTTATAGCCAAGGAGCTCCTCAAAACCACTGACAGCGACTACTTTGCCTGTGTCGACAAAGATATCGTAGACCGTAGTGTGGGAAGCAGCAGATGCCAGCTTAAATCTCTCCTGGCTCTCCAGAAGAGCGCTCTTGGTGATGTTATAGCCGGACTTTTCCAACAGTTCCCATTTACCTTCCTGTTTAATCAAGGCAAACTCGTGATTTCTAACAACATCAATTACATCAGCCGCTGTGCACTTATCAAGGCAATAGGTACATAAGGCCAGCATTTTGTATTTACCGATAACGCCGCTTACGGCAGCCTCGTAATCGGTGAAATTATCCCAATCTTTTCTCTCAAGCCAGAGGGTGTTACCAGTTAGTCTCAGTCCAGAGTAGCCCTTAGCTAAAGCCTGATTATGTTTATCAATCCAACCATCCAGGACTTTCCGCGAGTCGAAAACACCTTCCTGGAGATACCATTTGTCATGGGGTATTATCTCTATCTGACCTTTGGCTAAATATTGTTCAAAATCTGGCAACACCTTTGCCATAGCCTTTTTTACTTCACAGGAGCTCAAGGGTTCTGCCGTAATCCACATACAGAATTCATTGCTTTCCAGGCCGGTTTTGAAATAAGGGACCAGGATATCAAGCAAATCCCGCCTTGTCTGATAGAACTGGCAAAAGTGAGTACCCCAGGGCACACCGCCAATTACTTTACTTCCCGTTTCTCTAATTTCTGTCACCATAATCCTGGCTCCTAGCGAACACATAGTCACTTAAACGGACAACATCCGGCGGTCCGAAATTTGAATTACTTGGTTTTTAATTATCCCCAACTTTATTTTAAATTTAAGCTTGAGTCAGGTCAAGAAAGTGCAGTACGCCCCTTAAACGGACTCACTATCATTGTCGGCCCCTAAAACCGAATCGTTGACATTCCCCAGGAAACGGAGCTACTATGTTATAGTAGCCTGCTATCGTAGGACTATTCGATGGATAAATTCTGCATACTGTTAGTAGACGACGAAGAACGCATAATAAATTTCCTCAAAGCCAAGCTTAAGATATCCGGCTACGATGTACTTGTAGCCACAAACGGCACTGAAGCGCTAGAGCAATTCCGGACTCACGAACCCGACCTGGTAGTCCTTGACCTTGTCATGCCCAGGATGGACGGCTTCGAGGTACTCAAGGAGCTTCGCAGTTTTTCGTCGGTACCTGTCATTATTCTAAGCGCCAAGAGAGCTGACGTTGATAAGATTAAGGGACTTCATCTCGGTGCCGACGATTATTTGCCAAAACCTTTTAATCCCGATGAACTGCTCGCCAGGATCGAGGCTGTAAAACGCCGCCTGGAACCTGTTGAAAGGCGCAAGACCAGCGAAACTATCTCATTCGGTGACGTGGTAATGGACTTCAAGACTCATTCTGTCGCTGTTAAAGGCAAGGCAGAATATTTGACCAGAATTGAATGGCTCTTATTGAGCGAACTGGCACAAAATGCCGGCCGCGTCATGCTTTACGAAGAACTCCTTTCCAGAGTATGGGGCCCAGAATATCGCAATGATGTTCAGCTCCTCAGGACATGGGTTAGCCGTCTCAGGTCGAAGCTGGAGGAAAATCCGGATGAGCCCAGCCTTATTATCACTATGCCCAGAGTGGGCTATATCATAAAACAACCCTGAGTTCCGTAATTATCTGGCAAATCACCCTATCTAGAGTTCAGCCTCAATCATTCAGTTTCAGCTAACCCTTATAATGTTATAACTTTTTTATTTTTTTCACTGCAGTTTTATGACTTTGTAATCGATAGCACTGTATCATATTCTCATGTCTCCAGTTGTTTTCAATTATTACAACATAGGACCGGTTAGAAGTTAACACAATTAATGATCAAGGTGAATTATGTGCATTAGAGCTTATCTGGTATTGGAGACCGACGGCGATAAATCCCAAAAGATAATCGGCAACTTGATGGACAAGCCGGGTATTGTAACAGTGGACTTGCTCGAAGGATCACCCAACTTGATTGTGGTAGTTGAAGCGGAAAAGCGACAGCAGCTTGTTGGATTTATCGATCAGACCTTGGACTCAGTTGAGTCCGTAATTAAAGACTTACGTTTTTTCATTGGTCGTGAGAGCCACCTATCCATATTGGAAGAGGCCACAGCATAAAATAAAGATTATATAAGGGGGTTGAAAATGGCAATATCAGGCAAATACGGCAAATTAACCATCCCGCGCATAGGCGAGGAGGAACCGGTATTCGTCTTACGAGCCCAGGATAAACTTGCGGAGCCGGCCATAGAAATGTACCGCCTACTGGCAGCTTCGCATAGCAGCCAAGTGACCAACGCTCTGCAAAAAGAAATTGACAGATTCCGTAAATGGAAAGGCATGAAAAAGCTACCTGACTAATATGTAATACGTTACGTTTTCCCGAGAGTCTGAGAAGGAGTCTGTATCGAGATTTATATATAATGATTATTGGCGAAGAGCCAAAAATGTGCTAAGTTAATTTTCGAGATAATAAATAAAACGGAGGTTTAAAATGGCTTACGAAGCGAAAGACTACGGCAAACTGTTGGGGATGGAGGGGTTCAGTGATACATTGCTGAATAATCATTTCACACTCTACAAGGGCTACGTGACCAACACTAATAAGGTCATGGACACTCTGGCAGCCATGTTAAAAGACGGCAAGACCGGCACTCCGGAGTATGCTGAACTCAAGCGGCGTCTTGGTTGGGAGTTCAACGGCATGCGGCTCCATGAGTACTACTTTGAGAATCTCGGCGGCAAAAAGCCGGTTGATATGTCCGGGAAGTTGGGCAAAAAGATAGCTCAGGATTTCGGCAGCTACGAAGCCTGGCTCCAGGATTTCAAAGGCACAGGTGCTATGCGCGGCATCGGCTGGACAATACTATATCAGGATAATACCAACGGCATGCTCTTTAATCAGTGGATTAACGAGCACGACGTGGGACACCCCGCCGGCTGCATTCCCATCCTCATATTAGATGTCTTTGAGCACGCCTTTATGATCGATTATGGCTTGAAGCGTGCCGATTACATAGAGGCTTTCATGAAGAACATTAACTGGGCTGCAGCAGAGAGCCGACTGAAATAACAAAACGCCAGTTGCAGCTTTCATTACTAATTAATTTCGGAGGTAATATCATGGGCACATTTGTTTCCGCAGCTAAGACCAGCGAGCTTAAGAACGGAGAGATGAAACAGGTCGATGTACAAGGACATGAAATTCTCATTGCCCAGGTTGGAGGCAAGTACTATGCTACGGCCAACCGCTGCCTTCACCGTGGAGGCCCCTTGGCACAGGGCATATTGGAGGGAACCGTAGTCACCTGCCCCTGGCATGGCTCTCAATTCGATCTGAAGGATGGCCACGCGGTAAGGTGGCTCAAAGGCTCCGGTGTTGTGTCCTCCATGACTAAAGCCATCGAGGGGAATAAGCATCTCGGCATCTATAAGGTAAAGACCGAGGGCGACTCGATAATGGTGGAAATATAGGCTATCCTGGCTACAGTTTTTTACTATTAGGCGGTCGGTGCAGAAATGACGCTTAATTTCTAAACACTGATAAGAATGAAACTTTTCATTTTTGATTTGGATCAGACGCTCGTAGACCTGATATCAGTACACGATGCTGCGGTGCAGGAACTTTTCAAGACTTATTTTGGGGTCGGCGCCAGTCTTCACGAGATTGATTTTGCTGGCAGGAGCCTGACCGAGAACTTCGCTGAACTAGCCAGGTTGAAAGGCATCACTCCCAATGATTTCGCAGAGAGAAGTAAGCCACTGCTCGAAAGCTATGAGAAAATTTTCCGGACAAAGCTTCCCCACACTGCCGCAAAATATATACTTCCCGGGGTTAAACCACTCCTCGAGGAATTATCTGAAAGCGGTAACCTGGTAGTCTTATATACCGGAGACTCGCCCAGCATCACTCAGCGTGTATTAAAAGTCACCGGCTTAGGTAGATACTTTAAGTTCTCAGTATATGGTACGGAAGCCAGTAGCCGGGTACAGCTGGCCCAAATGGCCATAAAAAAAGCCGAACAACTAACCGGCGCTAGATTCGAGGGCAAGAATGTCGTCATAGTAGGTGACTCTGTGCGCGATGTTGAATGCGGTAAGCAGCTCAATGCCCTGACTATCGCCGTGGCTACGGGTTTCCATTCTGAAGCAGAACTGCTCAGTAAAAAACCTGACTATTTATTTAAAAACCTCGCGGACTATCAGAAGGTACTTGAGATAGTCGGAGGACTTTCCAATAGCATTGTGGCACCCAAATCAAGCGGCTAATATGTTTAGTATCAGCAAAATGGCTGGGGGAGTTAACGCCAATGGAAAAATATGATGTGATTGTCATCGGCTCCGGTTCCGGGATGGTTGTTATAGAGGAGGCATTAGCTCACGAGAAAAAGGTAGCCCTGGTGGATAAGGGGCCCACCGGAGGCACCTGTCTTAATACCGGCTGTATACCATCGAAAATGTTGATATGCGCCGCGGACAGGATAATCGAGGCCCAGGAGGCAAAGAAGCTGGGGGTGGCAGCGGAGATTAAGAATATCGATTTCAAGTTTATTATGGAACGCATGAGGAGTACTATCAAAGGATACCATGACAGGATGTTAAATGGGCTTTCGGATGTCGATGGTTTGACCTTTTACAATGGCGAGGCACAATTTATTAAGGATTATACGCTGGAGGTCAATTCGAAAACGATAACAGGAAAAAACATCTGCATCGCTTCCGGTTCGCGAATATCTATACCCCCAATAAAAGGCCTGGACGATATCACCTATCTGACAAATGAAAGCGTGCTGCAACTCAAAGAAAAACCGGAGAGCATCATAATTATCGGCGGCGGATATATCGCTGTGGAATACAGCCATTTCTTTTCGGCTATGGGCACCAAGGTTACCGTTCTCGAAATGGCAAATAGACTTATTTTAAACGAGGAGCCAACTGTGTCGGAGCTTCTCAAGAAAAAATTAAGCCAGCGTATGGAAGTCCATACCAACGCTCTGGTGGAAGAGGTAAAGAAGAAGAACGGTAAATGTATTGTCACAGCCAAGGATGCGAATACCGGAATACAAAGGGAATTCGCCGCACAGAAGGTGCTTGTGGCTGTAGGCAGAAGGTCAAACGCAGACCTGCTAAAACCAGAAAAGACAAGTGTGCAGACCGATAGCCGGGGCTATATAAGGGTTAACGAATATATGGAAACAAGCCAGAAAAACATATATGCGGTAGGTGATGCCAATGGCCAGCAGATGTTTACTCATGTGGCCAACAGGGAAGCTGGAGTGGCAGCCAACAATATCTTGCATGATACTAAAGATAAAATGAATTATAGCGCCGCTCCGCACGCCGTTTATTCACATCCACAAATTGCCTCCGTCGGGCTAACCGAAGAAAACGCTAAAAAGGACCATACTATCCTGGTAGGAACCGCTGAGTATTCGAGCATTGCCAAAGGGGAAGCCATGATGGAGGAGGAAACATTTGCCAAGGCCATAGTGGATAAAGAAACGGAGAAAATACTTGGTTTTCACATCATAGGCCCAAACGCGCCGGAGCTTATTCAAGAAGTGGTGGATACTATGGAATCAGGGGGTACCATGAGTAATATCATGTCGGGAATTCACATTCACCCGGCTCTTTCGGAATTAGTCCAGCAGGCGCTGGCCAACCTTGTTGAAATATAAATTCAAAAACGCAGTACGGTCTGAGAGGTGGGATTATGGCAAGGGTAAGCGCTTTTCAAATCAATCGGGCATCTAATCAACTGATGAAATAATCTCCGCTTTTATTACAGTCATCCCAATCTTCTTACAGGCTCTCCACCGCTTCTCTCCATCAATAATTTGAAAAAGGTATCCGGCTATCTCGACGATGATAGGCTCTCTCATTCCATTGCACCGTATATCATCGCGAAGTTGGAGGATTATGTCCTCTTCAAAGACGAGGCGTCGATTAGGAAGGATTTTATCTATTCTCACCTGTCTTATTTCTCTTACCACCATTGTCTTGCCTTTATTATACTTACTAACCGAATTTATGGCTAACGCCGTAGCCGCCCTTGGGAAAACGCCATTCAATATTCAATTTGGCGCAACCAATCCGGCATGAGCCGCATTCGAGGCAGCCCTCGTAATTAACGGTGATAAAGTCTTTTTCCACACGATATACATTTGCCGGACACAAGTAGAGACACGCCTGGTCACGGCATTCATCTATACACTTCTTATTGTCGATTATCCGCAAATGGCTTACCTCATCCACTTTAAAGCGATCTAGAAAAAGTTTATCCTGCACGTTGACACTCATCTCGTTGCCCTCCATGCCTGCCATATCAACCTTAATATCCGCGGAATGGACATGCTTTTACGAATTCTTTTCAGTATCGACTCTTCTTTTTCCTTCTTGCTGACGCCGTTTACAGTGATTATCTCCCTGGCCCCGAAAGATGCCAGCTGCGGCAGTTGCGTAAATATCTCTTTACGGCGATAAAGAAAAACGCCCAGCCTGCGGTACTTCTTCAAGTCTTTCATAACAAATGATTCGTTCAGCCTATCCCCATAACCCTTTAGCCCGTTCCGCGAAAAATCTTTCTGTTTAAAAGCTTCTATAATAGCCTCAGCCGCCATCTTACCCGACGCCATCGCCATATTGTTACCCTCTCGGTGTAAAGTATTGAATAGCATCGCTGAATCTCCAGCAATCAGGTAGCCGTCACCGTACAGCTTCGGTATAGCATCATATCCGCCCTCAGGCAGCCAATGAGCCATATATTCCATAGGCCTGCCTCCGGCAATTAATGGAGCTACCATTGGATGTTGTTTCAAGCCTTCAATCAGCTCATAGGGCTTAACCTTAAAGGTGGCAAAGTCGGCCAGGTTAGCCCCTATCCCAAGGGATATTGAGCTGTGATTGGTGTAGATGAAAGCGACTCCATCCATACCGCCGGTAACTTCGCCGAGTATCTCAATAGTAACGCCTTCACGCTCGGAAACACTGAACCGTTAACCGATAGTTTCAGTGGGCAGACTAATGACCTCCTTAACTGCCAGCGCTACCTGCTCCGGTTTCGGTTCGGCTCTAAATCCAGTGCTGGCTGCCAGCGGGGAGTTTATACCATCTGCGAGCAAGGTTACCTTAGCCCTAACCTCTCCGTCTTCTCTTTGAGTAACAACTCCGGTTACAGCCCCCTTGTCGTCGCGAAGGAGGCCTGTGACTACAGTCGACGGCACAATAAGAGCACCCTTACGGTGCGCCTGCTCAGCATACCAGCGGTCGAACTTGGCTCTGCTAACAGTAAAGGCATTGTATTGCCGCTCGGCGCTGAAGATGCGGTCACGGTAACTAAGACTAAAGCCGCTGTCTTTAGACAGGTACCAGATACGTGATTCGACTATGTTCCTTTCGACAGGACATCCTTTCTCGATGTAGTCAGGTATTATCTGGGCCAGGTCGTGCCCGTAGAGTACACCACCAGAAACGTTTTTTGATCCGGGACGTTCGCCTCGCTCGAGGACAATAACTTTTTTACCTGCCCCGGCGAGTACATAGGCGGCAGATATACCGGCTGGCCCGGCTCCAACAATAGCTACGTCAAAGGTTTCTTTCACGGCTACCCTTCTTAACTTCCATGCTCTGACTTCTTTTCCGAAGACCTTTGATTAGTTTGGGAACGACCTTTAGGTAGTCTCCGACGATAGCATAATCAGCCATTTGCATCAGCGGAGCATGAGGGTCAACGTTGATGGCAATTATCTTTTCTGCGGTTTGCATACCAACCAAATGTTGTACCGCACCTGATACTCCGACACCGACGTATATTTTAGGCGCCACTGTCCTACCTGTTTGACCGACCTGCCGCATGTAAGGTAGCAGCCCTAATTGCACCACAGGTCGAGAGCAGGCAATACTACCTCCTAATATCTGCGCCAGTTCGTCAAGCATGGGCAGGTATCTGCTATCGCAGGCACCTTTGCCCACCACCACAAGCACCGGAACCTTGGTTATATCAACGGCGCTCAGGTCTTCAGGCATAGGAATAAAATCAACTAATACCGGCAGCTCACTTTCAGAAATAGTAAAATCTAAAACTTTAATTTCGCCCTGGCGACCCTGGTCTTTTAGAGGTATCTTCATTACAGCCGGCCTCACGGTACTCATCTGTGGGCGATGGTTACGGCAGACGATAGTAGCCATAATATTTCCGCCGAATGTAGGCCGTGTCATCAGCAATAAACGTTCCTCAGGGCCTATATCCAGGCCGGTACAATCAGCGGTGAGCCCGGTTTCAAGTTGCGTAGCCACCACAGCAGAGACATCTCGTCCCAGTGGCGTCGCTCCCAGCAGAAATATCTCAGGCTTTACCTGTTCGCAGAGTTGAACCAGCGCTTTCCCATAAGCCCTTGATGAGTAATGCTTCAATAATGGATTATCAATTACGTGTACTATGTCACATCCGTAGGCAATAGCCTCTTGAGCTGCGGTTTGCACGTCCGCCCCAACGAGAAATCCGTGCACCGACACGCTGAGTTTTTCAGCAAGCTCTCTGGCCTTCCCCACCAGTTCCCAGGATACCGGCGCCGCCGCACCATCCTTAACCTCAATAAGTACCGCTACGCCCCGGTAATCCTCCAGTGGGCGGGGTGCCTGACCAACGCCGGTCAATTGCTTCTTTTTCGGTTTTTCAAAAATAACAGCATCTACGGGGCAGACATTGAAACACCGGCCACATCCTATACATACTTCAGGGTCAATTTTAGCTACACCTGCCTCCATATGTATGGCTTCTACGGGGCATTCACCGACGCATAATTGGCAGCCGATGCATTTATCAGGGATAATCTCGGCGATATTTCTGCCCTTGCTGTTCTTAGGCATGCCTCCCCTTCGTTTTCAATAAAATCTCATTTATCAAAGCCGATTCCCTATCAAACAGCTTATTCAGAAAATCGTCGACAGCGTTCTCATTTTGCTCAGCGTTAAAAGTCAGGCCGCCTTTTCTTGCCTCCGGCGCAGAGATGCTCCTTACCAACGTAGGAGAACCCTTGACCCCCAGCCGTTCCGGCAAGGCTTCTATCTCATCTGCGCCCCATACTTTAACTTCGGCTCGTAAAGACCGAACCAGTTCAGGTAATGAGGCATAGCCAGGCGTGCTGAGTTGTAATTCAACGGTCAGAAGCGCCGGCATTTTCCCTCTAACTATCTCACTGCCGCCTTCAACCTCTCGCCTGACTGTAACATAACCGCTTTCGAGATCTACTTCTTTAATTTCGGAGACGTAGGTAAATAACGTACATCCCAGCCTTGTAGCAATGCCCGGCCCGGTCTGACCGGTGTCTCCGTCAATTGCCTGTTTACCGCACATTATGAGTTGCACTGGTTCGTCGGCAGCGATTTTAGTGATTGCCCGGGAAAGCGTGTAGCTAGTAGCCAGTGTATCGGAACCGGCAAAAGCTCTGTGTGACAGCAAGATCGCTTCATGGGCACCCAGGGCTAAAGCATCTCGCAGCGCGGATTCTGCTTGAGGTGGTCCCATGGAGATGATCGTTACTTTGCCTCCGTGCTTTTCGATAAGTTGAACCGCGGCCTCAACGGCAACTAGATCGTACGGGTTGCAGATTGATTCCACACCGGAACGTATCAAAGTGTTGGTATCGGGGTCAATTTTAACCTGGGCTGTATCCGGAACTTGCTTTATACAACAAACAATATGCATCGTCAGTGCACGTCTCTGCCGCCAGCTACGTAACAGATTAATCTAAGTATCAGTCCTAGTCAATCTCCTTCATTCCCAGGAATTGCCCATGCCAGGAGTGATACCATACCTGACCGGTGTAGCCGTTAACACTGAGCATACCGTATATCTGCCCGTCCTTTAGCACGTGAAGCGTATAATAACCGTAGAACCGCTCTGCATCTTCCACCTTAGCTCCAGACAGATATGAGTCGATAAACTTCTGTGCGTATTGCTCTGCTTCCTCCGAAGTAACGGACATTGGGGCGTTAATGGCTGGTGTGCCCCACATCATGCCAGACATCATCCCATATTTAGTATTCCACATCATATTCGGACCGGGTTCAGGATACATATCACCAGTATACGGGTCTATCAGTGCCTCAAAAGCGTTAATACCCGTGCTTTCTTCTGAAAACTCAACATAAAAATTGTATTGGAACTCCATAATTTCGTCTACCTTAAAGTCGGTGTTTCCGTATTGCTGTAAGTAATTTTCAACTATTGTAGTCGCCTGGTCCATAGTTAGCCTTTTCCCACCGGTCTGATACGGTCCGCCCAACCCCATCATACCACCGGATCTCATCATCCCACCCGGACCCATCATCCAGCCTGGGCCTACACCACCCTGTGGATAAGGATACGAGGGGTTCTGTGGCATCCTAACAGGGGCACAACTCACCAGCGCTATAAGAAGCCCGATAACTATTGCGGCAAATAACATGAGTTTATTAATTTTCTTCATTGTTCCCTCCTAAAAAGTCTGGACGGTAAAAAACAAAAAAACTCCCAAAACGCTACTCATTAATATTGTATCAAGCAGAAATGGAGAAGTTATAAACTAAAACAGTGAAGTATTAAATATTTGTGAAATTTGTGACTATATAGCTCGAGGGCTTTATATTATGGGATAAAGGTGGCAAAAAGACGGCGTATGTAAGCTCTTATCGGCGCTTTATAGACGGGCAAGGTCAGCTAAGGTAATCCACGAATTGGCGGCTGAGCTTCGGGTGGCGCAATTTGGCCAGCGCCTCCTTCTCAAGCTGCCTTATCCGCTCCCGGGTAAGACCAAGCTCAACACCAACCTCCTCCAGAGTCCGGCAATAACCATCATCTAGACCAAATCTCAGCTCAATGATGCGGCGTTCGCGCGCCGGCAGTGATTCGAGCGTCTTACCTAGCTGGTCGTGCAGCAAGCCTGTGGCAGCTTCCTCAGCTGGTTTAGGCACGGCGCGGTCTTCAACGAAATCGGCAAGCTGGCCGCCCTCGTCGCCAATCGGCGTCTCAAGTGAAATTGGCTTGCTTGCGTTCACCTTCTGCAGCCATTCCAACTTTTCCGGCGAGATGTGCATCTCAGCGGCCAATTCCTTGTTCGTCGGCTGCCGACCGAATCTCTGATATAACCTTTGACGGGACTGGACCAGCCTTGTCATGTTGTCCGCCATATGTATGGGCAGCCGCACCGTCCGTACTTGGTCGGAAATGGCCCGCCCCACAGCCTGCCTAATCCACCAGTGGGCATAAGTACTAAACTTATAGCCTCTTCGATGGTCGAACTTTTCCACGGCTCGCATCAACCCGATATTTCCCTCTTGAACCAGGTCGCCCAAGGGCATACCATAACCCCTATATTTCTTAGCCACACTAACCACCAACCGTAGATTGGATTGAGTCAGTTGTTGGACTGCCGCTTGCGACTTCTGCCTTATTTGCTCAAAATGAAGGGCAATCCGTGGTCGAAGCTTTTTCAACTTACCGCAGAATTTGGGCAAGCCCGATCCCTTCTTCAACTTAGTTATTGAGCCGGTCTCGGCCAAACCTCCAATTATATCCCAGGGAATCAGCCTGGTAATGAGCGACAATTCGGTTAGATCTTGAACTGTCCTGGCCTCACTGGCTCCCGTAGCCTGGGATATGGCACTCGACAGGTCATGGTCTATCTGGCTATCTATAGCGCCGCGCAGCCTGGTATCTAGCACCGTTTTCGACAAACCTCCATTTAGCGGAAGCTTGAGATGCCCGGACGCCATCCGCAAAAGCGAACCCGATTGGCAAAGGCGCCTTATCAGCTCCAGCAATAAATCGGTTTCCGAAGGCGGATAGCCATTTTTAGTGACTAGTTCCTGTTCAATCTCAGACAGGTATCTACCGTTTTCTATCGAACTGCCGAGAGTCTTTTCCTCATTTGCCGTCAGAAGACGCGTACGGCGGCACTCGAGTAGATATAAGTCCATCGAATCACCGAAAGGCTCGACGTCTCCGCTCGCCGGAGCTCTCCTAGCCTCCGATAATTCTTCTCCGCTGTCCAAATCCTCATCGAGCATGTACAGCTCCTCGTCAGCGAGAAGTCGCTCTATATCATCTGCACTTTTTAAAACCATGCTTCACTTCCTAATCTTGAACGAAATGTGTCTTAACGCGTATCGAAATTGGGCTCGGATACCCGTAAGACATAAAGCCAGCGGATACAAAGGTATCTGTAGGCGCTTAAACTGCTACTACCTCTTTAACCTCGGGTACCCTTTCCTTTAGCGCTCGTTCCACCCCATGCTTAAGTGTCATAGACGCCATGGGGCAGCCGCCGCAGGCACCGGTCAATCTAACTTTCACGATACCATCGGTGGCATCTACAAGCTCTACGTTACCGCCGTCTCTTACCAGATTCGGCCTTATTTGATTCAAAACTGCTTCTATTTTTTCTCTCATTCTATTTCTCCCTCAATTCAATTAAACTCTTTTTTGAGCGAAGTAATTCTAACGCACGGGAAAGAGACTGTATGCGACTTTTATCGCACCGGACAACCAACTATGCAATTAGCGAAACGTTTATTTTAGGTTTCACTAGGCTCCAGGAGGCACGTTGTTGCCGAAGGAATCAAGCTGCCGGTTGGGCTACGATATTGTTTCTGGTCCTTCTCCACAGGTAGAAAAACAAGGCTAACGAAGCAATCAAAACAGCTATCGCCAGCACCTGCGCCTGCTGCAGCCCCCAGAACCAAACCTTTTCCTGGCGGACGAAGGTAAGTACAAATCGTCCTACCGAATAAAAAGAAAGGTAAGACAAAAAGACCAGGCCGTCTGCCTTGAAACGGGGCTCAAGCCGCAAAATCACCGCCAGCGAAATCACATTCCAGACTATCTCATATACTGGATAGGGATGTGTGGGCACGCCTAAAAGATTGGCCGGAATCAGGGCATTGGGATTAGTGTAAATGAATGCCCACGGCAGATTGCTAACCCCGCCGTAAGCATCACCATTTATTATGCAACCAAATCTGCCGATGATTTGGGCCGCCAGCAGAGCCGGTACCAACGCGTCAAGCAAACGACCTATGGGGATGTGTCTTACTCTGGCGAAGACAAGACCGGCTATGCCGCCGCCGGCTAAGCCACCCCAGATCGCCAGGCCACCCTGCTGAAATGCTATTATCTGAAGCGGATTAGCCATGTAGTATGCAAAATTGTCAGCTACATGGAACAGTCTGGCACCCATCAGCCCTCCTAGAAGTACCCAAGGAGCCAGTAAGTATATTTCGTCGGCAGAAATGCCTTTTTTCTTAGCCCGACGTGCCCCTATCACCACTGCGGCAAGCACCGCCAGGGCTATAGCCACGCCATACCATCTGAGCTCAAAACCGCCGATATGCAGTATTATCGGGTTTATGTTGATAACAATGCCGTTCATTCTCAGTTATCCGGAGCTCAGGACAGGTCGCGCTTCTTCTCTTCGTATTCCTTCTTCTTTATCTCGCCCAGAGCGTATCGTCTCTTGAGCACTTCCAGGGCTGATTCCGTTGACGTGCCACCGCACCCACGATTCCTCGTACTACGAACCGCGGCCACGATTCCCCAGATAACAAGCCCCCAGAAAACGATTACCAATAAAGGCAACCATCCCCAGCCGAATCCACCCATCATACCTGGTCCCATCATACCCCAGCCCGGGCCCATCATGCCCCAGCTTCCCCTCCATCCTGAGAACCCTCCCCAAACTAGAGGAAGAATTATCAGAACGGCCAGTAAAACGCCGCCTATAATAAGACCTATTCTAAGACCTCTACTCATTAAATTACCTCCAAATTTTAATACAAGAATTTTAGCTGAAAATGAAAGGGGTTTATGCGACTTTTATCTCATGAATGGCAAAATCGAGGGAAAAAACGGGGGATATGCTAATATCTAGTCAATAATTATCTCGAAGGGGCAGGTTAAAGCTCCCGTAAGGCATACGATTTCACACTCGGTACACCAATCGCATTCTTCCACGGGATTGACGGCTACGACATCGTCCACAAGTATCAGGGCGTCGCAATGGCAGACTTCAACGCACAGACCGCAGCCGTTACACTTTTCCGGGTCTATGACCGGCATCTCAATCATCGCTTAACTTTATCCTACGATAAATATCTCTTACCTGTATGTGACCTTTATCTCATGAAGATGTTTCTATCATCTTCTTCAAGGCTTCCCTATCGGCAATTAAGATGCGGTGGTGGTCCATTTTAATGGCTCCTTCCTGCTCAAGGACCTTAAGCGACCTGCCCACCACCTCGCGCACAGTACCTGCCATTGCTGCCATTTCCTGTTGTGTCAGCCGCTGCCCCGTTTCCGCCCCTGAACCGGCATAGCGAAGCAGTATCTTGGCAATCCTGCCGATAACATGTTTGAAAGATAAGTCCTCCACTAATGATACAAGGTAACGCACCCTATTCGCCAATACTCTGATGACATTGGCCGCCACCTGGGGATTATCCCGAATAATAGCCTCCAGGTTGTTCTTTCTCACTCCGTACACGATGACGTTCCCCATAGCTTGAGCCGCTGCTAGATTAGGACCGCCGTCAAAAACGGCGACGTCATTAATCGACTCGCCGGGGCGTGCGATTCCCAGAATCTGCTCTTTTCCCTCGGCGGATGTCTTAAATATCTTCGCCGCACCCGAGGCCACAAAATACAGCACCCCGTCCGATTCTCCTTCGAGCAGGAATATCTCTCCCTTGCCAACCTTTTTTTCAAAGACCAGCTTTGCTATTGCTTCGATAGCAGCAGGGGTGAGCCCCGAAAAATAGGGACTGTTCTTTAAAAAATCTACCTGAATTGCCATGGCCAGTTTACTTTACTAATAGCAGGGGTCAGAGTTTCTTCAAGAAGTCGATGATTTCCTGAATATCCGGTAGCTGGCTTATTTCATATACCTTGAAGAAGATGACTTTACCGGCCTCGTCCACTATTATGTTCGCCCTTTCCGAGATGCCTTCTTTTTCCCTGAAAATACCGTAAAGCTTGGCTACCGCACCGTGTGGCCAGAAATCCGCTAATAGCCGTGTGTTCGTTATGCCCAGCTCTTTGGCCCAGGCCTTCTTCGACGGTATGGTATCAACGCTCAGGCCCACGGCGATTGTGTTCAATGATTCGAAGACGTCTTTATTTGCTTCCAAAGACTGCATCTGCAGGGAGCAGACACGCGTCCACGCCGCGGGATGAAAGGAAAGTAATACCCTTTTTCCTCGAAAATCTGATAGCTTGAACTCTTTACCGCTCTGGTCTCTCAGTATAAAGTCGGGCGCCGTATCTCCTATTTTCAGCCGGCTTTCGCTTTCTGTCATATTCGACCTCCAGTAACTTTTAACTTAAGGATTGTGACGCCTCTACGCGGGAGCTTCTGCAGGAATTACCGATTTCTCCAGCCTTTCGGTCCATCCCCTCAACAAAACGACATTAACGGTTTTGCCGATAACATCCCGGGTGAGAAGCCGATGAATATCATCAACGCCCGATACTGCATCCTGGCCCAGTGAAATGATTATGTCTCCTTCCTTCAAACCAGAAATATCGGCGGGGCTGCCCGGAGCAACACCCATCACGTGCACTCCGGTATGGTGATCCAGACTAAAATACCTCACCACCTGGACAGGCAGCGGCACCGTCTGCCCCGATATGCCCAGATAGCCTCGGGTCACCTTGCCTTCCCTGATAAGCAGACTGACCACCCAGCGCGCGGTGTTTACTGGTATAGCAAAGCAGATGCCCTGGGCAAACTGGATAATGGCCGTGTTTATGCCCACCACCGCCCCGCGGGAGTCCACTAGAGGTCCCCCGCTGTTACCCGGATTCAAGGCGGCGTCGGTCTGTATAATATCCTCGATGAGCCGGCCACTCTGGCTGCGTAATGAACGCCCCAATGCGCTGATTACGCCGGTAGTAACGGTGCTCTGGAATCCAAGCGGGTTGCCGATAGCAATCACCAGCTGGCCTACCCGCAGCTTGTCCGAATCACCCAGACGGGCTATGGGCAGCCCAGAAGCCGGCACCACCAGCGTTGCCAGGTCGGTCGCCGAGTCCTGGCCGACGAGTTTACCAGTATAGCTGGTGCCGTCAGCCAGCCCGACCTCTATAGTTCTGGCTCCCTCAACGACATGGCTGTTGGTGATAATATAACCATCAGGCGTTATTATGACGCCTGAGGCGCTTCCCTCCATCTCTTGAGGCGCACCTCTATGTCGTGCTTGAACTTTTCTTTTCACCCGAATGTTGACCACAGCCTGACCCACAGCACTTACTACGTTAGTTACCGCCTGTGAATAGGCATCCAGTATGTCGGCTCCCGCCTCAATTTCCGGTAACGGCTTAGCCTCCGTTTCAGCAGACGGCGGTGAATCCAGGAATTTAAGAAAGAAATCAGATGAATCACGGGGCATAATTTACAGGACCTCCAACTATAATCTTAACCCGAAAAGGTTCAACGCGCAACAGTGAGTTATTGAACTACGTCCCTATAGAAAATGTAGCAAACTTACACACGCCTTGCTAAAATTAAATAGAACTATTAACAGGAGGTATAAGCCAATGATGGGATGGCCATGGGACGGTTTTGGTTGGTTGGGTATGGGTCTGGGCATGTTATTCATGTTTGTCTTCTGGGCCGGTCTGATTGCACTCATAACCTGGATTATAATCAGATTAGTGCGCTCCGGACAGAAGCCGTCGTCAGGAACGCCGTTGGAGATAGCCCAGACACGGTATGCCAAAGGCGAAATTACCAAGAAGGAATTCGAGCAGATTAAGAAAGACCTGGAAGAGTAGCCAGCCATAACTAAGGATTGACCGAAACCAGTCCAGATGTTATTCTATCTTTGCTCTAAGGGCGCATCTTAAAAACAGTTATTGGTGGCAAATGCCGAGGTGGTGGAATCAGGTAGACACGCCATCTTGAGGGGGTGGTGGGCGTAAGCCCGTAGGAGTTCAAATCTCCTCCTCGGCACCATTTTATTTCTGATATAATAGGCAGCGCGCGGAA
>Ga0153916_10000479_pt1 | contig 26835 bp, 19 predicted proteins | sample Opewatmetagenome_FD_109642 | JGI IMG/M metagenome (GOLD analysis project Ga0153916, IMG submission 109642) | Freshwater wetland microbial communities from Ohio, USA - Open water 3 Core 3 Depth 4 metaG | ecosystem: Environmental > Aquatic > Freshwater > Wetlands | place: USA: Ohio, Lake Erie...
GCCTATTACCGTGTATGTCAGCGGGAATGTAAACCAAGCTGGATTATATGCTTTACCTGCAGGCAGCCGGGTGAACGATGCTATTCAGGCTGCAGGTGGTTTCACCGAAGATGCGAATGCTGGGGTGCTCAATCTAGCTGAAATCCTTGAAGATGGGGAGCGGGTCGATGTGCCTGGGATCTTCCCTACAGATCCTGCTAATAGTGCATCGAGGTCAGTAAATCCATCGCTTCCACTGGTGGATATAAATACTGCTACATTGGAGCAGCTGGATACTCTGCCAGAGATCGGTGCTATAACTGCTCAGAATATTATTGATTTCCGGAATGCGAACGGACCATTCGCCAGGATTGAGGACATTCAAGACGTCACAGGGATTGGGGCTGTGACATTTGAAAAAATCAAGGACTTGATTACAGTTGGAACGTACCCATAACACGGTGGCGGGCGTTCTCAATGTGTTCCAACATCACCGTGCGTACTTCAATTTCATCATGCCGTTGAAGGGCTTCGAGAATCTTCCGATGTTCGTTTAAAGAAAATTCAGCACTAGAATCACGCTTCCAGGAAGCGAGGTTAAAGCGTGTTGCCACTTGGTGGAGATGGAGCAGGTGACGGCATAGGTAACGATTGCCCATGGCGACTGCCAGGATACGGTGAAATTCGAAATCCTGTGTAGCAACAGAGACAAAATCACGATTTGAGGCTGCGGTCTTGCTCAGCTCAATCGTTTGCTCCAATTGGAGAATCTCTCCTTCGGTGAGATGCTTACAGGCGAGCGAGGCTGCAGGACCAATCACCATGGCCATAGCCTCCATAACCTCGACAAATTCGAATACACTTAATGGTGTTACCACCACCCCATGGCGGGGGATTATTTGCAGCAAGGATTGTTCAGCCAGATGTTGGAAAGCCTCTCGCAACGGTGTTCGCCCCCATCCATAGCGTTTAATCAGGCTGGATTCGCTGATTGCCAGACCAGGCTCTATCTGGAGGGTAAGGATCAGCTGGCGCAACTCTTTTTCAACACGATCGCTTTCACGTGATGGGGAAAATTCTATAACGTCCATGGAATGCCTTTCTGTGACTAATTAAACCATAAAATCGGGTTTTATACCAAGAGATATACAAACTGTATACAATATGGATATTTCCATTGACATCACATGACGAAGAGATTATATTTGTGATTAATAACCATGACCACCGGAATAATCTTTGATATCAAGCGCTATGCCATCAATGATGGACCAGGGATTCGAACTGCAGTCTTCTTTAAGGGCTGCCCTCTCGATTGCTGGTGGTGCCATAATCCAGAAGGTCAGAGCGGAAAACCACAATTAATATTCAGAGCCAACCGGTGCAAATCATCCAAAGCCTGTTTGAATGCTTGCCCACGAGAGGCAATCACCTGGAATGAAGGATCTGTTACCAACTGGGACGAATGTGATGACTGTGGTAAGTGTGCTGAGGTATGCTACGCAGGGGCACGCGAAATAATCGGTCGGGAGATGACCATCAACCAGCTGATGACAGAAATTGAAAGGGACATCCCCTTCTACGACCAATCGGTGGGAGGGGTGACGTTTACGGGTGGAGAGCCCATGCAGCAAAGAGAATTCCTGCAGGATGCATTGCTTGCGTGCAAAGAGCAACAAATCCACACGACAGTGGATACAAGTGGGCATACCTCCTGGAAAAATTTGAGCGCGATACTGCCTCTTGTAGATCTTTTCTTATATGATGTGAAACTTATGGATGCGAATAAGCATATAAAATACACATCTGTCTCCAATAGGCGAATATTGGATAATCTATACAAACTTTCGAGCGCAAAAGCACACATCATTGTCCGCATCCCACTAATCCCCGGGATCAACGATGATAATGAAAACATGAAATCGTGCGGATCTTTTCTAGCTGCACTCCCACAGCTTGATGGGGTCGAATTGATGCCCTATCATGAGATTGGGATCGCAAAATATCAAGCATTGGGAATGAATTACAGGTTGGCAAACACAATACTTCCACTGAATGAGCAAATAAGCAAAGTGGAAGAATTACTCTCTGGCTACCACTTAGCTGTTATCAAGCATCTCTCTGGGAGGACTGTATGAGCATGACCGAGCGTGTGAAAAAACTTCGCCAGCAAAGCCTGGAGGCAGTGGAGACGCTTTCTTCTGAACGAGCAATACTAATGACGGAATTTACTTCGCAAGATATAGGATTGGTTTCATCCCCGGTCCGCAGGGCATTAGCATTCAAGTACTTAATGGAACACAAAGCGATATGCATCAATGAGGGTGAGCTGATCGTTGGCGAGAAGGGTCCGGCACCCAAAAACGCCCCCACTTTCCCAGAGTTATGCTGTCATAGCCTGGAGGACCTGGATGTGCTTAATAACCGGGAAAAGACGTCGTTCAAGGTCAATCCTGAGACAAGGCGCATCTATCAAGAACGGATTATTCCATTTTGGCAGGGAAAGTCTATACGAGAGCTAATCTTCAACGAGATGGCCGAGGAATGGAAGGCAGCTTACCGGGCAGGAGTCTTCACGGAATTCATGGAGCAACGCTCCCCAGGTCATACCGTGTTGGATGATAAGATTTATAAAAAGGGGATGTTGGATTTCCAAGCCGAGATCCATGCAAGCCTATCAAAGCTGGACTATTTACACGACCCATTAGCGTATGAGAAGCAGGAAGAATTACGCGCCTTGCACATCGCAGCTGATGCGCTTGTGCGATATGCCGAACGACATGCGGAAAAGGCACTCGAACTAGCAAGCAAGGAACAGGATGAGCAGCGTAAAAAAGAGCTCATGAAGATCGCGGAGGTCTGCCGATATGTCCCGGCGAATGCGCCACGAAATTTCTGGGAGGCCTTACAGTATTACTGGTTCGTTCACCTGGCTGTGACGATTGAGCTAAATACCTGGGATGCGTATTCTCCAGGGCGGTTAGACCAACATCTGTTACCTTTCTACCAGCAAGGGCTAAGCGAGGGGAGCCTGGATCACACAAGTGCGGAGGAATTGCTGCAATGTCTGTGGATAAAATTCAATAATCAGCCTGCACCGCCCAAAGTAGGTGTGACTGCTGAGGAAAGCGGGACGTATACAGATTTTGCCCAAATCAATTTAGGTGGTGTGCGTCCGGATGGCTCAGATGGCGTAAACTAGGTAACCTACCTCCTTTTGGATGTGATTGAAGAGATGCGTTTGTTACAACCCTCCACCTCGATACAGGTCAGCAAGAAGAATCCCGACCGATTCATCAAGCGTGCCGCAGAGATCATTCGGACTGGTTTCGGGCAACCCTCAGTGTTCAATGCTGACTTAATCGGACAAGAATTGATGCGGATGGGCAAATCCATCCTGGATGCACGCTGTGGAGGGTCCAGCGGTTGTGTAGAGGTGGGGGCTTTTGGTAAGGAGAATTATAACTTGACAGGCTATTTCAACCTTCCCAAAGTCTTGGAGATCACTCTGCATGATGGGATGGATCCACGAACGGGTGGACAAATCGGCATCGCGACTGGCGAACCGCGTGATTTTCAAAGCGCGGAAGAGTTGTATAACGCATTCGAAAAACAGGTCAACTACTTTGTGGATGTTAAAGTCCGAGGGAATAACATCATCGAACGCTTATATGCGCGATATATGCCATGCCCGATGCTCTCACTTTTGGTGGATGATTGCATTAGCAAGGGTATGGATTACCATGATGGAGGGGCGCGCTATAACACAACATATATCCAGGGTGTGGGTATGGGAACAATAACCGACGCCTTGACCAGTTTGAGCTACCATGTTTTTGATCACCAGACGTTATCGATGGGTGATTTTATTACTAACCTGGAAGCCAACTATGAAGGAAACGAGCAGCTGCGGCAACGACTCCTAAATAGAACTCCGAAGTACGGGAATGATGATGACCAAGCAGACAAAGTAATGCAGCGTATTTTTGAGATTTATTACCATGCCGTCGATGGACGTCGAAATACCAAGGGGGGTGAGTACCATATTAACCTTCTGCCGACCACGGTCCATATCTATTTTGGTTCTGTCACTGGAGCAACCCCCGACGGACGCATGGCAGGCACTCCACTTTCAGAAGGTGTGTCTCCGGTTCAGGGTGCGGACCACAAAGGACCCACTGCTGTTATTCGTTCAGTAGCCAAAATGGACCATGTACGGACGGGTGGCACACTACTAAACCAGAAATTCACCCCACAGGTGCTTAAAAACGAAGATGGTTTGGACAAGCTCGTCCAGCTCATCCGGACCTATTTCCGTTTGGATGGACATCACATTCAATTCAACGTTGTGGATGCAGCGACTTTGCACCTGGCTCAACAACACCCTGAGCAGTATCGTAGCTTAATCGTGCGTGTTGCGGGTTACAGTGATTACTTTTGTGACCTGAGTGAGACCTTACAAAATGAGATTATAGCCCGAACGGAACACGAAGCGTTCTAAAGCTTTGGCAGCACGATGGTTTGTTGAGCCTGATATTTCCCTTTTTTATCTGCATATGAAGTATCACACGGTTCATCCGCAACGAAGAATAAAACCTGGGCAATACCCTCATTAGCATATATTTTAGCTGGTAGCGGGGTAGTGTTGGAAATCTCGAGTGTGACATAGCCTTCCCACTCCGGCTCAAAGGGTGTCACGTTGACAATAATGCCACAACGGGCATAGGTGGACTTCCCGAGGCAAATGGTGAGAACTTCGCGGGGAATGCGGAAATATTCAATCGTGCGCGCCAAAGCGAATGAGTTTGGGGGGATAACGCACACATCACCTTTGTAGTCGACCATGGAGCGGGTGTCAAAGTGCTTTGGATCAACTACAGCAGAATAGACATTGGTGAAGATTTTAAACTCATCTGCAACGCGGATGTCATAGCCATAAGAAGACACTCCATATGATATGACCCCCTCACGCACCTGGCTATCTGCAAATGGCTGTATCATGCCTTCTTCCATCGCCATTTTACGAATCCAACGATCAGGTTTCAATCCCATGATGTACTCCTCATACTTTTCTTATGATCAATTTACAATCGCTCCATGCGAAGTCCAACCAATGCAAACAGGAACCTGCCTGGAGCGGGCACTCATCAACGCTTACCAACCACTGGCTTTGAAGATAATCTCCAAGAAGCGTTCCCTTTCGTCTGGGGTCATGAGGCGAGGGCGAGCAAAATCAACAAAGTGGATGGTGATGAGCTCCGTGCTGATATATTGCCCAGCATAAAAAACATGGCGATCAATGAATGCATCATCACAGGCATAATCAACACAATAGTGATACTGATCAAAAAACAGGTTCCCCAGCCCATAGTGGATAAATGATCCATTTTCAAATGCAAACCCATGCGGTTGGTGAGCCTGACTGCCGCTAACAATCGTTGCTCCTGCAGCTGCGACCAACCCGAAGTCTTCTGCCAGGATTGGCTCGGTGGTATATGTGTAATATTCACGATGCTGGAAGGTGAAAATCACCTGATAACCTTCTGCGCGGAGGTTGGGAATTTCGGTGCCGATCCAATTAAAGTCGCATTGCGCTGCGCCTGGATGGCTATCAGTGGCAATTGCATCACATGGGATCTCGTCCTTTACCTGGCATCCGACGTTACAACCCATGAAAGCAATTCGGTTCCCATTATTTTCTAGCTTCACGGGTTGGCGGGCATCTTCGGAATTAACTCCACCGCCATAATAAGGCCAACCAAGGTCTTTGTACATTTGAAGGGTATATAACGTCGCCTCTGCACCATAATCCATGAAGTGATCTCCGGTCAGCTCGACGACATCGGTGCCAACAGCTTTGAGCAAGTCAATATACCTTGGGCTGGTACAGAAAACCAGGGAGGTCATGGTCTGGGTTGGATAGGGACAATCAGGTGAGAAAGGGATCTCATTGCTAATATGAGTGATATCAGCCTGCGCCAGGAGCGCCCCGATATCCTCGGCGGGGTAGGTGATGCCTTCCTGCTCCATTGTGTAGGCAGTGGCACGCACCATGGCAGTCACGCCGGTCATTGCCACTGTGGTGAGGAGGGAGGACTCTCGGTTGCTGGCGGGCAGGCTCAATGCATCTGGCTGTATGCTCACAGCACCAGATAAGGCAAATGGAATATTGAGAGGATAAGCTGTTGGATTAAAATCCTTGCGGACAGGGGATTGTCCATCAATGGTTAAAACTTTCCAGCGCGGTTCAAGCGTTTCAAAGGGAACGATCGCCCAGGATGGCCGGTTCGACCATGCATAATCAAGCAGCTGGTCTGCCGGGAGTACCAGTGTAGCTTGTGGAGCAGGGGGTCCCCAATAGGCAGTGAGCACACCCAAAGTACCATCGTCCATGAGGAACGGAGCACTATTAATTGGAATAGTCGAATCGCCAGCCCAGGCAGCCTGAAGCTCATCGGTAGTAATCCCATCGGTGATCGTCGGAAAGGGAACAACCAGAGCGTAAGTCCATACGCTCGCAGGAGGCGAATTGTGATCACCCACTGTTAAAGTAATATCTGCATCTTCGGGTGTTGCTGCCTGGGTATACCCATCCGTAAGCGCGATGGAAGACCGCATCTTATCTGGCAGGTAAGGTGCAAGCCAAACCTGATAAGATGGTTGGGTAGGAGAGGCTGATGGCTCAGGTTGAGAAGTCTTCGTTGGCAAAGCTGTATTTATGTTAGTAGAGACCGAAGGCGTTGAAATTGTGGTTTGTGGTGTAGTTGATATGGATGGGGAGGAGGTGGATGCTTGTTCGCAGCCAACAAACACGAAACTAATTATGAAGATAAAAATAATGCTTTTATACGCTCTGCCCCGCGTTCGGGGAGAGCTCGGAAAGAACCTTGAGAGCCAACAGGTCATTGACTATAACCCTCGCTCATGCAAGGTCGCGTGAATGCGAGATTCAATTTCGGCAGCATGTTGCTCAATCCCGGAAAGCTCACTCAAGAAGGGGTTGGCAAGGTTTGAAGGTAATTCCTTAATATTGATGCGAATGTTATACGCTGCTCCATGGATGGCTGCAGTCGCGAGAGTTGCGCCAGTAGCCCCGTCACTCAAGGCTGAGATATTCCCTAACCTGATGATTTGGTCGGCCAATTCGAGCACTTGTAAAGATTTATGGGCAACACCCATCGGAGCCTGAGTAGCCAGTAAGGTAGCTTGTTCGATAGCTTTCTGGCGAGTTCCCTGTTGTTCGTGGGTATCTTTGGGTAGTTTATATGCCGCCATAACAGTATCAAAAGCGGATGAGTCAAGCTGGATGGAAAGGGTAAGATCATTGCGTAACGCTTCAGCCTGAGTAAGGATGGCTTGCATCTTGGATTCAATTTCGGCGTATTTTTTTTTGCCAATGGTTAATCGAGCGACCATGGAAACCAGCCCTGCTGCAGCAGCACCGGAATAAGCTGACGCTGAACCACCCCCAGGTGTGGGTGCACCTGACGCTAATGCGTCTAGGAATTCTGGTCCGTAAGCAGGCTGGTCAAGAGATTGCTTTTGGGGTGGTTGCAGCACGGCATATAACCTTTGCTCCAAGATTTGTTCTGGCTTAAATTGATCCAGCTGCAAGTACCAGACTGCAGCATCCACCAGAGCAGCCTGAGGAATTAAACCGACCAGCTCAGCATGATGAATCATCACCCCGTATCGGACGGCTTCGCGACGGATCGTCTCTACCACTAAAGCCAGCGGGGTTTTATGGTAATTCGTCAGGTTCATCGAGATCTGAGCACGCCCGTCCACCAACATCCCCAGAGCTTTTACGAAGTGCAACCCTCCAGATGAAAACCGGATGGTTTTGGCAATTTTCTCAGCAATGGAACTATCGTCGGTCGTCAGATAGACATTATAAGCAATCAGTGGTTGGCGGGCACCGATAACCGTTGCCCCGGCGGGACCGACATGATGGGGACCAAAATCGGGGTCACGCTCAGGGTTCGTCCCCATTTCACGTTTGAGAGCTTCATATTGTCCACGGCGGAGGTTTTCGAGGTTCGTGCGTTCAGGGCGAGTAGCAGCTTCTTCATAAAGGTACACGGGTATATTTAGCTCTCTCCCAACACGTTGCCCCAAGTGACGTGCTATTTGGACGGAATCTTGCATCGATAGACCAGAAATTGGCACGAAAGGAACCACATCCGTTGCACCAATTCGTGGATGTTCACCCGTATGATGGTCAAGGTCGATCAGCTCAGCTGCCTTGGCAATGGAGCGGAAAGCAGCCTCTTCTACTGCTTCCGGTGGACCAACGAAAGTTAATACAGTTCGATTGTGGTCCAGGTCAGAATGACGGTCTAACAAAGTGACGCCTTCCACAGAAGTGATCGAGTTCATGATCGCCTCAATGACATCGGGGCGGCGCGCGTCAGAGTAATTAGGAATACATTCGAGTATGGAAGTTGTCATAGCTGACCTCGATAAGGTGGTTTTGGGTAATTATACTCTTGGTGTTTGTGGAAGGGAGTTGGATAGCGGTTATATCATTCTCACAGCCTGGCTCGAATTGTTGACTTGGTTTATCGTTCACGGTAGAATGAAAGCGAAGATCCCATGCCTCGCACACGGATTATAAAGTATACAATTTTATTATTGGTGTTCATAACTACCCTGTCGTGCCGCCAATCCATCCAGCCGCTGTCAATTCCCACCATTGTATTCAATAGCACTACTCCTGAGGCGACTCAACCTCTAATACCCGATCCCACCAGCGCTGTCTACATACCCGTTGCCAGGAATCCGGATGACATCACGATTGAGTCTCCAACCCCGGATGTAGTACGTGAACTACCAGGGATACCCACTGAAGACGAACAATATAACGTCCAGGCGGGAGATTCATTGGGAAGCATTGCTACCCGCTACAATATTACGATACAGATGCTCATCGAAGCGAACAAGATCACCAACCCCGACTTGCTCGAGGTGGGACAGGAATTGGAAATCCCAGCGCCCATCCCAGGCGAACAAGGATCCGGATTTAAAATCATTCCAGACTCGGAACTTGTTTTTGGTCCTTATGCACAAAACTTTGACGTGCAGGAATTTGTGAGCCGGTATGATAGCTATTTGAACCGATATAGTGAAGAAGTGGAGGGGCAAACACTTACAGGAGCTGAAATCGTGCAGCTGGTGGCTCAGGATTACTCGGTCAATCCGAGATTATTGCTTGCGGTTTTGGAATATCAAAGTGGCTGGGTCACCAAGGCAAACCCGAACCAGGATATGCGGGATTTCCCGATTGGAATCAGAGACAACTGGCGTAAAGGGTTATACCAGCAGATCGCTTGGGCAGCTAATAGCCTTAATCGAGGATATTACTTATGGCGAGTGGATGGGATTGGGGGGTGGCTTTTAAGCAATGGTGTAATCATCCCGATCGATCCATCCATTAATGCTGGCACTGCAGGCGTGCAACAGTTGTTTGCCCTGCTTTATGACCGTACAGGTTGGGATTATGCCGTCTCTCCTGATGGATTATATGCCACGTTCAGCGGCTTCTTCGGACACCCGTTTGATTATGGATTCGAGCCTTTGAACCCTGAAAATTTAGAACAACCGGCCATGCAATTGCCATTCGAAACTGGCGTGGATTGGGCTTTTACAGGCGGACCGCATGGAGGTTGGGGAGATGGGTCTGCATGGGCCGCACTAGATTTTGCGCCAGGAGGGAGAGGACTGGGTTGCGTACAAAGTGATTTTTGGGTGGTGGCAGTTGCCGATGGCCTGGTCATTCGAGCTGACCAAGGCAGGGTGATCCAAGACCTGAATGGAGATGGGAATGAAGGTACAGGGTGGATCGTCTTGTATATGCACATCGAAGGTCGCGATCGGGTTCAAGCAGGAACATACGTGAAGGCTGGTGAAAGGATCGGGCATCCCTCTTGTGAAGGTGGCTACTCTACGGGAACCCATTTCCATTTGGCGAGGCGGTATAATGGTGAGTGGATTCCAGCCGACCAAGCGCAGGCAGGATATGGATTGCCATTTAATTTGGAAGGTTGGATTTCAAATGGTAATGGTATAGAATACGATGGGTTTTTGGAACGTGACGGAGAATCGATCGAAGCCTGGGAAGGTTATTACCCTGAGAATACAATCCACCGATAACCATCACAAGCCCTCGAGATCCCGCAGGGCTGTGATTTGCGGGTTGGTGGTCGCATTAGTCAGTCTTTCTTGTGCGATCGGGGTATTGGACCAAAATGATCCTCTGTTCAACGCACCCAACGGCGTGGGATTATGGTCACCCACGCCATCCATAAACTTTCCGACTGATCGAGTACTGCTGATTAAAACCAGTAGCTCACCCGCAGAAGAAATTGTTCGGTCATCAACCGAAATACCGACACCCCCATCTGTACCCATTGATGCAGCCCCTCTGCTTTACTATACCCAGGCAGGGGATACACTGCCAGTAGTTGCCATTCGGTTTGGGGTTGAATCTGATGAGATCAGCTCTCCTGCAGGAGCGCTTCCTACAACAGGGTTATTAACCCCCAATACTCTATTGATCATTCCGCATATGTTGGTAAATACCACCAGTTCGATCAAAATAATACCGGATAGCGAGCTCGTTTATTCGCCATCTGCAGTTGATTTTGATGTGGAAGCCTTTATTAACCAAACTGGTGGATACTTGAGCAGGTATAAAGAGTGGCTAGGATCAACTCAGTGGACAACGGGATCAGAGATTGTGAGTAAGGTTGCGATAGAAAATTCAATCAATCCCAGATTGCTCCTGGCGTTGCTGGAATATCAGAGTGGTTGGATTTATGGGGTACCCTCCAATCCCAAGCAGGAGGATTACCCTATGGGTAAGGTGGAATTGTCTTTAAAGGGATTATATTCACAACTTGCCTGGGCGGTTAACCAATTATCCGTTGGATATTACGGCTGGCGTGAAGGCTGGGTGACTGATATCCTATTCTCAGATGGAGTATCAGCCCGATTGGCGCCGGATTTAAATAGTGGTACGGTAGCCATACAATATTATGTTGCTCAGATTTATGACACACCTGGATGGCTGGGAGCGATCGATCCAAATGCTGGTATTCCCGCGCTTTACGATAGAATGTTTGGTAATCCCTGGATCAGGGCAATGGACGTTGAGCCATTGTATCCTCCTAACTTGAGCCAACCTGATTTGATCCTTCCATTTTTAATCGGGCAGGTGTGGAGTTTTACGGGTGGACCACACGGAGCATGGGAAAGAGATGGAGCGCGAGCAGCCATTGATTTCGCACCAGGTAGCACAGAGTCAGGCTGTGTGAGATCCAATGCATGGGTGGTCGCATCTGCTCCGGGATTGATCGTCCGAGCGGGTCATGGTGTGATTGTCGAGGATCTGGATGGTGACGGGAACGAGCAAACTGGTTGGGATATCCTGTATTTACATGTCACCGATTTGCGGATCGGAGTAGGTGATTGGGTCGAAACCAGCGATTATTTGGGTCACCCGTCTTGCGAAGGTGGGATTGCCACAGGAACCCATGTGCACTTTGCCCGAAAATATAATGGTGAATGGATTTCAGCCGATGGTCCTCTACCTCTGGTGTTAAGTGGATGGACGGTTCATGCCGATTCTGTACCGTATGAAGGAACGATGACAAAAGGGAATGAAACGGTAACTTCAAGCATTTATGGGTCGGGTGAGTCGCAAATCACACGGACGAGGGAGAACCCTTAGTAGTTGGTTACCCTTCCAAGTGAGATAAATCAAAATCAAGAAGATTTGTCAAAGAATGAACAAGCTGCTTAAAAGCACTCTTCTGGTCACGATATTTTCGGTTGTCTCGAGTGCATGTGGGATGACATACCCCGTGAATCAGATCCCTCAAACCACAGGGACAACAATCCAAACACCGACGCAGAATTTGGTAATCAGCCAGCTAGACGTCACCACAACGCCATTACCGACCCGTCCATCATATTCACCGGGTGAGCTAATGGATTATATTGCCCAAACCGGGGATTCACTCCCAGGTCTGGCAAGCCATTTTAATACCACCGTGGACGAAATTCTGGCCGCAAATAGCTTTATCCCAACTAATGCTACAACGATGCCCCCTGGTATGCCAATGAAAATACCGATCTATTACCAACCATTTTGGGGTTCACAATATCAAATCATACCAGACAGCTTGTTTATCAATGGCCCAGCACAAGTCGGCTTTGCTACATCCACGTTTGTATCGGAGCATCCTGGATGGCTGAATGGATATAAAGAGTATGCATTCGACGGTAACCGGACTGGAGCAGAAATTATCGACTATGTGTCATTAAATTTCAGCATCAGCCCGCGCTTGCTTCTTACCTTATTAGAATATCAAGATGGAGCTTTGTCTCTACCCATCTTACCGGAAGAGTCACGCCAATACCCGCTGGGTTTTCATGATTGGCAGCATGAGGGCCTGTATATGCAACTGGTATGGGCAGCTAATTTGCTTAATAATGCTTATTATGATTGGAGGATTGGGGAATTGGTCGAGTTTGACCACCTGGATGGAACACAGGAACGACCTGATCCTTGGCAGAATGCAGCTTCCGTAGCTCTACAATATTACTTTTCACGGTTGATAGACGGTGCTCAATATGCGCGCGCCATAGCGCAAGATGGATTTGCGCTTTCATATCGGAATTTATTTGGTGATCCATGGCAATCTTTTTCCCCCCATATACCAGGAAGTTTAGCTCAACCGGAGCTTACCCTGCCATTCCTGCCCGGCTTAACCTGGGCGTACACAGGAGGTCCGCACACCGGTTTTGGAGAGGGAGAGCCACTAGCGGCCATCGATTTTGCCCCGGGTGCATTAACCAGTGGTTGCGTGCCGACCAATGAATGGGCTACCGCAGTTGCCTCTGGAGTAGTTTCGCGGTCTGATGCAGCTGCGGTTGTGTTGGATTTGGATGGTGATGGCGATGAACGAACAGGGTGGATTGTCTTTTACTTCCACATTGAAACCAAAGATCGAGTACCGGTGGGTACAGTTTTAAAGACAGGCGATCCAATCGGGCATCCTTCCTGTGAAGGCGGGCGGACGACAGGCACACACGTGCACATAGCCCGGAAATACAATGGGGAATGGATACCTGCAGATAGCATATTACCTTTTAATCTCGGTGGTTGGGTGGCACATATGGGATCTATGGAATATGAGGGAACTCTCACCAAGGGAGGAAAGACGGTTATCGCGTGTACTTGTGCCGATGCTACAAGCCAAATCTCTACGGACAAGTAAGTCTAGTCATGGAAATAAGCTTTTGATCAATTATTCGGAGCTTGAATGAATTGGGTGGTAATACAAACATTTACACGATGGTAACTTCATCCTTACGGTTCATAATTGCAGGGCAGCTAAAACGGGATTTTGCCATCATCCCCGGTGGGAAAGCATTGGTTGATGTTCCTGGTGGAAATATTATCTATGCGGCTACCGGTTTTGGGGTTTGGGAGCCTCCGAAATTGGCAGGATTGGTGGCACGAGTGGGAGAAGACTACCCTCGGGAATGGTTGGATGAGATTAATCAGCGGGGGTTTGATATTCGAGGGATCCATGTATTGCCCGAAGCAGTAGACTTGCGTTCCTTTTATATATACACTGACATGCATACACGCTTCACCGAAGACCCTGCTGCACATTTCACACGTTTACGACAACCATTTCCCAAAGCGCTGCTCAATTACACACGACCAGGAAATAGCTATGACAGCCGCTCACGCCTAACCTCCACTTCACTCCGACAATCAGATATCCCTGAGGATTTTCTGGATGCAACTGCAGCTCATCTCTGCCCGATCGATTATCTGACGCATACTTTACTCCCCGCAGTGCTGCGCCAGAATGGTTTTTCGACGGTTACCCTGGACCCCTCTGCTGGGACGATGTCACCAACATTTTGGGATGATATTCCTGCTATGGTGACCGGTCTGACAGCATTTCTACCCAGTGAAGAAGAGATGCGAAATCTATTTCATGGCAGGAACACCGATCTCTGGCAGATGATGGAGACCATCGCAAATTACGGGTGCGAAATTGTTGTGGTTAAGAGGGGAGAACGCGGACAATACTTGTATGAGCGAGCAACCAGGGCACGATGGGAAATCCCAGCATACCCAGCAAAGGTTGTTGATCCGACAGGGGCTGGTGATTCATTCTGTGGTGGTTTTTTAGCTGGATACAGGCATACCTACGAGCCTCTCCTAGCTGCGTTATATGGAAGTATATCGGCCTCGCTAACCATCGAAGGGAGTGGTGTATTTTTTGCCCTGGATGCCTTACCAGGATTGGCTCAAGCAAGACTCGATGCATTAAAAGAGGGTGTTCGTAAGGTTTAACTTTGAAATGGAACCATCTATTATCGAGCGTGTCCTAGATCTTGCAACGCAGATCCAACAAATTCCAGCGCCTACATTTGGAGAAGGAAAACGTGCTGAATTCGTAAAGAAATATTTCTTTGACCTGGGAGCGAAAGATGTTTCGGTTGATGATACTGGAAATGTTTACACCCACATCAGTGGGGAAGGTAACAAGCCACCACTTATTGTATCGGCGCATTTAGATACGGTTTTTCCCCAAAGTACAGATTTATCCAGCACTCGCACCCTGGAAAAGATAATTGGACCTGGAATTGGTGATAACTCTTTAGGCTTGGCTGGTTTATTTGGGCTGTATTGGGCTTTCAATGATAATAATGTCGATTCGGGCACAAAACCAGTTTTAGAAGGTGATCTATGGCTGGTTGCTAATGTGGGTGAAGAAGGGTTGGGTGATTTACAAGGCATGAAAGCTGTGGTAAACCGCTTTGGGGATGATGCATTGGCATACATCGTCCTGGAAGGCATGTCATTAGGCCAAATCTATCATCGTGGGTTGGGAGTGCGGCGATATCGCATCAGCGTGCACACCAAAGGCGGGCATTCCTGGGTTGATTATGGCAACCCATCTGCGATTCATGAGCTGGCCGATTTGTTGGTTAAAATCAAGGATCAACCTATCCCTGTCGAGCCACGATCATCCATGAATGTGGGAGTGGTTACAGGGGGTACCTCGGTGAATACGATTGCGGCAGATGCGAGCTTCGAACTCGATTTGCGTTCGGAAAGTACCCGGGTTATAAAGAATCTGATTGAGCAGGTGGAATCACTGGCGAAAGAGGCAGACCGAAAAGGTGGAGAGGACATCAGAGTGACTGCAGAGGTAATTGGGGATCGCCCCGCAGGGGAAATCCCTGCTGATCACCCATTAGTTAAGATAGCAATAGAGTGCATTACCAGGTATGGAATTAAAGCGAAATTGAATATTGGTTCGACAGATGCCAATGTGCCACTCAGCCGAGGTCTGCCTGCCATCTGCGTTGGCCTAACCTCTGGTGGAGGTTCGCATACGTTGGGGGAATATATTGATACCAAGCCTGTAGCCCAAGGAATAGGGACAGTGGCTGATATCATACAAACGGTTTTTCGTCAGGGAATCAATAATTACTGATAGAAATTTACTCAAACAAGGCGCATACGCACGTCGAGTGCCGCTGTGCCCTGCGCAGCCGAGAAGACCCGGAGAGGGTTAATCTCGATATCAGCGAGCTGAGGAAAATCGGCTGAGAGCTGTCCAAGCAGCATGATTGCATTCAAAACTGCCTGTCGGTCAGCGATAGGCAGGTTACGGAATCCATGCAGCCGGCGACCTGCCCAGGTATTATCTAACATCCACTCAGCATCCTGAAGCGTAAGGGGTGCCAGTGCAAAAGAGACATCTTTTAACCCTTCGACTTCCACCCCCCCTGAGCCAAACATAACCAAAGGTCCAAATTGGGCATCTTGAATTGCACCCAGGATGACTTCTTGCCCCGGAGGAAGCATTCGCTGAACGTAAACCCCCTGGATATTTGCTCCAGGAAAAACTCCCTGGATATTCGAGATTATTTCAGCAAACCCGATAGATACGGCCTCGGAGTCCACCAGATTAAGCATTACCCCTCCAATATCAGATTTGTGGGAGATATCTGGTGAGGCAATCTTCAGCACAACCGGGTAACCCAGCTCGTGGGCAAATTTCACCGCTTCATCCGGAGAGATTGCCAACCGCATGGGTACATCTGGGAGGTTATAAGCCTGTAGAATAGCAGAGATTTCTGCGGCACTCAAATAACCCTGTTTTTTCCCGCGTTGATTAAGGATCTTTTGGACCAAATCTTTGTTTACATCAGCCTGAGCATATTGAGAATCCCGTTCGTGGTCCAAATACTCAGCTCGTTGTGCCAGAACAGCCAACGCAGAAGCAGCCCTTTCAGGAAATCGATACTCAGGCACCCGGGCTGCCCGGAAATGCTCAACCGCTTCCTGAATCAGGCGTTCACCCATCAATGCAATCGTTACTGGTTTTTCAGAGTTGTGGATGACTGGAATCATCGTCTTTGCCACTGCTCCAGCAGTGTGCATCGGTGGCGGCGGAGTGACAACGAGTACTCCATTAACCCCGGGGTCGGTGAGTAAAACCTGCAGGCAGGCAGCGAATTGTTCAGGCGAAGCAGTGGCAAGCATATCTACCGGATTATTTAGACTAGCCGCGGGTGGCAACAATTTCGCCAACTCTATCTGGGTCTCAGGCATCAATACTGCCAGAGACATTCCATTCATCTCCAAAGCATCAGCAGCAGTGACCCCGGGACCACCTGCACTGGTTAAAATGGCAATTGCACGTCCTTTGGGAAGCGGGCACCAGGCCAATGCACGTGCCCAATCGAATAGCTCCTCCGTAGTATCAGCACGTATCACACCAGCTCTGCGAAAAGCTGCATTGAAGGCATTTTCCTGACCAGCGAGGGCGCCGGTGTGGGAGGCGGCTGCACGCTGCCCGCTTGGATACCTTCCAACTTTCAAGGCGATAATAGGTTTCTGACGAGTGATTTTTCGTGCTTCGTGAACGAAACGCTGACCATCACTCACCCCTTCCAAATACAGGGTCAGGACCCGGGTGAATCGGTCTGCTGCTACGGGAGCCAGGACATCAGTCTCGTTAACATCTGCCTGATTACCCAAACTGACCAAACGTGAAAGACCAAAACCTTGTCCGCGGGCCCAATCGATCACGGCAGCACAGATCGCCCCAGAGTGCGAAATGAAAGCCACATCACCTGGTGGAGGCCCTGGCGGAGGAAGAAAGGTGGCGTCCAGTGGTAGATGGGTATCAAGTAAACCAATACAGTTAGGTCCAATCACACGAATGCCAAAATGTCTGGCGATATCCATGAGCTCCATTTCCAATTTGCTACCCTGGTCGCCAGTTTCTCGAAAACCTCCGGATGCTACGATCACTGCATGGATTCCCCGTTTGGCACATTCTTTCAGGACATTTGCAACACCTGCAGCGGGAATCAAGATGATTGCCATGTCGACTGGGTCTGGCAGGTCCATTACGGATGGATACATGGGTCGACCAAGCAAGCTGCCACCTTTTGGATTGACAAAATAGACTACGCCTTGATAATTACACTGTACAAGGTTGCGTGCTAAGCCATACCCTAACTTGGATGGGTCTGTTGAGGCACCAATAAGGGCAATACCGCGAGGAGAAAAATATGGAGCAAGCGAGTTGGATGAATTTTGCATGGAGGATTACCGTCAACCACAGAAATTAGTATATGGTCTCATTTAAGGATATAGGAACCCGACGAGAGAACCAGGCGCGATGAAGGTGAGATTAGAGCCATCGAATTTGATACTCATGATACAGGCAGTGTCCCAATTACTCGCCCTGACCTCTAAGACTAATGTCTGTGGGTCCAGCCAACCGATTGGGATTACCCAGCCAATTTCGGGGAAGCCAGAGATGTTTATTAGGGATGTGTCGGGAACTTCGGTGAGGATATTGCCATCCAAAGTAGCAATGCGAATGGCTTCATGGAATGAAGGGGGTTGATCAGCGATACTTCCGCCGGCTTCTCTCCAGGCAAGATACTGGTTATCAGGGGAGAATACCGCGTCACCAGAACCACGGTCACTATCGGCTCTTAGAGGGAAAGTTATCGAAGTCGAAAAATCGAAATTATGCACAATACTCATAGGACCATTACCACCGGTTGAAGTATATGCGACCCAGGTTTGGTCATCCGAGATACCTACGGGACCATTGCTCATATCGAGGACGGTCTTGATTTGATTATTAATCATGTCTAAATAATTGAGAGTTTTGCGCGGGTCGAACACAATATCGCCACCTATCCCGTAAGGTACGGTAGTATACCAAACACCTACGGCTTGGTCCTTACTCATTGATATCGCCAGGGGTTTTATGGCATAAATTTCGGTGTTGGTATTAAGTAGGATCGGATCAGCGGTGGGTAAAGTTTGAAGGTCTCCCAGATATAAGCGAGAACTCAAGCCAATATCTAAATACTCCAATAAGGTATAAACCATGATTGACTTACCTGGAACCCCGATGAGACTAAGCAGATTAGGAGCGGCTTTTAATAGGGAAGTATTATTATTGATGTTCTGCCATAGCTCACCACCGTTTTCAAAAGCATAATAAACCAAAGGGGGTAAAAGTGGACCGGGTGAATAGGTGAGTGCTCCAGCGATAGCAGCCTGTTGATATGGGCCTGTCCCGAGATTGGGGGCTTGAAGGTCTCCTAGTAGCTGACCCTGGAGATCATAATATGTCACTTTGCCACCTCCGGTTGGATATGTCGCTATCCCATTGGGAAGATAAAGATTTATGCCGATGGGGGTAGCAGTTGAAGTATCACTTGGGGTGGGCGATGAGGCGATTGTCGGCTCAATGGTAGGGATTTCAGTTGGCGTCGATGACGGGATTGATGTACTGGTTTGGGTAGGTGTTGGGACAGGTGGCGATAATGGGAGATTGCATGAGGATAAGCCAGATAGTAAGGCGACTAATAATAAAATGTAAATAGCCTTTGAATGAGCCATAATTTTCTCCTTGATACAGCATAACAGTATTTATTGAGTAATTGTACCTGTACATTAAGATTTTGTGCACAAGTTAACCAGTTAGGAGGGAAGCATAAATTACATCTTGAATTGAGGTTACCCTCATCGTCTCCATAGCTTGCGTCATCACATAGGATTTATTTATCGGTTATACTTTATTGTCTCAAGCGAGTGACTTAGTGAGTGGGATGGTCTTTAGCAGGGCAGATTGCAACAATACAGATCAAGGTGCATCTAACCAATGAATGGCAATGAGAATAAGGTCGAAACCGAAGGCTTTTCGCTAGAAGCATTGCATGCAGGGAATCCAGAGGAATTTTCTCGCATGGTGGATGAATATTCTAGCAAGATTTATCGCCTGGCAATAAAAATGCTGAACCAGCAGCAGGATGCTGAGGATGTCTTGCAAGAGACATTTATAAAAGCTTACCGAGGATTAAAATCGTTCGATGGCCGTTCTAAATTGTCAACCTGGCTATTCAGGATCGCTACAAATGAAGCATTAATGGTCATACGGCGTAAACATCCAGAAGTCGTATCCATCGATGAACCCGTAGAAACGGAAGAAGGTGAACAAGAACCGCTGCAGATCATTGATTGGTGTTGCCTGCCAGAAAACGAGTTATTATCCGCGGAAACCAAGGAAAGATTAGATATTGCCGTACAGAAATTACCCGAGAGATTAAGAGTGGTTTTCATCCTTAGAGACATTAATGATTTATCGACACATGAGACTGCTGAAGTATTGGGCTTGAGCGATACGGCTGTAAAAACTCGGTTATCTCGGGCTCGGCTGCGATTACGGGAAGAATTGTCGACTTATTTTGGTGAACGAACGCATGATTTGCGTGAAGCAGAGCTTAATAACTCCATGCATGCTTCCCAAAAAGGGCCCGGATGATGTGCTTCTTCGACCCAAAGGAGAAGAAAGATGATGATGGAAACAACGAAAAAACACGAACATAAAAATTGCCGGCAATTGCTTGGGTCATTATCCGAATATGTGGATGGAGAATTGGATGAAGAGTTGTGTGGTGTCTTAGAGCACCATTTGGAGGATTGCGAAGATTGCCGCATCGTAGTGGATACACTACAAAAAACCGTCTACCTGTACCATGCGACCGCTGGTACTGAGAATATCCCTTCAGATATCCGCCAGCGTTTGTATAAATCATTGAATATCGAGAACTATTTGGAAAAGTAATACTTGCCAGTGAAAGCGTTTATGCCAATTGATGTCATTTCAATCGGCGGCTATCTCCCTGGCGTACGGTAATTCCCTGAGCATCCAAATATTCGAGCAGTGCAAGAACGTAACGGCGGCTAGTGTTGAAATGATCGCGTACCTCTGCAGCCGTAATTGTCCCCTTCTTATTCAACAAACTAAAGATCTCAGAAAGCATTAGATCATAGTCCTGCTTACGAAAAACCACATCTGGCGGGATGGGAATTAGCAATCCAATTTCGATCATGGCATTATACAATTCCTCGCCCACCTCAGTCAGACATTCTTTCGCTGTGGGAGGAGAGAAAGGTGAGGAGATAAAGCGTGCCAATAATCCATCCACAGAACGTTGTTGCTGGGGATTGAATTGAATGGTGTACCCAACATGTCGTACCAGTGATCCGGTCTCTTCTAGTTGACCCTCAGGTGAAATTCTACGTAAAGCGGAATTAAAAATACGAGAGGATATCTTCAGGCGGGATTTTAGCTCTTCACGAGGCATCCCACGCCGTAAAGGGTACATCTTGTGATAATCACCCACTTCTTGTAATACCTGGCGTTTAAGCTGTTCCCAATAACCCTTGGATGTCACCATGGTGAGGGGAGTTATTGCAGTTTGTTCTCCACTCTCCAATATGATGATTTCTCCTTGTGCAACCAATTCCTGAGTAGCACGATTGGCCGTGGACGAATCAAGGTTGGACCGTGTGATTACATCTTGTAACGAGGCGGTACCTAAGGCGAGCAGTGACTGAAACAAGATTTCAGTCGGAGTACCTCGCGCCAATGTATCGAGACTTGCGAGTTCTTGAGCTGAAAAACGTTTATGTCGACCCTTTGGATGGGGATCGACCACCGTCCCTCCACCCAGTGTTTCACCGGGAGAGGGGCGTCTTAGGATATAACGATCACCCCGGATGGCAACAATTGGCTCGTAGAGCTCTAGCTGCAACCATCCTTCTTCTGCAGGCAGTAATTCTTCACTTCCCAGCAAGCGTACCCTTGCCTGGACTTCTGCTGCTCCAAGGAAAAACTTAACCAATGTGTCGTGTTTTAGTGGTAGGGTAATATCACGCAGCAAGCGAAAGTGAACATCGATACGACGGCTGGGTTGGTAAATACCTGGATAAGCAAGGACATCCCCTCGTTTCACTTGATCCACATTGATACTAGAAATATTAACCGCAGTTCGGCTACCTGGGATAGCGGTTTCCTCTTTACGCTTATGGGTTTGGAGACCGCGGATCCGGGCATGTAACCCTGACGGGAGGATTTCCACTTCGGAACCCGAATGCAAGCTCCCATCACTGAGCGTACCTGTAACCACTGTGCCAAAACCCGGCATAGTAAAGACACGGTCAACAGGGAGGCGTGGGCGACCAAGGTCGGGTCGAGGAGGACGATTAGCAATACATTCACCCAACTGATCTAACAATTCAGATATACCCTGGTGAGTGCGCGAGGAAACACGGACTATGGGTGCATTTTCCAAGATGGTGTGGCTTAATGCTGAGCGGATATCTTCTTCTACCAGGTCGAGCCAATCGGGATCTTCGATGAGATCAATCTTCGTAAGGGCAACGACGCCACCTTGCACTTGTAAGATATCCAAAATAGCCAAGTGTTCAGTGGTCTGAGGCATCATTCCTTCATCAGCGGCAATCACAAACAAAGCTGCATCAATACCCCCTATGCCTGCGAGCATATTTTCTATAAAATCACGATGCCCAGGGACATCCACAATACCAACTTCCTCCCCCGAGGGGAGGGTAAGCCAGGCAAAGCCTAAGTCAATGGTCATTTCCCTCTCGCGCTCTTCTTTGAGGCGGTCGGGATGAGTCCCTGTTAGTGCTTGGACGAGGGTGGATTTACCGTGATCGACGTGCCCGGCAGTACCGATGACATGCATATGCCTTATCGAGAATGCCCCATAGTTCGCTCGTAAGTGGTGACCCATTCATGAGCAACTGCCAGTATGGTCTGCAAGCGTTTTTCTACCAGTTCATTTGCCTGTTGAAGCAGGTCTTTTACTTCCTGCAGCTCATCTTCAATATGAGTGGTCTGTTCAGCCAGCTTATCGAACTGGCGTGTCGCTTCGTTGCGTTGCTCCTCCTGGGTAAGAGTGTAATTTGTCCAACGTTTCTGGTCATCCGCCTTAAATGTGACCCATTCCTGACGAAAACGATCTTCAGATAAGCGTTGAATTTCAGTAATTTCACTGATACGCCGCTCGATCCGTTGGGTTAAATCCTCCAAATTTGCCTGGATGCGCTTCACCTCACGATGGGTGGTATCGAGATTGACCAATTGCGTTTCGATATCCACAGCTTGATTTTCTATCGAAACGAAACGAGATTGCCATTCCTTCCACGTGCGATCACGCTCAACCTGAGTTATGGTCTGTTTGTTAATGAAATTTGTCATCGCATCACGCCTTTCGGCTTCAACGGTGATTATTTCATTGAGACGATTTTCCAGCTTATGCAGATTGGTATTCATTAATTCATTTTGACCCCGTTGGTCATCCATTCGTTTTCTCAGCGCATTCACCTCACCCTGCAAGTCCACAATTCGTTTTGCGTCTTGCCGACGCCCATCTTCAAGAAGCCGAATTGTACGCGTATATTCTTCTTCTTCGGTACGTACTGCATCAATTTTTTCGCGCAACTCGTCCAATGATCGGCGCATGGCTATTTCTATATCAATGCGCGCCTGGATATTTTTATCCAATTTGGGGATTAGTTCGAGTTGTTTCTGAAGGTCAGTGAAATTACCATCAAAGGATTTAATTTGAACACGTTGGACTTTTTCAGATTCGTCCATACGTAACTTGAGTGCCTTATCCAGCTCATCAACCGCTTGTTTGCTCTCCAAGCGAGCCTTTATCAGCGCCTGATCATATTGATCCATCCGGACAATGATGGCTGAAAGACGTGTAATTTCACTGGTCAAACTCTTGCCATGTTGTAATGAAGCAGCCAGACTACCCTCCAAAGAAACCAGCTTGTTTTCGAGAAAGGCAATCGCGTCTTTCTCTTTACGGCGATCCTCTTCCACCCATTGAATACGCTTTTGAAGCTGATCAATATCCATGTGGACTCCTAATTACTAAATTAACAATTGTTCCCATATGTACGGGCAGTGATTCATGCCGATTATAGCATGAGGTAGATTTATGGCACTTTCCAGGAAATCAGGTGCGAAAATACTCGTGAAACATTCATCAATGATGGGAAAAACCATTGTGGAAATAAGCCCACCAGAAAGAGGAGAATCACCCCAACTCCAAGGAAAAACATAATCCCCCGATTTTCACGAATGCTCCAATTTTCTTCGGTTTTCCCCATAGTTAGTACAGCCATCATGCGGATCCCACTTATAAACAACCCAACACTCCCAAGCAACGTGAAAACTGCGACGATTGGTGAGCGATTCGCCAGTTCACTCCAGAGAGATAAATGCACAGGAAAGCCTGCTAACAAAGGCATACCAGCCACTGAAAAGCAGCCCAGAATCAAGCTGAGGGATGCTATAGGCATTTGACGGGCTATTCCTTGTACCGTATGAAACCGTAAAGCCTCGGTCCCATTTGCAAGTTTGGAATTGTATATAGTTGTAAGCCCCAGTGCCCAAACCCCTATCGCTAAAGCATGAGGCAGCAATAACGTGAAGAATAATGATAGGCCGTTATTTACTGTGATTGACAGTAAAGAAATACCAATTTCGGACATACATGCATAACCCAAAATTCGACCAAGATGACGTTGAAACCCTGACCAAACTCCTCCGACAAACACCATCATTGCGCCACTAAGCTGAAGCAAGTTGATGACGGTTTCAGAATTTCGCAGCCAGGAGTATCGATCTAGAAAACCCAGACCTAAGAGAGAGACCATCCACGGAAGGATGACCAAGATGAAGCCAACTGTGTAGGGATGTGATTCTTCTGCGAGCATCGGGATCCAAGTATGAAATGGAAAAATGGCTAGCAAAAGTAGAAAACCAAGAGCGAGTGATAGGGATGCACGTGTAACAAGGGTTAATTCCTCCGGACTCGCTTCAACCCCAGCCAACAGCCAGCCAGAAAATAAAATAAATGGCATACCAAAGGTTTGGAAAGTAATAAAGCGTAAGACTCCTTTTCCGGCAGGACTTCCAGGCTGTACCAGGATCGGAATACAAACCAATGCAGATAATTCCAGTAAGAGTGCTGCATATAAAAAAGGTTCCACAGCCAACGCGGCAGTTAATAAAGCTACCAAGACCATCCCTAATGGGACGAACATTCGCCCTGATGAAGCGACGAATACCACAGCAAACCAGAAACCTACAAGCAGGAATATTGAAACAAGTAAAGGCCGATCAGAATTATCGAGTATGAATTGGCGACCTAAGACGATGAGGGTATCGTTAATCTTAATAGACCAGGGACCGAGTTTAATAATCTCATTGATGGGTAATATCCAGGCAAATCCGGCCATTAACAGCATTATAGCTGTACCAACCGTGACGGTGAGTCTATACCAGCGTCGGAAGAAAAACAATATCACACCAAAAACACCTGGGATGATGATCCATATTAGAGGTGAGCTCATGGATTACTCTCCATAGTGGGAGCAATAACCAAATACGCCCCAACCAAGGCAAGCCCCAGGTTGACTCCAGCTAACAATCCGGTCACGAGTGCAGAAGTCTCTATGGCAGCGTAGATGATTTCAAAACCAGATAAAGAAGTGAGTAACCCAATGATTACCCTTAATGGATGGGAGGTGAGACTTATCTGTAATAATCCAAAGCTAATCAAAATGAAACTTCCCCACCGGATTGGAATGCTGATCATCGATAGCCATGTTTCAGAGTGAAGAACTAAAGAAGTAATAGTTAATGCGAGGATCAGTGCTGCCAGGATCCTGAATATTGGACCAAATTTTATCGATTTTTCAGATTCTATCCAGGTCTCTGGTACATTGGTCATAGCAATCCCAAGAATTGCTCCTGCCATCCAACCAGCCACCATTTTTGCAACTGCCATTTCCACAGGCCAGGATGCATTGACTAATATGAACACGCCGATATACTGCACAGCCATGGCACCAATACAAAAACGCCAATCTTTGCCAATTAAAATATAAGTTGATGTCAGACTGACTAAGATGACCGCACCCAACACGATTGAATCAGAGACCATGTGAACGAATCACCTTTGCAAGAAAACAAAAATTAATGCAAACAATACCAATGCCCAAAGAATACCTCCATCACCTTCCAATATGGTAGATATGAGGGTAAATAATTTTGATGATGTGCGGAATAATTTCCATAAAAGACGATATAACCAATTTAATGAAAGTAGGTTGTTCCAAAAGGATGTATTAATGGAACGACTCAAATAACTGAATGAACGAGGGTAACGCCAATTAATATATAAAATAAGCCCAGTAATTATAAGAGCGAGCGGGCCAATGATCCATCCAGATAAAGGTACTGCATTCAAATTTGGGTACAACCAGTAACCAATAACCACATGAATTAATTCAATCAATATCAGTCCGATAGGGTACAGAAACCAGACCCAACGTTCAATATGCTCGGGTGTTACATCACCTATCGGAAAAATTCCCCGCAGGAGGTGGCGGACGAATCCAGCCAGAAGAAACGATTGGATAAGTAAAAAGAAGATCGAGAACAAGGAATATACAATTAGGTTTACTGGAACGTAGGATGAAAATTGATATAATTCTGTCCCTTGCCAGGTAGGACTAAATGGTATCGCGGATAAATTGACCACTCCGAGGACAATCAGTGGAATAAGCTTGCGGTGGCGCAGGGACATTGAGAAGATGAGGCTTCCTGATAGAAGGCTGGCGATGCTCCATGCCAAGCACGCAGCTGGGTGGTGTAAAATCGCGGATATGATTGCGAGTGATGCCGTACCAAGTATCCAATACGGTCGTCCATTAAGCTCGTCCTTCGCACCCAGCCAATTAACCGTAGCATACAAGCCCGCCAAGATTGCTAAACTTAATAGATAAGGGGTGACAGTTCCCGTGACACCCACATATGATACTCGTACCAATAGGATATAACTTGACGCGGCGGGAACCAGGCGCAGAACTGTCCCAAGCCCCCGCCTTATAGGTAGCCCTTGAGGAAAAGGCAGATGGAGGGGCAGAACTCCCAAACGCAAGCCAGCTGCCAGGATAAGGTATGTGCTGAGTGGCTGTGAAATAGCATCAAAGGATAAAGAAGCACCTTGGGTCCAAAATATGATTCCGGCCATAAGCACCGTGACAGTTCCTGCCATCTTTGCAGAAAAAGCCAGGATAATTCGCTCGCGTGTTCTGCTTTGAGATAACTGATCCAACAATATGATAAGCTCGATGATATCCAAGGCAGCCCAGGCGAGCAGTAAGGTAAGCATATTACCAGCGGTTACTCCAACCAAGCCAAGGCTTGTAAGAGCCAAGATCGATGCCCATAATAGCCAGTCGGGTGTCAAACCTCCTTCAATCGCTGTGGGCGGTTCGCTTGATGAAATTCCTCCCTCTATAGTATTCGTATCTTCATTTACTTGAATTATCTTTTGGGTAGGTAATTGGTCAAGTTTGGGGCTTTGACCAAATTGTGCAAGCGA